>QWCH01003908.1_pt1 | contig 14579 bp, 14 predicted proteins | sample 1972671 | NCBI WGS metagenome assembly QWCH01 (sample SAMN09866713, study PRJNA288562) | Human gut metagenome isolate term3_stool, whole genome shotgun sequencing... | isolation source: gut | host: Homo sapiens | place: USA: California | reverse complement strand
ACACGGCAAAAAACTTCGCTTTCATCTTTGATATACAAGCACAAGTTCGCTTGTTTTTGCCGTGCGGGAGCCCTTGTGTGCGTAGTACAAGCGACTGCGTCGTGTTGTTGCGTAGCTGGCGCACAAAGGACGGTGGCATAATGAGAGAATTGCCCATATCTATGCGAGTGCCGCTCGTTGCAAGCAACGAGCTAGCGATTGTTACGAAGTCAATCGCGTTCGTGTCTCCCCCGCGAACGATGAATATTCTTGTAGAGAATTGTCCCTAACTGAGTGGTGGGAGAAATACCGGCGTGTCCGGAAAGAGGGGGCACATCTGTTTTAGAGTACACACCATTCAACTCTTGTAGAGGAAGAACAACAAGCCCGAGAGGGAAAGAGGGGGCACATCTAATTTAAGGTACACGACGAAAAACTCTATCGTTTTAATGCGAAAACGCGAGCGTTTTCGCATTAAAAAAGCCGTTTTGCTTTTCAAACAAAACGGCTTTCTTTACTCTCGTCTTTTGTCACTTTGCATATCCCGCAAACTTCAATGCGACTCTCCCTCCGCTTCTCGCCGCCTCGTTTGCATCTGCCGCCTGGCGCATGATTCTGCGCGAAAGACGGTCGGGAGATTTGACGTTTTTGACAAGATAAGGTTGTTCCGCGTCGGACACGATAAGGATGCTGCCCACACCGACTATTCTTCCGAAAAAGTTTTGTTTTGTTTCAACCATCTTGATTTCGCAAAGGGGAATCACAGCCGAACGCACGCTGAATACGCCCTCTCTGAACACGACTTTGTCGGGAGTGAGCACCAGCTCTTTGGAGTTGAGGCGAATCGTTTCTACGATCAAGCCGAACAACACGACTACACCCACACCCAAAAGCACCCATCTCATCACGTCGTCCGTGAGATATTGCGCCGGTTCGGTTTTTGTAAACAAGCCCTCGATTTTGTCCTTAAAAATCCAAATAACCGCGGTTAAGCCGCCCAGTATCGCGCCAAGAAAAACGGTGCGCAGATACACCCAAGCGGAAAACTTGCCTTTTGCCACCACTCTTTCGATTTTCGAATACTTTTTTTCAAGCGTTTTCATACTTCACCTTCTTATTTGGTGCATTTGGGAAATTTTGCTATTCTCGTGAGCGTACATCCGAAAGGAACGTACGTTCTTTCAAGACTTTCTTCCGAAAACACGCACTTTTTCGGGAATTGCTCGAAGCCGTCTGTGTCGTACTCCCAGTTAGACACGTTTTTGGAGCGGATTTTAAGCTCGAACGGCGGTTGCTCTTGCCTGAACGGCACGTTTGAGATTTCGTTGACGACAACCCTCTCTTCTTCAGAGAGCTTTTTGCTCGATTTCTTCGAAAGAACGGGAGCTATATTCCACTTTTTCGTACATTTTACCACAAGCGTGCGACGATCGCTTACGTCTTGCTTGATTTCGCACGGAAGCTTGAGCGACATCAAAAGATTGCCCTTGAACAAACTGCGCGAGCCGTCCGCGTTTTCCTCGACGGTGAGCGGGATGTTCATTTTGAGCATAAACGTGCTGCCTGCTTTTAGGATGCACTTGACGGAGATTTCCCTCGTTCCGCTCGCGACGATTTGTCCGCCCGATATGAGCTGCATAAACGTGTTTTTCGGCACGCGGAAATTGATTTTGACTTCGGGTTCGCCGTCCGCTTGTTCCACTTTGAACACGACGGCGTTTCTGAACGGATATCCCGTGCGTTCGGATACAGTGAGATTGCAACCGCCCACGCAAATATCCATCGTGCAAGGCGTGTACGTAAGGAAATTCAACTCGTCGTCTTTGACCATGCACGCCGTTTGCATATAGAGCGGATACGCACTCAAAAGCGCAATCGCGCCCCTCGACGCCTTTTTCGTATAGAAAGCGTTGTCGCCCTCCGAATAAGGCATTTTTCTTGCTTGCGAGGCTTCCGTCTGATTGATATAAACGGTGTCCTGCACCGCCGAACAGTCCTCGAAACTCGCCCCTGCGACAAGATTGAACACGATGCGTTCGATGCTGTCCACAAGCGAATAATCCTTCGTTTCCTTGACGACTTCCACGAGGGATTCCAAAAGCTCGACGCCTGCCTCTACGTCCACCGCGCCCACGCCTTTTACGCCTGCGATTTTGGGTGCGCACGAAAATGCGCCCAGCGGCGTTCCGTGATATTTTTCAAGTGCGTTTACAAGTTTGAGCGACAGGTTTTTGAGGTTGTCGTCACCTATAAATCTTCCGTATGTGGCAGGATATTTCACCGCTTTTGCAAGGTTGACGCCGCTTGTTTCAACCGCCACTCTGTGCTTCTTTTTGTGCCACTGTTTGTCTATGTCGTCGGGAGTGAGCACTCTGCGCTTTTTGTCCTCGCTTTGCACCGATTCGAAACTTAAAACTTGCTTTTGAATATGTTTAAGTGCCGTTTGCGATATATAGCGATGATAGGCCTTCTTGTAAACGAAATGCGTTGCGAGTTTGAACCAGTCGTTTGAACTGTCGCGCAATTTCTCTCCGAGGTCTTGCAACCATTCGAGGTCGGTTTCTCTGTACACCGCCTCTATCGCGCCGATTTCTTCAAGCAATCTCGCGCGCGAATCGAACCAACAAGAACTTATCGAATAGGTGTTGAATTGACTCTTGAAAAACTTTTTCAAAAACGGCAAAACTCTCTCGTTGCCCGTTGCTTCGTAGTAGGTGAGCAGCGTTTTGACAGCTTCGATTTTCGGCGTAAGGGACAAGGTATTTTTTGGTCCGAAATCTCCGCCCTCGTTTGCGCTCGAAAAGATGGGAGCCATATAACTCGCAACCTTTTCTTTGAGCGTTTTGTCGTCAAGAGCGCAAGAGAGCAAAATCAAACCGCGGACGTAGCGCGGCAGGCTTTCGCCGCCGTTCCATTCTCCGTCCTTCACAAGCCCCGAAAGCGAGCCGATACGCTTTTGCAAATTGCTTGCAAGCAACATCTCGTCAAGCAACCAGCCTTGCGGTTTTATCGCGCCGAGAGGCAGTTTTTTGAGGTTTTTATCCACGGATTTTGCCAAAATTTCTCCTTAACGTATGGCTATGCCATACACCTTGCTTATTATTATAAGTTAGCACATAAATTTGACAAATGCAAGTGAAAGAATTATCATAAGCCCAAAGGAGAGTCAAAAATGAAATACGTTCTCGTACTCTGCGACGGCATGGCGGATTATCCCGTGAAATCATTAAACGGAAAAACGCCTCTCGAAGCGGCAAAAACTCCCAATATGGATGCCTTGGCGCAAACGGCTCAAATAGGACTTGTCACAACCGTTCCCGACGGTTTCAAACCGGGCAGCGACGTTGCAAATCTCGGCGTGCTGGGCTTTGACGCACGCACTTGCTACACGGGCAGAAGTCCCTTGGAAGCCCTTTCAATCGGCATTGACCTCAAAGCCGACGACCTTGCCATGCGCGCAAACCTCGTCACGCTCTCGGACGACGAGCCGTTCGAGGACAAAATCATGCTGGATTACAGTTCGGGTGAGATAGACGCGGACGAAGCGCGCGAGCTTATGGACTGCGTAAAGGACAATTTCAACTGCGACAAATTCCGTTTCTACACGGGCACGAGTTATCGCAACTGCCTTGTGGTGTCCCACGCAAAGCCCGAAGAAGACTTGACTCCTCCCCACGATATAAGCGGTCTTCGCATAGGCGAGTATCTTCCAAAAGGTACTCTCGGCAAAGACTTGACGTCCTTCGTTGTCAATTCGTACGAAATTCTGAAAGACCATCCCGTCAACGTTCGCCGCACAGAGCGCGGAGAAAACCCGGCAAACGCCGTTTGGTTTTGGGGAGAAGGCACAAAACCCTCGATCCCGAATTTTGAGGAAAAATACGGCAAAAAAGGCGCGATGATAAGCGCGGTCGATTTGCTCAAAGGCATTGCGATTGGCAGCGGCATGAACTCTATTGACGTAGAGGGCGCAAACGGCACGCTCACCACCAACTTCGACGGAAAGGCGCAAGCGGCGATAGACGCTCTTGAAAACGGTGAAGATTTTTGTTTCTTACATATCGAAGCCACCGACGAATGCGGTCATCAGGGCGACGCGCAAGGCAAGATAAAAGCAATCGAACTTATAGACGAAAAAATCGTTTCGCCCATAGTGTCGCACTTTGCAAAAAAAGGCGACGATTTCGCGATGTTGATAATGCCCGACCACTACACCCCGATTGCGTTGCGCACTCATTCGAGCGAGCCTGTCCCGTTTATGCTTTTCTCAACGAAAACCGCTCTTGCGTACGACTCGCTTTGCGGTGAAAATCAAAGCGTTGAAACACGTGTTTACAGCGAAAAATCCGCCGCGGAAAGCGGTGTGTATTTCGACAAACCGTGGGAGCTTATCGACAAGTTTTTTGCGATAAAATAAGCACTTTGAGATTGCGATAAAAGCAACTTAAAATATCAACAAAAACACACAAAACCGACTTTATCAGTCGGTTTTGCTTTTATAAAACGTCGATTTTGCAAAAATATTCGTTTGTATTATTCTTTATTTATTGTTATAATCGTGCTCGGTTACGCTGTCGGCAATCGACTTCTTTTTCTTCTTGCCGTCAACGAATTTGTGTATCTCTACTTTAAATTTCTTGCCGACCGCTTTGCGCACTTGCTTCATTACAAACTTCGTTATTTTTAGCACTAGTTGCATAAGCGCGACAAAGAACGTTACGCCGAACACAATCCACTTTACAAGGCTTGTTTCGCCCGTTGCGATACCTGCCATTGACACTGCCGATATCGCAAGGAAAAACACGTTGACAAACGCTTTGAATATACCGAGAACTTTCTTGTAATTCTTCACGTTGGTTTTCAGTTTTTTCTTGTCCTTGAACGTTAGAACGACAAGCACTACAAACGTTATCACCAGCACCGCCAGCATGGGAATGAGTATGTACGTATAAATCGAATCCACCCATTTTTTTGCCACAAACATGCATGTAGACGCTATCGCATACAGCGTTGAAACAATCGTCCAGACGACGTTCAGTTTCTGCACAACGGACATTCCCTTGCCCTTTTCTTCTTGTTCGACAAATGCCTGTGCTTTTTCAACGTCTTCTTGCGAGTACTTTTCGTCAATCGGCGCAACTTCTTGCGCTTTCGGCACAAACATAGCTGTCTTCTCTTTTGCCATAAACTTCCTCTTGAAAACAATATATTATCTTTTCATGCCAAACGTTTGGCGTAAAAATGTTCATGCGCGTGCGTTGAGTAGTGATTCAACGCACGCGCATGTTTTTTTGTGCCGAATTAAACTTCTTTGTTGACGACCCTCTTCAAAAAGTCGTCGCAAAGACGGATGTTTTCGATTGCCGCGCCCTTGTTCCAGTTGAGCGGATAGCAATGGTTGTCAAAGAACTTGGTGCTGTGATGTTCCTCGACGTGTACGCCGAGATCTTGAAGTTTTTTGACGAGTTTTTGTCCTTGTCCTTTGCAGAACATATCTTTCTCCGCATAGGTGATGAAACTTATCGGGAATTGCTCGTTGACGTATCCGAACGGAGCAAGCACGTCTACGTATTGATATTTATCAAGCTCTTTGACGTGAATACCGCTGAAATCGAACAGCACTTTATCCGTAAGATTGAAGGGCATTTTTTGTCCGAGAGCTTCGCCGATGTCGTAGATGCCGCAATCGAGCATTGCCGTACGGAATTTGAGGTCGGTCGACACCCCGAATCTCGCTTGCAAATCCTTGTTTGTGGCAACGCAAGCGAGCATTGCGGAATAATAACCGCCTGCCGAGTCGCCCGAAACGCACATATTGTCAAGGTCGAGATTGTACTTTTGCGCATTTTCGCCAACCCAGTTGAGCGCGTTTACGAGATGTTGCAATCCCTTCGGGAAGAGATATTCCGGCCCCAGACCGTAGTTGACGTTGACAACAAAGAAACCTTTGTTTGCCGCCCATTTTGCAAGGCCTCTGCGGTAGTGTTTGTCGCCTGCCACAAAACCGCCGCCGTGGATGTAGAAGAACACGGGATATTTTTCGTTTCCGTCTTTTTTGACGAAATAAGTGTCGAGCTTTTCGGCATCGTCTTTTCCGTAGGCGATATCGGTTTCCACTTCAAATTTTACGTCTTTAAAGCGGAGCATTTTCTTGTTGTTTTGAGCACCGTCGAACAATTTGTCGATTGCCAAGAACAAAAATTGCGCAAATGTCATAATGTACACCCCTTAAGAATGATATTTGTTATAAAGCTATTTTAGCACATATCCTACACGTGTGCAATAAGCAAACTCGACTTATTTCACGAAAAATCCGGCAAATCCGCACAAAAAATCTTTTGTTGACATACTTTGCAAATTATGTTATAACCTCTATGAAAACTTATGTGGACTTTTCCGGGCCCAAGCCACCTTTTCGCCACACAACGCTATGCGCTGTGTTTTTTTATGGCAAAAAACACTCGAGGTATTATGAAAAAGCTGAAACTTCCGAGCGAAGTCGTCTATCTTGCGGCAATAGTGCTGCTTGCGTTTTCCGTCGCCATGCTCACGAGCGTGGATTTCGGCATATCGATGATAGTTGCGCCCGCATACATTTTGAGTCTGGTCGTACCAATCACTTTCGGTCAGGCGGAATATGTGATTCAAGCGATACTCTTCGTGATATTCTGCATCGTGATGAAAAAATTTCGCATCTCGTACTTGTCGTCTTTTATAACCTGTCTGCTGTACGGCGCAGTGCTAGATCTTTTCAGACTTATCCCGATTTTCAACCCTGCCGTTACACCACCGGGAAGCATGGATCTTTGGGTAAGAATCGTGATGTTTATCCTCGGCGTGCCGATGTCGGCGTTTTCTATCGCCTTGTTTTCAAAGACGTACCTGTATCCCGAAGTGTATGATTTATTCTTTATGGGCATCAGCAAAAAATACTGCATAAAAACCGCGGTTTTCAAAACTTGTTTCGACGCTTTTATGCTCGTTCTCGGCACGACGATGACGCTTGTGTTTTTCAAAAATTTCGTAGGAATCAACTGGGGCACGCTCGTTATGACGGTGTGCAACGGAACTTTGATAAGTCTGTTTTCAAAGCTGCTCGACAAGTGTATAGACGTTAAACCAATATTCAAACGCTTTGCTTCGCACTTCGCCCTTGACGAGCCTATACCGACAAGAATCAAACATTCTGCTTATGTTCGAGAAATATGATTCGCCGCCATCGGTTTGTTTGAATGAAAAAATCGCTCGTTCAAGCGATTTTTTAATTCAAGCCTATTTCGGTCAAGCGATGTTTGCATGCAAAGATATAACACGAACAAAGCACCTCATCGACAACCACGATTTACTATACGTAAATGCGCGGGCTATAAATCCTAACTGCCCGACTCTGTTTAGCGATTTAGAGTTCGATTGCGTTGAATTCTTTTATGTTTTTCATAACGAGGTCGAAATAGCGGTTTGCGATGTCAACGTCTTTTTGATTGCCTCTGATTGCGGTTGAGAGCGTAACTCTGCCCAGAAGCGTCGTCACGGACATGAGGAAGAACGGCTTGTACTTCACTGCGCCCGAGATAAATCCGTCCACGAGTTTCATGCCGTCAAAGGTGAGTTTTTGGTCGTTCAAAAGCCCCATATTGCTCACTGCGATGAGCGGATTGGTATAGCCCGCCTTGATTGCAAATTCCGCTATGTCTTGCGGGAAAATCGTGTAAGCAAGTTTCAAAAGCGGCAAGGAATAAAGTCCCATAAACTTGTCGCGTTTAAATCCCTTCGTCGAGCGAATGACGTTGACGATTGTGTCTTGTATGCTTTCGCCCTTGCTCATCGTGCGCACCGCCATCCACGCCGTGTGATTGGTAAGTCCGCCTTGCAAACCGCCCTCGACGATATGCTTTCTCAAATCGATCGCGCAAGAAACGGTGAGGCTGTCGGTGTCTTTAAGGCCGCACATCTCGTACAGCGAACGGAACACCGCCGCCATAATCGCGTCGTTGACGGTGATTCCCATCTTTTTTGCGAGCGCGCGGAGTTTGTCGAAATCTTCTTCGTTTATAACTCTTTTGATGATTTTGTTGGTGTCCTCGGGCACGCTTTCGCTCCAGGGAAACGCAACTTTGTCTTCGGTTTTGGAGATGTTTTTGTAGAGGTTTTTTGCGTGTTTCAAGTCCTCGCCTTCGAGCTTGGAATACACTTGGTCGTAACTTCTGGAACCGCTCTTCATATGAAGCGCGGAATAGTTGCCGGCTTTAAGATTCGTATAGTTTTCACAAAGCGTCGCAAGGAAGTATTTGAGGTCGCCGCCGTCCATGCACATATGGTTGTTGCGCAACGCAAGAACGGAGTGCTTGTCGTCCTCGAACACTGCGATTTTGATTTGCACGTTGTTGTCGTAAGGAATAACGCCCAAAAGCCACTCGTCCGCAACCTTGTCCGCGTCCTCGACTTTTTCATAGGAAACGATATCGTCTATCGTGTAGTTTTCTTCCTTCCAATACGGCTCTATGACGGTGGTGTTGAAACTCGAATGAAGCACCGGGGCTTTTTCAACCATAAAAAGCACGACGTTCTTCAAAACTTCCATATCGAAGCTACCCTCGTAGGTGAGCTTTGCATGCACCATTCTGTCGTAATAGTTGCGGAACAAAAACTGCATTCTATCCCACATTTCAGCCTTCAATGTCGTTGCCATAAATCTCTCCTATCTGTCAAAACAGACACTTTATCAATGCAAAACGATATATTAATCGTCCCATTCAGTCCAATACTTTTGGTCTTCTTTCTCGTTTTTGTCTTCGAGTTCGGCTCTTTCTTTCTTGTTTTTCGCATTTGCTTTCTTGATGACGAACACGATGAGTTCGACAAGCGCGCACACGACGCCGATGAGGCACAACAACCAACCCGGATGCCATACGCCGTTGACGGTGAGTCCCAAAATCACGTAAAGCATGACGCCGAAAATCTCAACGAAAACGGGCAATTCGAACCACTTGATTTTGCTGTTCGTTCCAAACGCGATTGCCGTATCAACGCCCAAAAGCACAACGGGCATTGCGAGGAAACTCATCCATGCGCCTTCGATTTTGAACACGAGACGGAGGAGCAAAAACACGAACACGGTAAGCAAAACTTCGCATATCGCAACGAATATTCTGACGGGAACGTATTTCTTTTTCTTTGCGAATTTGACCGCTCCGTATGAAAGCAACACGCTTACGCCCGCAAACACACCGCCCACCATAATGAGCCATGCCGGGTGCCAAATCTTCGCAACGCCGCCTACGATGAGATACACGATTGTGAGCAATGCCACGATTGCCGCCGCACAAATGCTTGCGGCACTGATTTTGCGTTTGACTTCACCGCTCTTTATTTGTCTTTTTTCAAACTGTTCGAGAGTTTGATCGATATCGCCGAGTTCGGAAATCGCCATATCGTAAATGAGATTGTCGTCGCTCACGCCTTTGATACGCAACTCCTGCTCTCTGTCAAGAAGTTGACGAAGCAACGCTTTGCGGTATTCCATCGCCGCTTGCGTGGGTGCGATTTTTCTGAAATGCTCTTCAAGATACTTCTTGAATCTTTCTTTCATAACGTACTCTCCCTTGCGCGATTGCGCTTGATGTTTACACGAAATATACGCGCGTATCGGCGTTTGGTTACATTGTATCACAATTTTTTTTGCTTGCATACGGTATATGGAAAATCATTCTTTGTCACGCAACGAAACAAACTCTCAAAAACTCTTTCAGCATGCGTTTTACATAACAAACAAGGAGGAATGCTTATGCTTTTCAATTTTTTCAATCCGTGCTGTCAAAACACGCCTATGCGCTACTGCAATCAACCGTCGATTGAATATGTCAGAGGTCCGATGGGGCCGGTGGGAGCGACGGGCCCCAGAGGGCCTATGGGTCCGCAAGGCGCACAAGGTCCGCAAGGTCCGCAAGGCGCAACGGGCGCGACAGGAGCTACAGGTCCCGTCGGTGCAACGGGAGCAACGGGTGCAACCGGGCCGCAAGGGCCTCAAGGCATCCAAGGCGAAACCGGTGCGACGGGCGCAACCGGACCGCAAGGTCCTGCCGGACCTCAAGGTCCTGCCGGGCCTCAAGGCGCGCAAGGAATACAGGGTGAAACGGGTGCGACCGGTCCTCAAGGTCCCGTCGGTCCGCAAGGTCCGCAAGGAGAGCCGGGCACAAGCGCATTGCAAGACGCATTGTATGCCTACGGCGGTACGCAAACGGTTGCGACGGGCGCGATAATTCCGCTTGCCAACTCAACATCCACGCCTACGACCACAATGACTTTGACGGACAACGCAATCGTTTTGCCGGCAGGCACTTATCTCGTAACCTACGGGGCAACCGGCACGCGAACGACGGACGGAAATCTGTCGGCGCAATTGTATTCAAACGGCTCGGCACTCGCAAACGAAATCGTCAGTGACAACGCCACCTCCGCAAACTCGGCAAATCTGTCCAAAACCATTCTTTACACCGCCGCCGCAGACGGAACGACTCTTTCTTTGTACAACACGTCGGGTGAAAGCGTAAATCTCACGGGAGCAAACATCACTGCTGTCAGAATTCTATAATAGCCGGAGTTTATCAACCAAAAACGCACACTTAAAGTGTGCGTTTTTGCATTTTTATCGTATTTTTATTTGCATTTACATCATTCGATACCGTCGAAAAAGTCTATGAGTTTTGCAAGTTTTTGCTCGGCGGTAAGTTTGTTGACTTCAAATATCATTGAGGGCGGAATGGTGGTTGTAAGCACCACGCTTCCGCTGTTTTTGGCAACCGCGTTCATAAGACTTTCGTTTTTGAAGATGTCGGCGTCATAGAAATTTACACCCGCGCCGTTGCGGTTGATGACGATTCTCGACACATCGTAATTGGACGCGAGATTTTTCAAAAGCGCGATATTGATAAGGTTTTCAAGCGGCAAATCCACTTCGCCGTACACCTCGCCGAGTTCCTTGACGAGCGAATCTCTTGCGCTCTTTGACGCAACCTTTGATATTTGCTTGTACACCCTCAACTTGTCGCGACCGGATATATAGCTGTCGCTGATGAACGCCGCCGCGTCCACCTTCATTTCCACGTCGCGTTCGGGCTTCTTGACGACGCCCGTCTTTATCTCTTGCACCGCTTCGTCAAGCAATTCCAGATACATCTCGTAACCGACTTTTTCGATATGCCCGCTTTGCTCCGCGCCCAAAATGTTACCCGCGCCTCTTATGGACAAGTCGGCAAGCGCAACTCTGAATCCGCTGCCTATCTCGGTGTTTTCAAGCAGCGAATCCAACCTCTTTTGCGCGTTTTCGGTGATAGTACCGTTTTCGGGAACGGTGAAATATGCGTGTGCCAAAACGCCCCGTCTGCCCACTCTTCCCCTCAACTGGTAGAGCTGCGAAAGTCCGAAGCGACCGCTGTCTATGACGATGAGCGTGTTTGCGTCGGGAAGGTCTATTCCGTTTTCGATAATCGTGGTTGACACAAGCACGTCGAATTCTTTGTCGTAAAACGCGCTTATGCGTTGTTCGAGTTGACCGGGAGCCATTTGTCCGTGAGCGGTGATAACCCTTGCGCCCTCGCACATTTGACGGATTCTGCTTGCAAATGCGTCGAGCGCGTCTATATCGTTGAGAAGCACGAGCGTTTGTCCGCCCCTTGCAAGTTCTCTTGTGATTGCGTCCTTGCAAAGCGCGTCGCTGTAACCCACCACGTACGTTTGAATCGGTAGCCTGCCTCTCGGTGCGGTTTCCAGCATGGATATATCTCTGACTCCCGTGAGCGACATATTCAGCGTGCGAGGAATAGGCGTTGCCGAGAGCGTAAGCACGTTGACAAGCGGATATTTTTCTTTCAGTTTCTCTTTGTGTTCGACGCCGAAACGTTGTTCCTCGTCAAGCACAAGCAAGCCTAAATCGTGAAATTCGACGTCTTTTGCAAGCACTTTGTGCGTTGCGATAACCATGTGCGTGGTGCCGTCTTTTAGTTCTTTGAGAAGTTGTTCGTTTTCCTTTGACGATTGAAGTCTTGTGAGCAATCCGCATTTTATGCCGAAAGGTTCGAGGCGTTTGACAAGATTTTCATAATGCTGTCTTGCAAGTATCGTAGTCGGCGCAAGCAACACCGCCTGTTTCGAGTCGAGAACGGTTTTGAACATCGCTCTGAACGCAACTTCCGTCTTGCCAAAGCCCACGTCGCCAACAAGCAACCTGTCCATAATTCGTCCGCTTTCCATATCGTTTTTGATATCGGCAATCGCTTTGAGCTGGTCGGGAGTTTCCTCGTATTCGAAATTGTCCTCGAATTCCTTTTGCCACACGGTGTCGGGACTGTATTTAAATCCGCGTTGCTTTTCGCGCTTTGCGTATAGTTCGACAAGGTTGATTGCGAGCTTGCGCACGGATTTGCGCACCTTTTCCTTTTCTCTCTCGAACTCTTTGCCGCCGAGCTTGTTGAGTTTGGGGTGCTCCTCTCCGACAAACTTTTGCAGATTGTTCATCTGGTCGGTTGCAACGTAAAGCGTATCGCCGTCGCGATATTTAAGGACGATGTATTCTTTTTCGAAATCGCCCGTTTTGAGAATGGTCGTCCCTTCGCAAATGCCCACGCCGTGAATTTTGTGCACGACGTAATCGCCGGGCTTGGGCGAAAGAGCTTGCTCGGTTGCTTTGACGGCAATTTCGCTCGTGCGGCGTTTGCCTATGCACTCGCTCGTGCCGATAAGACAGGCTTTGACCGCCGGATATATAAATCCGGTTTCCACTTGAAGCGGAGTTGCCAAAACGCTGCCTTCGTCGTTGCCGTCCTCGCTGTAAGTTGCGTATATCTCGTATTCTCTGAGGCTCTCGACGATGTTTTTCGCCTGTTCTCTGCCACCGCACGCCATAACTACCTTCGTGCCGTTGAGGATAAAGTTTTTCAGATCCTGAACGATGGTGTTGGGATCGAGATAATATTTCGTTACGGGACGAGTTTTAGGCTCGATGATATATTTCGGCTCGAACAGTCTGTTGTCGAGAGAAAGCGAGGCAAATCCCATTTTCCTCAAAAAGATGAGTTGGCGTTTGACCTCGTGCGCGGTTATGCACACATCTTTATGCTCGGGCAAAATCTCTGCGCCTTCGCACAACGTTTTTATGCGCCCGGCAAACTCTTTTTCGAGAATTTGCAGCTTGTCGGCAACAACTCTCGGCTCGTCGAAAATCACAAGCGTCGGTTTGTCGTCGTCAAAAAAGTCGAAAAGACTTTGCGTGCAACTCTTCAAAAAGGGCAACGCCCAAACGCTCGACGCGTCGCATGCGCCCACGCTCAACAATTCTTTTGCTTGCTGCGCGTTTTTGTTTTCGGGATGCAAAGAGAGCTTTTCCCTTGCAAATTCATAGCCCTTTTCGTCAAGCAATATATCGCTTGCAGGCGCAAAATTTACGCTTTGCACCTCGTTGGACGCAAGCATGCTTTCAACGTCTATAACCTTGATGTTTTCAACAAGCTCGTCAAAGAAATTAATTCTGTACGCAACGCCCGAAATATCGCAAACGTCCACGATATCGCCTCTGACGGCAAAATCGCCGGCGTCTTGCACCATCGCCTGACGTTTGTACCCGGCAAGCGCAAGTTTGTCGGCAAGAACTTGCGGAGAAATCACGTCTTCTTTTTTTACGCAAACGGTGTATTTTTCGACAAGCTCTCTTTTGGGGAAAAGCTGCAACAAACTGTCCGCCGCAGTAACTACGACGTCAACCTCGCCGCACGCAATATCTTTAAGCGCACAAATACGCTCGCGCATACCCTGCGCCGAAAAGCCTTTTCTTGCAATCAACACGTCGTCGCGATAGGGCAAATAATCGACTTTTACCCCCCAACTTTCAATTTTTCTCGCAAGACTTTTTGCGCCCAGTGCGTCGGACGCAACGATAAGTTTTCTCACGGGAAGTTGGGACATAATATGGATTTTCGCACCCTCGCAAACTCGCAAAACGCAAACTGCCGACAGTTTGTCGTCGGCAAGTTTTTTTGCGCCTATACCTTGCAAAGAAGCAAGTTTTTCGCCCATATTTTGAAGTTGAAAAATCTTCGGTGTTTCCATTTTCAATATATAAAATCGTAAATTGTCAAATCACTTTTTTCTGTTTACGCGCTCTTGTATGCGTTGAATATCGTCGCCCTCGATTATCATTTCAAACGCTTCGACGGCAGTGTCGATTGACTGCTGCAAAACCTGCTTGTTTGCAAAATCGACCTTTGACAGTACAAAATCGATAAGTTCAACCTCGTGATTGGCAAGTTCATCGGTTTTTGTACCGATGCGCACGCGCGCAAATTGCTCGGTGTTAAGTTCCTTGACGATGTTGCGCATGCCGTTGTGAGTGCCTGCGCTTCCTTCCTCGCGTATGCGCAATTTTCCGATAGGCAAATCTATATCGTCATAGCAAACGACAAGCTCCCTTGCCTCGTCCACGTCGTAGGCGCGCACCAGCTTTTTGACCGCTTCGCCCGAAAGATTCATATACGTTTGCGGTTTTGCAATCACAAATTCCACGCCCTTGTAGACCGCCTTGCAAGTGAGTGCGTCGCACTCGGATTTGG
>QWCH01003907.1_pt1 | contig 14585 bp, 9 predicted proteins | sample 1972671 | NCBI WGS metagenome assembly QWCH01 (sample SAMN09866713, study PRJNA288562) | Human gut metagenome isolate term3_stool, whole genome shotgun sequencing... | isolation source: gut | host: Homo sapiens | place: USA: California | reverse complement strand
AAACCGGAGATTTATGAAAAATAGTGTAGAACTTCCGTTTATGGTATACTAAAAATTACCATGTAAAGGAGGGTTACCATATTGAATAGAAAATGGAGCGGCGTGGCATTTTACCTCGCTCTTCTCGCCATGTTGATCTTCGGGATTTACTTATTTAAACCCAATCAACGAGGCGTGGAAGAAATCAGCTACACGACGCTCGTTAATATAATAGATGAACATAAAGTGAAGGCCATCGACTTAAAGGGAACGGAAGCGGTGATCACAGAAAACGATCAGAACATTGTGCGCACCAGTATCCCTCCTATGGTCTGGGATTCTTTTTATAAAAACCATTTGCAACAACCGGTGGAAGACGGCGACATCACTTTCTCCGCCACACCTGCAACGGAAAACACCACGACGATTACGAGCTTCTTGCCCACCTTCATCGTTATGCTCTTTATGGGCTATCTCTTCTTCAGCTTCATGCGCACCCAGCAAGGCGCCGGGGGCCGGATGATGAGTTTCGGCAAAAGCAAAGCCCGTATGATGGAAGAAGAAGACGGTAAAAAAATCACTTTCGATGATGTGGCAGGTTTAAAAGAAGAAAAAGAAGAACTCGGCGAAATCGTCGACTTCTTGAAAAATCCGGCGAAATTCGTATCCATGGGCGCGCGGATTCCAAAAGGCGTGTTGCTCGTCGGCCCACCGGGAACGGGTAAAACCTATCTTTCAAAATCCGTGGCCGGCGAGGCGAAAGTGCCCTTTTATATTATGAGCGGCTCCGATTTCGTGGAAATGTACGTCGGCGTCGGGGCAAGTCGTGTACGGGATTTGTTCGAGACGGCGAAAAATAACGCACCCTGCATTATTTTTATCGACGAAATCGACGCAGTCGGTCGCAGACGGGGCGCAGGCTTAGGCGGCGGCCACGACGAGCGGGAACAGACCCTTAATCAATTGCTCGTGGAAATGGACGGCTTCGGCACCAACGAAGGTGTTATCGTTATGGCGGCAACCAACCGTGCGGATATTTTAGACCCGGCACTTCTTCGCCCGGGCAGATTTGATCGCCAAATTTTCGTCGGCCTTCCCGATGTTCGTGCCCGCGAACAAATTTTACAACTTCACGGCAAGAAAAAACCCTTGGCAGACGATGTGGATATGAAGGTCGTCGCCAAGCGAACGGCAGGCTTTACGCCGGCGGATCTGGAAAACCTTATGAATGAATCGGCTCTTTTAGCCGCCAGGGAAAATCTGAAGAAGATTTCTATGGACATCGTCAACGAGGCGAGCATTAAAGTGGTCGCCGGCCCCGAAAAGAAGAGTTCCGTTATGAAAGAAAAAGAGCGAAAACTTACGGCGGTTCACGAAGCGGGACACGCTGTGGTTTCCCGGCTTCTTCCGGATCACGATCCCGTCCACATGATTACCATCATTCCCAGAGGACGTGCCGGCGGCTTTACCGCTTATTTGCCGGAAGACGATATTATGCATTACACTACGAAATCGGAAATGCTCAACCAATTGGTTAGCCTTTTAGGCGGTCGCGTGGCGGAATCTCTCGTCCTCGGCGATATTTCCACCGGCGCGAGCAACGATATTGAACGGGCGACGAAGATGGCAAGAGAAATGGTCACCACCTACGGCATGAGCGACGACATCGGAACGCTCACTTACGGTAGCGACTCCGATTCCGTCTTTATCGGAAGAGACATGGGCCACACGAAAAACTATTCAGAAGAAGTGGCAGCCGAAATCGACCGCGCCATGCAAAAATTCGTACACGACGCCTACAATAAAGCCCACGATCTTTTAAAAGAGAACTTGGACATTCTCCTAAGAGTTTCCGATGCTTTGTTGGATAAGGAAACCATTAGCGGCAAAGAATTTGAAGCTATTTTCAACGGCGAGTCTGTAGAAAAAGATGATTACAGCAGCGGCGTGCGTTTGGAAAAAGAAGATCTTTCCAAAGAAGTAGCGGAAGAGTTGGATAAAAAAGACGATAACTAAACGATAAAAATCCCAAAGGCGGAAACCTTTGGGATTTTTAAGTGCAACGATTTTAGGGCAAACTGAATCATTCGCCTTCTATCGACCGCTAGATGAGCATCAAAAAACCATTGAGGATTTTCCCCAATGGTTTTTCTTATGGTTCTCTTTATTGTTTAAGGGAGCGATAGACGTCGAAAAGTTCGGTAGCTTTTAATCGCTCGCCGTCGCCGATGGCGACAATATGGTCTTGTGCCATAATTTTTCGAATCAAATCGCTGAAGCCGCGAAGATCGTCGACGGTAGTGGCCATGGCTTCCGCCTTTCGCGTTTCCAGATCTTCTGCCGTCGTTCCATTTAAGAAGCGTTTAAAGTCCAAGATGCCGTAGGCGGAAGGCGCCAAGTGGGGATCGAAGACGTTCATAACGCCGATGATCATATCCGTAAGATCGCGATCGCTCATAGAAAGGCTTTCTAAGAAATCGCCCATATGATCGTAAACGTCCACGGTTTTTTCCACTTGAGGATCCCGGTAGGAATAAGTCGCCACGTCGCCGAAGCGCGTTATGCGAATGCCCGCGCCGTAGGCGCCGCCTTTGGCGCGAATTTCTTTGTGGAGGAATAAATTGCTCAACACATTGGCGAGGACGACGAGCTTGCCGTCATAGGCATAGCCCGTTTCCTTCAGATTGCCGCCTTTAGAAACATAATTCACCATGGAATTCAGCGTAAAGGCTTCGTTGACATCCTTCGGCTCGAAGGAAATGACAGCATCGTCGTAGGAATCTTTTTTGAAGTGGAGCAGATGATCGGCGAGGGCGGCTTCCGCCATGAGAATATCCTCCTCATCGGCAATAAGATTGGCCGTCAAACGGGAAGCGGTAAAGATTTTTTTCGCCACAGCTTCCAACTTGTGGGCGACGGAAAGGTAATCACCTTTCTCGATAAGATCGCAGACGAAGAAATAAAAGTCCAAGCCGTTTAAAGCGTCGTCCACATAAGCGGCCTCGCTGTAGCGAACGCGGACGCGATTGGACACGATGGAGTGGCCCGATTGCAGGAAGGACGCCGCCATATCCGCCTTCATCGTTTCCAAAATAGTTTTAATGCGCGCTTCGTTATGGAGCTTGCTCTTGGAAAGCATTTCTTCCAAGACGGCGTAACCCCGCGCCTGTTGACGGGGAAGGGCGCCGGTGGAAATAAAGAAGTAGGGCACGTAGCCGTCGTCCATTTGTTCTACCGGCGTATCGAAAGTAAAGCCGCCGCCGGAGAGGAAGGTTTCCGTTTCAAGTTCCGCTTCCGAGTAATGCTCCGTAGCGATTTTACCCAACACATCGGAAAGAATGGAAGCGTAGGCCAACTCGTCCAGGTTCAAATGCTTCATGTTAAATGCCCAATTGGTATAAAGAATGCCGTTGGTATTTAAGGGATTGGTGGTGACGGTAATGTCCGAAAGGGTCGTCACTTTTCTCGGGATAGAAGTAATCTTTTTCGAAAGATCGGAAAGTTCCAGCTTGGGAATGGTGGCCTTGGCTTCTTCTGAATCGGGAGCTTCCTGATAGGCCTTTAAGTCTTGAGACAGAGCCATAATCTCTTCCCGTTCAGAAGCGGAGAGAGATGCATAAGCTGCTCGTTGCTTTTCTCTGCGTTTTTCTTCGATCCGCTTTTCCTTTCCAATTTCGGGATCGATGCGCATGGCGACGCGATGGGGAACGTCGAGGAAGTATTCCTTTACCGCTTTTTGGAAAAAGTCCGTGCCGATTTTTTCCCGTAGGGCATCCAGTTTAGGGGAAAGCTCCATGCCGTCTAAAGGATTTTGGCCGTAGAGCCAAGTATTTAATGCGCCGATGTATTGAATTAAATCGGCGTGGGCGCCGCCGCCGCGACGGACGGTAAATTCAAACTTTTCAAGAGTCGCTTGTAAAACATCTTTGTCGATGCCTTTATTGGCCACATCTTCCAATGTATCCATGACGATGCGCTTAAACTCGTCATAACGTTCCGTTTTTGCGTGGTAACAGTAAATCGTAAAGTCCAAGGTGTTGGAAGTGGAAAGTTCCGAATACACGTCTTCGCCGATGGCCGCATCGCGAAGTCTTTTTTTAATGAGCCCGTTTTCGCTTTCCACGAGAAGTTCCTGGAAGAAACTTCGAAGAAGTAAATCCTCAGGTGTTGGATCGGTTTTCGAGAAAAAGGAAAGGGCGAAATAAGATTTGCCGTCGGGATCTTCATCTTCCGAAAGATCATAAGTGCCGCTAAATTCCTTGGGGCTGTCATACATACTGTGGCCGACGATGTCCGATTGGGGATCGACGGCGTCGAAGGCGGAGAGATAGGCATCGTCTAAATAAGCCAAGCGCTCCTCGAAATCCATGTCGCCTGCGAGAAAAATGTAACTGTTGGACGGGTGATAATACCGTTTGTGGAAATTTAAAAAATTCTCGAAGGTAAGGTCGGGTATGTTGTCGGGATTGCCGCCGGAATCGTGGGAGTAGGTTCCGGAGGGGTGGAGTTTTTCACGTACCATATCCGATACGCGATTGGCGGGATCGGAATAGACACCCTTCATTTCGTTAAAGACCACGCCGTTTGCAATAAGGCGATCCTCTTCGATTTCGGGATGCCAACCTTCCTGATAAAAGATTTTTTTATTTTCGCGCATTTCAGGATAGAATACCGCGTCTAAATAAACGTCCATAAGCTGGCGAAAATCTTTGTCGTTTCGGGAGCTAATGGGGTAGAGCGTCTTGTCGGGATAGGTCATGGCGTTTAAAAAAGTTTGCACACTGCTCGCCACCATGTCCATAAAAGGTTCCTTGGTTTTGTATTTCCTCGAGCCCGAAAGCGTGGAGTGCTCCACAATATGGGCGACGCCTGTCGAATCTTCCGGCGGCGTTTTAAAACCGATGGCAAAGGTCTTGTTGTGATTTTTGTTGTCCAGCAGCAAAAGCTCGGCGCCGGTTTTAATGTGTTTTAAAAAAGAAACGTCCCCGTGAAGTTCAGGAATGTTTCTCTTGTCGATTAATTTATAAGATTTATTCATAGTTCACTCCTATTCTTCCATCATTATACCCGAAGAAAATAACGAATATCAAAAGAAGCGCAAAGATTGGTGCAGATTCGCCGATAGACGGGGGCGAGTTGTGCTATAATTTTTAAGAATGAATGGAGGACAGATGGATGAAATTAATGTCTGATTTGCGAAAAAACGGACCGATCCGCGTGGCCGTCGTCGGCTGCGGCTTAATGGGAACGGGCTTGGTTGCGCAATTAAATACATTGGAAGGAATGGACGTTACCTTGTGGTCGTCCAGAACAGAAGAGACCTTACTTCAGGCGGCAAAAAAAGTGGGCTTACCGCAAAAAGCCCTTCACATCAGCGCCACGGAAAAAGAAGTAGGGGAAGATATTACACACTACGGCATGGCATTGACTACAGACAACAGCATGACATGGCGTTCAGATGACGTGGACGTCATCGTGGATTGCACGGGCAATACGGAAGCCGGCGCCGTCATTAACGAAGAGGGGCTGAACCACGGCAAACACATCGTCAGCTTCAATGTGGAATGCGACGTACTTCTCGGGCCCTATTTTATGAAAAAGGCGGAAGAAAAAGGGCTATGCTACACGGGTACGGCAGGGGACGAACCGGGCGCCATTATGGAGCTCTATAATTTTGCAACCTTCTTAGGCTTCGACGTCGTCGCCGCCGGCAAGGGAAAAAACAACCCCATGGACGTGGAGGCGACCCCGGAAACATTGAGAGAAAAGGCGGAGAAAAAAGGATTGAGCCCCCGCATGCTCACATCCTTTGTCGATGCCACCAATACCATGATCGAGTTAAACGCCGTCGCCAACGCCACCGGTCTTTTGCCCGACATTACCGGCTGTCACGGCATCCAATCCGCCATCGGCGACTTGGCGGATAAGTTTCGCTTAAAAGAAGAAGGTGGCTTTTTCGAAAACAAAGGGGTTTTGGATTACGTCATGGGCATCGCCCCCGGCGTGTTCGTCGTCGTGGAAACCGACGATCCCGTCATAAGCGAAGAAATGCCCTATCTTTCCATGGGCGACGGGCCGCGATATGTTTTTTACAGACCCTATCACTTGACCAATATCGAAGCGCCCCTTACCTTGGCGAAAGCCGTTTTATACGGGGAAGCCACCATCGCCCCTGAAAAGGGCTACATCGCCCACACCGTCGCCGTAGCGAAAAAAGATTTGGAACCGGGAGATGACCTTTCGGGCATCGGCAGCGACACGGCCTACGGCTCCTTAATGGACGCCCGCGAAGTCTATCAAAACAACTACGTGCCCATCGGCCTCATTACCGGCGATGTAAAAGTGAAGCAAAAAATAAAAAAAGGCGACTTTATTCGCTTTGAAGATGTGGAATTCGATGACGAAAGTAAACTATTTAAAATGTTTGTCAAGGAGCACAACAAATTTTATTCTTTACCATTGAGTATTAACGTGCTATAATGTGAACCTAAAGAAGGAGGATTTGCGCTGTGAAATTAACTCAAGAAATTGATTACGCATTTCGCATTATTGCACATTTAGCAGCTCACGAAGGTGAAGTTGTAGGTGCGCCGAAAATTGCAGAAGCCATGACGGTACCCGAACGATTCACTTTACGGATTTTGCGGAAACTCAATCTTGGCGGTTTAACACTGTCCAAGCGAGGCGCAAAGGGAGGCTATATTCTCAATAGACCTGCCGAATCCATTTCCCTCTACGATATAATCCTGGCCATCGACGGGCCCATCGAACTTTCCCGTTGTCTACACGCCAACGATCCCTATTGTAACCGCTTTAACGGACACGGGATCGAAGGATGTAAATTCCACAGAAGCATTTACGGCGTGCAACGAAATATCATCGAAGAATTACAAAGTTTAAAAATTACAAACTTTATCGATTAGGAAGCCGAAGATTTGTCGTCCCTGTTTTACAGAGAGATGCAGCAGCTGAGAAGCATCGACAAACGATAGTCGCATCACCTTCCGAGATACCGTAAGGCGTTCGCCGCGTTAAGGCTTCGAGTGATAGAATCCTATAAGTAGGGTGGTACCGCGTTTAAAAGCGTCCCTTCGTCTAACGACGATTGGGGCGCTTTTTGATTTAGAAAAGGAGAAGAATATGACAGAGTTTAAGACATTATCTCAAGACCTGGTCGACGAGCGTGAGCAACGTGTCGTCAAGTATTGGCAAGACATCGATCTTTTGAAACGAAGTGTCGAAACCCGCGAAGGCCAAGAAGACTTCGTGTTCTATGAAGGCCCTCCGACAGCCAACGGCAAGCCGGGCATTCACCACGTCATGGCCCGTACATTAAAAGATATGACCTGTCGTTACAAAACCATGCAGGGTTATCGCGTCAACCGTAAGGCAGGCTGGGATACCCACGGACTTCCCGTGGAAATCGAAGTGGAAAAGAAATTAGGTCTCCACAATAAACAAGACATCGAAAAATACGGCATCGAAAAATTCAACCAAAAATGCCGGGAATCCGTCTTTGAATACGAAGGCCTTTGGCGCAAAATGACGGCGCGCATGGGTTACCTCATCGACTTGGACGATCCCTACATCACCCTGAACAATTCCTACATCGAATCGGTTTGGTACATCCTCAACAAAATGTTTGAAGACGGCCTGATCTATGAAGGTCATAAAATCTTACCTTACTGCCCACGCTGCGGCACAGGCCTTGCATCCCACGAAGTAGCCCAAGGCTATCAGGAAGACAAGACGCCGACCATTACTATGAAATTCAAATGCACCGACGAAGATGCCTACTACCTCGCATGGACCACCACCCCTTGGACCGTGCCCTCCAACGTGGCCCTCGCCGTGCATCCCGATGTAGATTACGTAAAAGTAAAATACGAAGACGGCAATGTCTACTATCTCGCCGATAATTTAAAAGACGCCGTATTAAAAGGGGAATACGAAGTACTTGAAACGGTGAAAGGCGCAGAACTCGCCGGCCGCCGTTACGAACAATTATTAGACCAAGTAAAAGTGGAAGAAGGAGACGCCTTCGTCGTGGTCACGGCAGATTACGTCACCACAGAAGACGGTACGGGTATCGTCCACACCGCTCCCGCCTTCGGGGAAGACGACTATCAAACCGGTCGCCGCAACAACTTGGCATTCTTAAAACCCGTAGACGACGACGGAAACTTTACCGAAACCCAATGGAAGGGCAAATTCGTTCACAATGTCAACGAAGAAATCATCGACTACCTGAAGAGCCAAGATAAAGTGTTCTCGAAAGAAACCATCGTCCACAATTACCCCCACTGCTGGCGCTGCAAGACGCCGCTTATCTACTACGCACACCCCTCCTGGTACATTGAAGTTACCAAGATGAAAGAAAAACTCATCGAAAACAACAATGGCGTAGACTGGTATCCGGATTTCGTCGGCGAAAAGCGTTTCGGCAACTGGCTGGAAAACCTAAACGACTGGGCCATCTCCCGCTCCAGATACTGGGGTACACCCTTCCCCATTTGGCGCTGTGAAGACTGCGGCAAGACCACTTCCGTAGGAAGCATCAAAGAACTCGTGGAACGTGCGGAAGAAGATATCGACGAATCCATCGACCTTCACCGCCCCTATGTCGACGACGTTCACATTAAATGCGAATGCGGCGGCACCATGACCCGCGTCACCGACGTTATTGACTGCTGGTTCGATTCCGGCTCCATGCCCTTCGCCCAATGGCACTATCCCTTTGAACACAAAGACGATTTCGACAAACTCTTCCCGGCCGCCTTCATCAACGAAGGTATCGACCAAACTCGCGGCTGGTTCTACTCCCTTCTCGCCATCTCCACTTATATGACGGGCAAGGCACCTTATAAGAGCGTCCTCGTCAACGATTTGATCCTCGATAAAGAGGGCAAGAAAATGAGTAAGTCCCGGGGCAACACCGTGTCGCCGGAAGAACTCTTTAAAAAATACGGCGCCGATGCGGTGAGATGGTACCTGATGTACGTTTCGCCCCCATGGACGCCGACAAAATTCGACGAAGACGGCTTGCGTGAAGTGAACGGAAAATTCTTCCGCACCTTGCGCAACATCCACAACTTCTTCACACTTTACGCCAACATTAACGGCGTCGATCCGAGAGAAGCGGGAGAAGTGGAATATGACGAAATCGATCGCTGGATCCTTTCCAAGTACAACAGCCTCTTAAAATCCGTCGTAGAAAACATGGAAATCCACGAAATTACAAAAGTCGTTCGCGACATTCAAGATTTCGTTTCCGAAGATTTCTCCAACTGGTATATCCGCAGAAACCGTCGCCGTTTCTGGAGCGAAGAAGATACCCCATCTCGTAAAGCCGTCTTTAAGACAACCTACGACGTCTTGCTCGGCCTATGTAAAATGATCGCCCCCATGGCGCCCTTCATCGCCGAAGAATTTTACGAAACCCTCGTCGGCGGCGAAAGTATCCACTTGGAAACTTACCCCGTGGCGGACGAATCCTTTATCGACGAAAAACTCGAAGAAAAAATGCGCATCGTCCGTACCCTCGTAACCTTAGGGCGTGCAGGCCGTGAAAATGCCAAGATCAAAGTGCGTCAACCCCTTCAAGAAGTTCTCGTCGACGCCGATCTCAAACCCATCATCGGCGATTTAACGGAATTGATCCAAGAAGAATTAAACGTGAAAGAAGTTTACTTCTGCGACGATTTGACGGAATACATGACCTACAGCTTGAAGCCGAACTTTAAAGAAGTAGGCCAAAAATTCGGTCCGAAGATTAAAGACTTCAAAAAGATCTTGGGCGAAAGCAATGCCAAAGAACTTTACGATCAATTGAAATCCAACGAAAGCGTCACCATGACCTTAAACGGCGAAGAAACAGAAGTCGTCGTCGACGACGTTCTCGTCGATATCGACGCCAAAGAAGGCTTCGACGTCAGCATGGAAGACAATCTCTTCGTCATCCTCGATACGGAACTTACCGACGAACTTTTGGCAGAAGGTTATGTGCGCGAATTTATCTCGAAAGTACAAAATCAACGGAAAGCCAACGATTATGAAGTTACCGATCACATCGCCATCGCCTACGATGCCGAAGGCACAGTGAAAGACGTGCTGGAAGCGGCAAAAGCTGAAATTTGCGACGAAACCTTGGCCGAATCCATGACCTTGGAAGCACTCGACGGCGACGATCAAGATCTAAACGGCGAAACCGTACGTTTCCAATTAAAAAAACTCTAAGATGAAACTCTATATTCTGCGCCACGGAGAAACGGAGTGGAACAGAGAAGATCGCGTCCAGGGGCGAATGGATTCGCCGCTGACGAAAAAAGGGCTGGAAGACATTGCCATGATGGCACACAGACTTTCCCATATTCCCATCGACATCTGTTACACTTCCGATCTTCCCAGGGCAAAGAAAACGGCAGAGGGCTTGATTAATAACCGAAAGATTCCGATAATAGAAGAAGAAGCACTGAGAGAGTTGCCCCTCGGCTCGTGGGAGGGAAAACTTTTTAAAGATATCCAAAACGATCCGAACAGCGTAGTGTATTTTCAAACGCCGGATCAGTTCCACCTTCCGGGCCTTGAAAACTTTCACGATCTCTACAAAGGTATGGGAGAGTTCATCCAAAGATTGGAGAGCGAACCGAAAGAGCATATCCTGATCGTCGCCCACGGCGTCAGCATTCGCGCCCTTTTAAATGTCCTGGAAGGGGTGCCCGTCGCCCGATTTTGGCACAGACCCATTGCAAAGAGCATGGGCCTTACCATAGCGAGCTGCGAAAAGGGAAAGTGGCAAGTGCTTCAACGAGCGGATCAAAAGGACGGACTATCTTATTGAGGTATTCTTATGAAAAAATTATCATTGGCCAATACGCCGACGCGAATCGAAGAGATCCAATTAATGGATGCCGATTTACCGGCCCATCTGTATATTAAACGGGACGATATGACCGGCGTCGGATTTACCGGAAATAAAATTCGCAAGCTGGAATATCTGTTCCAAAAAGCACTGGAAGAAGGCGTTACCGACGTCATTACACGAGGCGCCGTGCAGAGCAACCACGCCCGCGCCACGGCCATGGCGGCGGCGCGACTGGGAATCAACTGCCATTTAGTCTTACAAGGGCATCGAGATTCAAAAAGCGAAGCCAATCTATTCTTAGATCAATTGGCTGGCGCCCATGTGCACATTATCGGCAAAGAAGACGGCGATCCCGACGAGTTCATGGAAAAAGTGAAACGAGAAATCGAAGAAAAAGGCGGCAACGTCATGATCATTCCCATGGGCGGGAGCAACGGCCTGGGAAGCTTAGGCTATCTCGATTGCTTCAACGAAATCCTCGATCAGGAAAAAGAAATGGGTATTACCTTCGACACCGTCGTCTGCGTGGCGGGATCGGCCGGTATGTTGGCGGGCCTCGTCTACGGCAACGCACTGGCGGGAGGCGAAAAAGACATCGTCGGCATTTCCGTACTGGATACGAAAGAAAACATTACGGAAAAAACACTGCCGCCCATTATCGACGAAATGAACGAGTTGACGGGCCATCACGTGGCGAATTATAGCGTGACGATTTTAGACGATTACGTCGGCCTCGGCTACGCCAAAAGTCGTCCGGAAGAAATGGAATTTATTTGGGACTTCGTATCTCAAACCGGCATCATCTTAGATCCCGTCTATACGGGCAAAGCCATGTACGGTCTCTTTTCCGAACTGATGAACAACCATTGGAGCGAAAAAGAAAATATCCTCTTTATACACTCCGGCGGCGCTTTCGGTTGGACGAGAGAACAAATGGAAATGCTGCTTAGAAAATAAAATAAAAAACACGAGGGAGCACGGAAAACCGCGCTCCCTTTTGTGTTACATAAATAAAAGATAACAGAGAAAGAATTTATTTATTACAGTCTATGCCTTAACGCTAATAAAATGTTCAACGGTGAATGCTGAAAGATTGAATCAGGTTCTATAACCAAAAGAGCTAATCGGTTTGAGGTGAGAAGTTTTGCAGACGCAAAGAGAGTTTGATTTTTGCCCAAATGAAGAACGTGACCTACGGTTGAATGCCATAGATGGGGGAAATACCGCAAGGCATTTTCTTCTGCTACAAAGTGAGTTTTATAAACCCCATCTCGGCAACCTTTTCCCCATATATTTGGAAAAAGCCGAGAGTGGGGGAGAATACTGCAACTCTTTCACAAATCACAGAAACATTTTAGAAAAAGAGAAACATGAAAACCTCGCAATGAAAATTAAATCGGTCTATGATATAATCAAAACATAAAAACGTTTCCCTTCAGGAAATGTCACGATAGGAGGAATTATTCAGATGAAAGTTTATAATACCAATCTAGTGCGTAACTTGGCTTTAGTCGGTCACAGCGGATCGGGTAAAACCAATCTTACCGAAGCCATGCTTTATCAATCCGGCGCGACCAAACAAATCGGCCACGTCGATCAAAAAAATACCATGTCCGACTTCACAAAAGAAGAAAAGGATCGTGGAACATCTATCGGCACCAGCATCATTCCTATCGAATGGCGTAAAATGAAACTCAACATTATCGACACGCCGGGATATATGGATTTTATCAGCGAATCCATCGGCGCCCTTCGCGCGGCGGAAGCAGCCCTTATGATCATCGACGCCACAGCAGGCGTGCAAGTGGGCTCCGAACGCATGTGGAAATATACGGAAGAAATCGGCTTGCCCCGTATTATTTTCGTCAACAAAATCGACGGCGAAAACGTGAACTTCCGCAACCTTATGGAACAAATCGAAACCCTCTTCGGTAAAAAAGTTATTCCCTTCTCCGTACCCATCGGCGAAGGCGAACACTTTGTCGGCGTAACCGACGTTATCTTCCAAAAAGGGTTTAAATACTCCGAAGCCGCTCCCGCAGAAGTGGAACTGAGCCACGATCAAATTAAAGCCACCGAGCGTATGTATGAAGAAATCGCCGAAGTCGTCGCCGAAAGCGATGAAGTCCTCATGGAAAAATACTTCAACGGCGAAAAATTCACCCGTGAAGAACTCCTTCGCGGCGTGACGGCGGCTCTTTTAGAAGGCGACGCCGTGCCCTTACTCGTCGGCAGTGCGGAAAAAGGCATAGGCATCGATATTTTGCTTAACACCATCGTCAACTACATGCCCGCTCCGGACGACGAACGCGCCCACACGGGATTCCGCTACGAATCCGGGGAAGAGCGCAGCATCTCCAGCGACGAACCCTTCTCCGCCGTCGTATTCAAAACCATTACCGATCCCTACGTCGGCAAAATCTCCGTTTACAAAGTATTAAGCGGCACCATGACGAAAGAAACCGGCCTCTTTAACGCCTCTCAGGAAAAAGACGAAAAGAACACCGGTCCCTTCATCATTCGCGGAAAAGATCAATTCCCTGTAGAAGCCATTCACGCCGGCGACATCGGCGCCATCGGCAAACTCACCGCCACCAAAACCGGCGACACCCTTTGCGATAAAGCACACCCCGTGGTTTACAAACGGGTTAAAATGCCCCAACCGGTATACTTCTACGCCATCGAAGCGGCATCGAAAAACGACGAAGAAAAACTCACCACCTCTCTTCGCAAATTACAAGACGAAGATCCGGGCATCGTCATCGATCGCAATCCCGAAACCAAGCAAATGACCATCGGCGGCCAAGGTAACGTTCACTTAGATGTCATTCTGGACAAATTGAAAAACACCTTCGGCGTCGAAGTCAAGAAAGTGCCTTTCATCATTCCTTACAGAGAAACCATTCGCGGTACGGCCTCCGTACAAGGCAAACACAAAAAACAATCCGGTGGCGCCGGCCAATACGGCGACGTTTGGATTCGCTTCGAACCGACGGAAGAAGACTTCGTATTCGACGAAGAAGTCTTTGGCGGCAGCGTACCGAAAAATTACTTCCCGGCAGTGGAAAAAGGCTTGGAAGAATCTATGGAAAAAGGCGTCCTCGCAGGCTACCCCGTGCGCGGCGTAAAAGCCGTATTATACGACGGCAGCTACCACGACGTCGACTCCAACGAAGTCAGCTTTAAAATGGCGGCATCCCTCGCCTTCAAAAAAGGCATTGCCGAAGCCAACCCCATTCTACTGGAACCCATTATGCGCGTGGAAGTCACCGTGCCCGACGAATACATGGGCGATGTTATGGGCGATATGAACAAGCGTCGCGGACGCATCCTCGGTATGGATCAACACGCCGGCGAACAACTCATTATGGCGGAAGCGCCTCAAGCGGAAATGTTTGAATACGCCATTGATCTTCGCGCCATGACCCAAGGCCGCGGATCTTTTACAATGGACTTTGAACGCTACGAAGAAGTGCCCGCTCACTTGGCGGAAGAAATCATCGCCGCACGAAAAGCATAAACACAAATATAAGCCCCTGAGCCGAAAGGTTCGGGGGATTTTTATGTAAAGAACCAAAAGTTAACTGAAGCCGAGGAAAAAATTAAGTATAATACAGAAAAGAGGTGAAAGAATGAAAACTAAATCGAGGGAATGGAGAGGGATGTTGGCGGCAAACATCTTCTTACAAATGGCTCTATACATAGCACTTTGGTTTTTTGGCGGCAACAGAAACGAATCCAT
>QWCH01003905.1_pt1 | contig 14597 bp, 9 predicted proteins | sample 1972671 | NCBI WGS metagenome assembly QWCH01 (sample SAMN09866713, study PRJNA288562) | Human gut metagenome isolate term3_stool, whole genome shotgun sequencing... | isolation source: gut | host: Homo sapiens | place: USA: California | reverse complement strand
TTCCTTAATACCAGATAAAATAACTCTTTCTTTTTCAGAACCATCATCTAATGTAAATTTCAATAGTTTTTTTGACTTAGGAACTTCTTCGCAGTTTTTGACTTTTACAACTCTAAAATCAGATTTTGAGAATGTATCAAAATCAACCATATCTTCAAATAATGGCTCTACTTTTACTTTTGAAAAGTCGATTTTTTCTGTCGTAAGTTTGTCGTAAGTTTCGTAAGTTTCTTTTGACGAATCCCCATTTTCTGCCTTTTCTAAGCCTATTGGCTTCATTGTTGGGAATAATATTATATCTCTTATGCTTGGTTGATCAGTTAATAACATTATCATTCTATCGACACCAATTCCCAAACCACCTGTTGGAGGAAGACCAACTTCTATTGCATTAATAAAGTCGCTATCCATTGGATGAGCTTCTTCATCTCCCTTTTCATGTTCACGAACTTGGGCTTCAAATCTTTCTCTTTGGTCTATTGGATCATTAAGTTCTGAAAAAGCATTAGCAAATTCCCATGTATTAATAAAGGCTTCAAATCTTCTTGTAAGTCTTGTGTCTTTTGGATCCTTTTTAGCAAGTGGTGAAATATCTACTGGATGACCAGTTATAAATGTTGGTTGAACTAATTTTTCTTCACAGAATGTTTCAAAAAATTCTGATAAGATTTTACCCCAGCTTGATCCTTCTTCGACTTCTACGCCTTTTTCTTTTGCAAGTTGTTGAGCTTGTTCATCCGTTTCTACCTTGTCAAAATCTACCCCTGCATATTCTTTAACAGCTTCAATCATTGACATTCTTCTCCATGGTGCTTTTAAAGAAATTTCTGTGCCTTGGTAAGTTATTTTATCTGTTCCTAAGACTTTTTGAGCTGCGTATTCAAAAATATTTTCTGTTATAGCCATCATTTCATCCATGTCAACATAAGCTTGATAAAGTTCTATGTTAGTAAACTCAGGATTATGTCTAGTGTCCATTCCTTCGTTTCTAAACATTTTTCCCATTTCATAAACCTTATCAAAACCACCAACAATTAATCTTTTTAAAAATAGTTCATTGGCGATTCTAAGTTGCATATCAATATCAAGAGTATTGTGATGAGTTAAGAATGGTCTAGCATTAGCTCCACCAGCTACTGTACCAAGGATTGGTGTTTCAACTTCAATAAATCCTTTATCATCAAGGTATTGCCTTATCGCTTTTATAATCTTAGTTCTCTTTAAAAATACTTCTTTAATTTCCGGATTAACTATTAAATCCACATATCTTTGTCTGTATCTTAAGTCTGGGTCCTTAAGTCCGTGGAATTTTTCCGGTAAAATTTGAAGAGATTTAGATAGAAGATCAAGTTTTTCTGCATTAACTGTAACTTCTCCAGCTTCAGTTTTGAAAACTTTACCCTTAACTCCAATTATATCTCCCATATCAAGACCCTTAACGTCTTCATAATTTTCAAGAAGGATATCTTTTCTAGCAAAAACTTGAATACGTCCCTTGTAATCTTGTAAGTCCAAAAAACAAATTTTGCCGTGTCTTCTTTTACTCATCACACGACCAGCGATACAAACATCTTTCCCATCAAATTCTTCAAAATTATCTTGAATATCTTTTGAATAGGAGTCTACATCATATTTTTCAAAAATAAAGGGATCTTTATTTTCTTTTCTCAATTCTTCAAGTTTTTGTCTTCTCATAACAAGAATTTCATTTAGATTATCTTTATTTGTATTTTTCATAGTTCCTCCTAAAAACTAATGGCACAAACTTTATACTTTATAATTCCGTCAGGGATTTCTATTTCAGTTATATCTCCAACTTTTAATCCTATAAGTCCAGCACCAACTGGAGATTCATTAGAAATCTTTCCTGATAATGGGTCTGCTTCGGCAGATCCAACTATGGTATATTCATCTTCATCTCCTGAATCTAAATCTTTAACCACAACAGTTGAACCAACATTAACCATATCGTGGTTTAAATCTTTTTCATCAATAACTTTGGCATTTCTTGCCATCATTTCAAGTTTTGCTATTCTTTCTTCAACGTAAGCTTGTTCATTTTTAGCTTCATCGTATTCGGAATTTTCGGACAAGTCACCATATCCTAAAGCAACCTTAATTCTTTCAGCAACTTCTTTTCTTCTGACAGTTTTTAAGTATTCGATTTCATTTTCGATTTTTTCCAAACCTTCAGGAGTAAAAAATATATCTTTATCCACTAATATCTCTCCTCTATTGTATAAAAAATAAGGCGCTAAACGCCTAATAGTCAATTTAATGTAATTAATTATAGTAAATGTAGCCCTAAAAGTCAAGAATCTTTTAAATTATCGCATTTGTTCCCTATATTCTTCCAAAATTTTTACGACTTTTGTATAATCATTTTCAACGTTTAATTTATTCCTAATTTCTTTAGAATTTTTTAAATTTTTTAAATAATAAGCATAAGTTTTTCTCATATTTAGGATTGCCTGTCTTTGTCCCTTATAATTAACTTCCAAATATAAATGCCTTAATAATATATCAATCCTCTGATTAAAATTTAATTCTTCATATTCTTCACCCTTTAAAGCTTTTTTAATTTGTGAAAAAATTAAAGGATTTTCAATTGCACCCCTACCTATTGCTATACCATCAACATCATATTTTTTTATTTTATATAAAGCATCTTCAACAGTTAAAATATCCCCATTACCTATAAGAGGTATAGTTAAGAATTTTTTGATCTTAATTAAATATTGCCAATCACTTTTATTTTTATAATATTCTTCTCTTGAGCGTGGATGAACAGTAACTGCAAAAGCTCCTGCATCTTGGGCTGCCCTAATTATATCAAGAGATAGGGTGTTATCGAAAGATTTTCTAGTCTTTATACTAATTTTCTTATTTGAATTTTTAACTGCACCCTTAACCAATTCATAAACTAGGTTTGGATTTTTTATCAAGGCTGATCCGCAACCATTTTTTACAATTTTAGGAGCTGGACAGCCCATATTAATATCTATATAAGAAAAATCAAAATCATTTAATAAATATGAAGCTTTAGAAATAGATTCTACATCAGAGGCAAAAATCTGAACACCCGTATTTTTTTCTCCAGGAAATTTTTTTAGAAGTTCAAGAGTTTTTCTGTCATTAAAACACAAGGCCTTTGCAGAAACCATTTCTGTAACTGCATGGTCAAGTCCATTTTCATAGATTAATTGTCTAAAGGCTCTATCAGTATATCCTGCCATTGGAGCCATAAAAAATTTAATCAAAATATCACCTAATTATTCATATCGTATATAATTTTTAAACCTTCCAAAGTTAAATCTCTATTTATAATTATATTATACTTAGAATCTGAACATAAAAGATTAGAAAAACCACCAGTAGCAACTATTGAAACTTCATCATTTCTCCAATTTTTATTTTCTAATATTTTTTCTATAATTCCATCAAGCATAGTTGTGTAACCATAATAAAGACCTGACTGTATTGCACCGACTGTATTTGGTGATATTAAAACCTCAGGCTTAATAATTTCTATCTTGGGTAGTTTGGAAGTTCTTTGGAAAAGAGCTTCTGATGATATTCCTATACCTGGAAGAATCATTCCACCAAGATAATTTTTATCTTCATCTATTATACAAAAAGTCATTGCAGTTCCAATATCAATAATAATTGCAGGTATTTTATAGAGTTTAATAACCGCAACAGCATTTACTATCCTATCCGCTCCTACTTCCTTAGGATTATCATAATTAATATTAAGTCCTAATTTAAGCTCTGAGCTGACGAAAGTCGGCTTTTTATTGAAGAACTTAATGGACATTGAGGATAAGGTATGGGTTAAGTTTGGCACTACTGATGAAATTATTACATCATATATGACAGATGGGTCTATATTTGAATGAGTTAATGAATTCATGAAAATCAATCCATATTCATCGCTAGTTCTTATCTTATCAGTTGAAATTCTGAAATCATGAACTAACTCATTATCTTTATAAACTCCATATACAATTGTCGTATTTCCTACATCAATTACTAATAACATTTTTATCACCTTCAAAATTTTATATTAATTAATACCCCAAAAAGTAAAATCAAATTATTTAAGTTAACTCTATTGACATTTAGGTAAACATTAAATACAATAATTCAGGGAGGTATTTATGAGAATTAAAACAAAAGACTTAACTAAAACAGCACTTTTGGCAGCACTTATTGCCATAGGAGCCTTTATCAGTATTCCTATTGGACCCATACCCTTCACTTTACAAAACTTTTTTGTTTTTATGGCAGGCTTATTACTTTTACCTGAATATGCAGCCTTAAGTGTATTATCCTATGTCCTGCTAGGACTTGTTGGATTGCCAATATTTTCCGGATTTAAAGGAGGTATAAATTACATATTCTCACCTACTTTTGGATTTTTAATAGCCTTTATAATAGGTGCCTTTGTAATTTCTAAACTAGCTCACGGAAAAACAAAATTTACAGAAATTTTAATAGCTCTTATTATTGGAGAAGTTATTTTTTATGCAATTGGTCTTCCTTACATGTATGTCATTCTTACAAAAGTGGTAGGAACTCCAATGACTGCATCTAAAGTATTTACAGTTGGGATGATTCCTTTCTTAATTCCCGACTTAGGAAAAGCTGTTATTGCAGCTTTAATTGCTCCAAAGATTAGAAGAGCTTTATAAAATACTTATACTTTATACTTCATTGACTGCTTATGCAGTCTTTTTTTATTCTTATTTATTATATCAAAACTTTTAATAACTACAATTTTTAATTATATATTTTTTACAAATCATGTTATAATATTTGACAAGGAGGTTATCTATGAATAAAAACCGTAATAATAAACCTCACGGAATAATAAAATTATCAAGTATTTTTAAAATTTTACTTCTATTAATTCTCGCAGTTATTATCTTTGTAGGAACAATAGTTACAACCCTTGTGTTAGGTATTTTTAAAAAATCACCAGAAATTGACCCTACAAATTACAGGACTATAATGGCTGAAACATCGAGAATTTATTCTGATGATGACCAGCTAATACAAACTTTGGTCGACGATGAATTCAGTGAGTTTGTACCTATGGATAAATTCCCCAAATATTTATCCAATGCCTTTGTGGCAATTGAAGATGAAAGATTTTACGAGCATAATGCTGTTGATTTTAGAAGAGTTTTAGGGGCTTTAGTCCATGATATAAAAACAAGGTCCATGGAGCAAGGTGCCTCAACAATAACAATGCAGCTTGCTAAGAATCTATACACGTCTTCTTCTAAAAGTATTCCAAGAAAATTAACAGATATTTATTACGCTTATCAAATTGAAGCTAATCTTACAAAACCACAAATCTTGGAAGCCTACCTAAATTGTGCATCTTTTTCTAAAGGTACTATTGGAGTTGGAGCTGCTGCTCATTCTTTTTTCGATAAGGATGTTTCGGACTTATCTTTGGCAGAATGTGCCCTGCTAGCTGGGGTTACGAATAGACCAGAAGAATTCACTCCTTATAATTATGCTGAAATTCAAGCGGATGATGACCCTGAAAATGTTCAGGTAGTTTTAAGACCTAATGTTAATTCCAACTATGAAAATCCAGAAAATTTAATTAATTTTTCTGAAAAGTTAATGGAACTTGGAAAAATTGATAGTTTTGATTTGATTCAAATTAAAAACAATACCTATATTCCATATAAGGCAGTATTTAATCCTAATGCCAAAACAAGGCAAGCTCGTGTTTTGAAAAAAATGTTTGAGCAAAAGCTCATTACTGAAGATGATTATAACAAAGCTTTAAATGAAGATATAACAATAAAAATTGGAAAAAGGCGTGAATATGGAATTTCTTCCTTTTACACTGATTTAGTTCAAAAAGAAGTTAAGGGAATACTTTTAAAACTTGGTTATAGTGACGAGGAAGCGCACAACAAGCTATTCAATGGAGGTCTTAAAATTTATACCCCCATGAATATGAAAATTCAAAAAATTTTAGAAGAAACCGTTGCTGACCCACAATATTATAGAGGTTCATTTACAGATAAATCTGGTGTGGTCCAACCTCAAGTAGCCTGTGTTATTATTGACCAAAAAACTCATGAAGTTAAAGCTCTAGTTGGCGGTCGTGGAGTCGGTGGTGGTCAACTATTAAATAGGGCGACAGTAAAAAGACAGCCTGGTTCTTCTATCAAGCCAATTTCAGTTTACCTTACAGCTTTTAATAATGGTACTACTGCTGGTGATGTATTTTTAGATTCACCAATACCTAAAAGTGCTGGCTTCAATAACCCACCGAGAAATAATGCAAATTCTTATCGTGGATGGACAACAGTTAGAAACTTAGTAATAAGATCCTCTAACGTTGGTGCTTTCCAAGTATTAAGAGATATTTCTGTAGATAAGAATTCAAAAAGTAATAAGTTTTCAACTTATCCTAAAGTATATAATGATGAAGAATCAATAAATAAAGTAGTAGATACTCTTGAAAGTATTGGAATAACATCTATAGTTAAACCAGACCCATCTAAACCAAACACTATACTGACAAATGATATGAGTTTCTCTCCTCTTGCACTTGGTGGTATGACTCATGGAATAAGCCCCTTACAAATGGCTGGAGCATATACAACTCTTGCTGATGAGGGTAAATATTCGAAACCTATTTTAATTAGCAAGATTCTTTCTAATAATGGCGACACTATTTACAAGGCCGACGTTGATGAAAAGGAAATTACTTCAAAGCAAAATGCTTATATTTTAACTGATATTTTAAAAGATGTTGTAAAAAGAGGTACTGGTAGAAATGCAAGTTTCAGGGGAATGCCAGTAGCCGGAAAAACAGGTACAACTACTGATAAAAGAGATGTTTGGTTCTGTGGTTATACTCCTTACTACACAGCTTCTGTTTGGATTGGATGTGACAAAAATCAAACCTTGCATTTTGGTTCTGATAGAGCTGCTTACCTATGGAAGGAAATAATGAAAAAAGTTCATGAAGGTCTTGATGATAAAGATTTTGAGGAACCTGACGGAATTTATACAAAATATGTAAATGGCAGAAGAGAACTTTTCGCAGATGGAACAGAACCTCACTACACAAGCAAGTTGTATTGGGATGATAATGATGATGACGAAGAATCACAAAAGCCTAAAAAGAAAAAATCAGACAACAATAATAACAACATTGATAAAAAGAATGAAAATTCAAACGATGAAAATTCTCATAAGAAAAGAAAGAGAAGAAAATCTGATAACAATAATAATGTAAATTCAAACTCTAATAATAAAGATAAGAAGAATTAATACTTTTTAAAGACTCATGAAAATCTAAACTTTCATGAGTCTTTATTTACAATAATTTATGTATACTTGAGCTTAATAGTGTTATTATAATCCCAGCAAAAAAATTACCTAAGATTATAACTAATAAAGACTTTTTTGTGTTTAAGTTAAATAGACCTGCTAACAAAGACCCAGACCAAACTCCTGTTCCCGGTAAAGGTATCATAACAAAAATAAATAAGCCTAATATACCTGAATTCTTTATTTTACTCCCCTTTATCCTAATCCTAGCTTCTAATTTTTTTATATAGATACTAAATTTATCCTTCTTTTTAATTTTTTTGATGATTTTGTTTACAAATACAGTATCTCATAAGATGGTACACTGTGCAGTAACAGAAGCGGAAAAATGTAATGCACAAATCGTAAGATGCCACACAAGCAGCGGAAATGCTTTAAATGAGATTCTTCAGAATGCCTGTACGGCATAAGTATCTGGAATGTGGGGCAGTTCATACCAGATGAAAGCTTTATAAAACTCCATGAGCTGATAATAGTAAAAATCATATAAAAAGAGAAAGAAAGGACAAGGAGACGAGTAGGGTACATTTCCTGGTCCTTTTCTTGATTTTTTTTAAACTTAAAATTCCATAATGACAGTCCTTGCGTTTGGTAGACAAAATACGATATAATAAAAAATGTTTGACTTAAAAAGTAAAGAGAGGTTTATGGAATGAAGAGAGAGACATTTGGATCAAGACTGGGCTTCATCCTTGTATCTGCAGGATGTGCCGTTGGTATTGGAAATGTGTGGAAGTTCCCGTACATGTGTGGACAGTTCGGCGGGGCTGCATTCATTTTAATCTATCTGGTGTTCCTTCTGATCATGGGAATCCCGGTTATGGTCTGTGAATTTGGTGTCGGACGTGCCAGCAGACACAGTGTTGCCGCTGCATATGAGACACTGGAACCAAAAGGAACAAAGTGGCATATTACGAAATGGATCGGTGTTATCGGATGCTATTTCCTGATGATGTTCTATACCACAGTTGGTGGATGGATGCTGTATTATTGCGTCAGAAGCTTCAGAGGAGATTTTGTGGGTGCGGATATGAAGACTGTATCTGCAGGATTCAGTGATATGCTAGGAAATATGCCGCTTATGGCATTCTGGACGATTCTGATATGTATCATTGGATTCGGTGTATGTGCGTTTGGAATCCAGAAAGGTATCGAAAAAGTTTCCAAGTTCATGATGACAGCACTGCTTTTGATCATGATCGTACTTGCGATCCATTCTGTGATGATGAAAGGTGCCGGAGCAGGAATTCGTTTTTACCTGATCCCTGATTTCAAACAGATGGCAGAGATTGGAATCGGAAATGTAATTTTCGGGGCTATGAGCCAGGCATTCTTTACATTATCAATCGGTATCGGAGCTATGCTGATCTTTGGAAGTTATATGGAAAAAGACCAGAGATTATTCGGAGAGGCTGTGAATATTACCGTGCTTGATACGATCGTAGCGCTGATGGCAGGTTTCATTATTATCCCTGCATGCTTTGCATACGGAATTGAACCGGGAGCAGGCCCGAGCCTTATATTTATCACGATCCCGAATATTTTCGCGCAGGTGGCAGGCGGGTGTGTATGGGGAGGATTATTCTTCCTGTTCTTAAGCTTTGCTGCATTTACGACACTGGTTGCGGTATTTGAAAATATTATTTCTTTTGATATGGATTTATTCGGATGGTCAAGAAAGAAGAGTACACTGGTAAGTCTGATTCTGATCATTATCTTAAGTATGCCATGTGTTATGGGATTCAATGTATTGGCCGGATTCACTCCACTTGGAGAAGGATCGACAATCATGGATCTGGAGGACTTCATCGTATCGAATAACCTGCTTCCGCTTGGAAGTCTTGGCTATGTACTGTTCTGTACAAAGAAGAACGGATGGGGATGGAACAGCTTCCTTGAAGAAATCAATCAAGGAGAAGGATGGAAGTTCCCGGCAGGAATCAAGGGTTATATGTCTTACGGACTGCCGCTTCTGATCATTATCATTTACCTGAAGGGATATTATGATAAATTTCAACCAATGGGAACGAAGACACTGATTGGTTGGATGATCGTGGCATTCTTATTCCTTGCATTTGTGATCGGATGCTCTTGTGGAAAAAGTAATGCGGAAAAAGTGGATAAGTAAAGAAAAAAAGTAAAAAGATGTGGAAAACAGAGTAAATATTTCACCGCAGGATGCAGTAGGTATTTACTCTGCTTTTTTGTTTAGAAATAATATCGGAAAAACCGATGCAAACAAGTGAATATATATATTTGAAATAGATAGCATCCAGCGTTATAGTGAAGGTGTCAGAAGATAAACGAAATTCATAAAATTAGGAGGAATGATGAATCATATGAATAATAAGAGCAAGGGCAGTGGTTTCGGAAGTTAAAAGCTGAAACGCTGCTTTTTAATATGCGAAAGTATTTTGCATCATCAATGCTTCTACAGATTGTCTGAGTATAAAAAATAGACAAAAAATAACCCGCCGGAATGGCGGGTTATTCTATATATCAGATAAATAGTTAAAAATAAATGGATTTAAAATAATTATAATATAAAAGATAATACAACGTTGAAAACAGCTGCAAATATCACACTGATCGGAACTGCTTCGAATAATAATTTGGGGAACATATGATTCCGTTCTTCTTCGGTAGTGCAGGAACCGATGATCAGACTTCCGCCGGAAGAAAATGGAGAGATGGCGGAACTCTGTGCACCGATAACAATACTGGAGAATATGATCAGTGGGTTTAGTCCGGTAGCCTGTGCAAGTGCCGGTACCAGCGGGAAGAGTGCAGGACACACAACGCCCAGAGTACTTGAGAAAAAGCTCATAACAGCACCGATCAGACTGAATACCACAGGAACACTCCATGTAGGGAGGCTGCTTCCGGCCCATGACGCGAGAAGTTCAATGGTTCCGGCTGTGATTGCAACATTGATCAGCATACCGACACCGCAGATCATAAGAATCGTATTCCATGGAACTTTTGCGATGACTTCTTTCTGCGGGGCAAGATTCATAAAAAGTGCAATTGCAGAAAATACAATGGAAACCAGACCGACGTCCATTTTACTGTTAATGTATGTAATGATTTCGGCATCCGGCAGGATGATATGCAGTACCGGGAAGATTAATACAACCAGGATCATGAGTAACATCAGGTACAGATTTTTCTTCTGCAGTGCAGTATAAGTTTCCGGTTTCTCAAAGGTAACTTCATGGTCAGCATTTTGTCTGCTTCCAGGAAGGAATTTGAAAAGTGTAATAAGAAGCAGAGAGAAGATGACACTTGCAATAAAAATGATGGAGGAGTAGCGGAAAGATACATCTGTATAACCACCTTCATCCATAAGTCCGCGGAAAATGATTCCGCTTCCGCTTGTCATAAAATTAGCTCCGGAAAGTGCACCGCAGTTAATTGCAATGGCTCCGATCAATTTGTTCATATGTGCTTCTTCACAGATTAAAAGTGTAAGTGGTGCCATAAAGGCCATAACTGTGAAGAATCCGGCTCCGAGAGCAGCAATTCCCGCACTTGCTACATAGAGGGCAAATGGAAGAAGCCCCGGAAATTTGCGAAATGCATAGAGCAGATAACGAGCCGTTTTTTCCAGTGTCCCATTGGATAAAGCAAAGTTGTAGAACAAAGACACGGAAAAGATAACAAACATTGTACTGACAGGCCATCCGCCGATGATATCTTTCGGAGTCATGCCCATCACAAATCCCCCGATCAGATAGGCAAAGACGATGGCAAAGAAACCTGTATTAAATCCGGTTTTATAACCGATGATAACGGCAACAAAGATTGCCAGGATAATTAAAAAATTAAGCATAATGATCCTCCTTAAAAAATATGAATCAGATAGAAAGATCTAAAAGATTTGCCTGTATCGTATGTGTCATATGATAGATCTGATTTTCTGGTATATTATGGTCGATAAGATATTGTATATATTGTGCGAGTGCATCTTCCCAGCATGGGTTTTCCACCTGTCCGCCATCGGTACAAACCATGACATTCTTATATCCACATGCTTCAATTGCTTCCAGATTCATTGGAAGATTGCTCTTATATTTCCCGCCGCCGAGAGGCTGTGCAAAACAGTGTTCATGAATGACATCATAATCTCTTGCGAGTCTTACCTGGTCATCAAGGCTCATATCAACGAGCCACCATTCCGGGTGTGTTACTACAATCTTTTTTACACCAGCATCCCGGGCTGCTTCGATCACACGATAGCTTTCTTCCGGTGAGATATGAGAGGTGGCAAGAACAATGTTAAAATCCTTAACCAGACGGAATATGTCATATAATTCCGGAACCGGCTTACCGTCTTTAAGGACATCGACACAGCGGTCAAGCGGCTGCTTCATTTTCACCAGATGGTTGCGCGCGGACTGTGTCGGAAGCCATACGACTTTTCCCCCGAGCTTTAATGCACTTTCTACAGCGTATGGATTGATCCCGCCCATCTGACGGTTCAGTGTGATTCCACCGAACATTGTAAAATTATTATCACTGTGGTGTGTTAATTCATTATGTTTATTACAGAGATAAGCACGGTCAACTGTGGTTCCCTGATGTGTTTTGATAACAATGGCGCGGGCTCCGATGCGGATACCTGCTTCCATCAGTTCAAAATCATCATATCTGCGGTGGCGGATATCAGGATTGGTATGGACGTGCATATCAATAATACCTTCTAACAGCTTTTTGTTCATAATTAATAATCCTTTCTGTGATTGCACTTTTAAGTTGTGCAGGATTGCCAAATCTATGATTGTATTATATAATACAGATATTATAGGGACAATAGAAAATGTGTTATATGTCATATCGGAAAAACCGATGACAGAAAATGAGGAGTATATGGTATCGGGACAAGGAAAATAGTGTTTGATTTTGATATCATACAAAAGAAGGATATATATGGAAGGAAGAAGATTACTATGGAAATGAAAGAACTGGTATATCTGGTAACACTTGCAGAAGAAGAAAGTATTTCACGCGCCGCAGAACGTCTGTATATGGCGCAGTCATCTCTGAGCCAGTTTTTACATCAGTTTGAAGCAGAGCTTGGAACTAAACTTTTTGTAAGAACATCAAAGGGAATTACACCAACTTATAGTGGAAAATGCTTTATAGAACATGCAGGTGAGATATTGCGGGATTATCAGAAAGCAAAAAATGAGCTCTGGGATAATGAAAATCTTGCGGCAGGAAAAGTGGTTCTGGGAATCAGTTCATTCCGTGGACGCAGGATGCTTCCGAAGGTTCTGAAGCAATTTCAGGAAATATATCCCAATGTGAAAGTGCAGGTTGTGGAAGCACACAGTATGAGGCTGGAAGAACTTCTGCTGGATGGAAAATTGGATATCGCGATTATAGCAATGCCGGTAAGTAAGATTAAAAACAGCGTAGAGATATTGAAAAAAGATGAGATACTTCTTGCTGTGAATAAAGAACATCCGGTAACAAAGATCATGCATCCATTAGAAGATTCGGATAATTACTGGATTAGTCTGAAGGAAGCATCTGAATATAAAATGATCATGAGTGGGTATGATACGATATTGGGAAGCTTCAGCAGGAAGATGTTCACGGAACAGAAATTAAAGTATCAGTCAGATCATAATGATATCTCGGCAGCCATGGCAGTCTCGATGGCAAGGGAAGGACTTGGAATTGCATTTACATACCAGTCCTGTGCGGAAGAATATGAGGATATCCGGTATCTGCGGATCGGAAAAAAGGGTGTCTTTCTGGATCTTGGAATTGCTTATCCTGCGGACGAGTACCAGTCGAAAGGGGCAAAGGAACTGGAAAAGGTAATTCGTGAAGTCTATAATAATAATGAATATTTTGCACTGGCGTGAAGTCAGTGCATTTTTTCTTGTCGTGTTATCGGAAAAACCGATAACAAACTACGGTTTTATATATTTGAATTTAATGACATACAATCTTATACTGAAATCAGGAAATGTCAAATCTAACAGGTAATCGGAAAAAACAGTCGAACAGGAGGAATTGAAAAAATGGTTAAGTTATACGACAAAGGTGCCTATCTGGTAAATGGAACTAAAATCGTAGAAGAAGAAGCTCAGGCAGAAGCACTGACTGGAAAGAAAGTCTGTAAAGACGAAGCAAGAAAAGGAACCATTGCATATGGCATCATGGAGGCACATAACACCTCTGGAAATATGGAAAACTTAAAGATTAAATTCGATGCAATGGCATCCCATGACATTACATTCGTGGGAATCATCCAGACAGCGAAAGCGTCCGGAATGGAAAGATTCCCAATTCCATATGTCCTGACAAACTGCCACAACTCCCTGTGTGCAGTAGGTGGAACAATTAATGAAGATGACCACATGTTTGGTCTGTCCGCTGCAAAGAAATATGGCGGAATCTATGTACCTCCACACATTGCTGTTATCCATCAGTATATGCGTGAGATGCATGCGGGATGCGGTAAGATGATCCTTGGATCAGATTCCCACACCCGTTACGGAGCTCTCGGAACCATGGCAATCGGAGAAGGCGGCGGAGAGCTGGTAAAACAGCTTCTGTGTGATACATATGATGTTGCATGTCCAGGTGTCGTTGGAATCTATCTGGATGGAAAACCGAATTCATGGGTAGGACCGCAGGATATCGCACTTGCGATCATCGGAGCAGTCTTCAAAAATGGCTATGTGAAGAACAAAGTCATGGAGTTCGTAGGACCGGGAGTATCCAGTATGACTACCGATTACAGAAATGGTATCGACGTTATGACAACAGAGACAACCTGCCTTTCTTCTATCTGGAGAACCGATGAAGATACGAAGAAGTTCCTGACAACCCATGGAAGACCGGATGCTTACAAAGAACTGAATCCGGCAGATGTGGCATATTATGACGGTATGGTATACGTAGACTTAAGTACTGTAAAACCAATGATCGCCCTGCCATTCCACCCAAGTAATACATACGAGATCGATGAGCTGAATGCAAACTTGTCCGATATTCTTCATGATGTAGAGGAAGAAGCAGCTAAGATCTCACAGGGAAGAGCTGAGTTCCATCTGACAGATAAGATCACTGCCAAGGGACTCCAGGTACAGCAGGCAGTCATCGCCGGATGTGCCGGCGGTAACTACACGAACGTTGTCGAGGCAGCCAACGCACTTCGCGGCAAAGATACCGGAAGCGGTGAATTCAGTCTGGCAGTATATCCGTCT
>QWCH01003900.1_pt1 | contig 14618 bp, 10 predicted proteins | sample 1972671 | NCBI WGS metagenome assembly QWCH01 (sample SAMN09866713, study PRJNA288562) | Human gut metagenome isolate term3_stool, whole genome shotgun sequencing... | isolation source: gut | host: Homo sapiens | place: USA: California | reverse complement strand
ACCTATCAACGCCCAGAGATTCGACATCAAGACTCCCTGCAAAGAAACCGGAAAATGCTTCGATTGTAAGTCTCCGGATACCATCTGCTGCCAGTTCCTAATCACGAGATATTCCAGACATACGGACCGGATCCATGTGATCCTCGTAAACGACACAATCGGTTATTAGACAACAAAGGGGAAAAGACAATGACATTAGTATTGCAAAAAGGAAGACCTGTCGACACCACCGGCAGACTGGACAAGGAAATCCGCACCTATGACCTGTTGGATAGCCTGGGTGTAGAATATGACCGCGTGGATCACGCACCGGCGATGACCATGGAGGACTGTAAGGAAGTGGATGAGATTCTGGAATCCATGGTCTGCAAGAATCTGTTCCTGTGCAACCGTCAGGAGACCGCATTTTATCTGCTGATGATCCCGGATACCAAGGTGTTCCACACCAAGGATCTGTCGGCGCAGATCGGCTCGGCCAGGCTTTCTTTTGCCAAGCCGGAATACATGGAGAAATTCCTGGATATCACCCCCGGCTCTGTCAGTGTACTCGGTCTGATGAACGATAAGGAACATCAGGTGAAGCTGCTGATCGATGAGGAGGTGCTGGACAGCGAATATTTCGGATGCCATCCCTGCATCAATACCTCCAGCCTCCGGATGCGGACGGCGGATCTGGTCGAAAAGGTGCTTCCCGCCATGGAACATGATTTTGTAAAAGTAAAGCTGTAAAAAGCATCTGTGAACTTACGAAATAAAAGTGAGGAGCTCCTATGATACTTAGGATTCTGACATATACACATAATATTACGACTATGCTGTTCGGCATCTTCCTGTCGGCTTTTTTTCTGGGTGTGAAGAAGGACAAAACGAATGTAGGGAAGTTGTTGCTATTGGCAGTGATTTCCGGGGGCTTATATATGGTCTGCGTATCTGTGCTGGGTCCGGAGATGGTGGATCAGATATACCCACTGATCGTTCACGTGCCGCTATTGCTGATGCTGGTACTGTATTATAAATTCAGAATATTGCCGTCCCTGATCTCTATCTTCACTGCCTATCTGTGCTGCCAGTGCAGTAACTGGATGGGGTTGTTCGTACTGTCGGTAACAGGAAAAGAGTGGTGCTATTACACCTGCCGTATCGTGGTGACGCTGGTGGTATTCTGGGTATTGTGCCGCTATGTCTGCCAGACGACGGCGATGCTGTTTGCCAAGACGAATCGGGAATTACTGCTGATCGGAAGTCTGCCGCTGATATATTATATTTTTGACTATGCCACGACGAAGTTTTCCAGTCTGCTTTATACCGGCAACAGGGCGGTGCCGGAATTTCTCGGATTTGCCATCTGTCTGTCGTATCTGATTTTTTTGCTGGTGTATTTCCGGGAATACGAGATGAAGAGCAAGGCAGAGCAGTATAATGAGCTGATCCGTATGCAGATGAATTCTTTTCAGGCGGAGATGGACAATACAAGGAAAAGCGAGAAAAAGATGTCAATCCTGCGGCATGATACGAGACATCATATGGCCGTCCTGAGGACTCTGATCCAGCAGGGAGATTGTGAAAAAGCGCTGGAATATCTCAATGAGGTCAGCCAGACCTATGATGATACTGTCATTAAGGCATATTGTAGGAACGAAATGGTGAATTCGGTATTATCTACTTATAATACCCGATTTGAGGAGCAGAAGATTCCCTGGGATACACAGGTCACGATCGGAGAGAAGCTCCCCTGTTCGGAAATGATGTTCTGTGCGATCCTGTCGAATGTACTGGAAAATGCCATGCATGCGGTACAGGAGCTGCCGGAGAGCAGACGAAGGATTGAGCTGTCTCTGTCGGAGAAGGCAGGGCATTTGCTGCTCATGGTGAAAAATCCGGTGCAGATAATGCCGGTATTCACGGATGGAATTCCGGTCACAGAGCGTTCCGGACATGGTCTGGGGGTTCGGAGTATCGTATACTATGTGGAAAAACTCAACGGACAGTATCAGTTCCGGATGGAAGACGAGGAATTTGTAGTCCGGCTTATCTTCTGAGCACACTGGAGACTTTCTCCAGTGTCTTTTTCTATTGAGAAAACTTCTTCCTTTCGGTATAATGATGTCAACAATAACAGGTTGTCTGCAGGAAGGAGTCATTGAACGAATGAAATATACACTGGATTATCAGAAGTATGCGGAGCTGGCAAGACGCGTGGCGGCAGAAGGAAGTGTGCTGCTACGGAATGAAGAGGATACCTTACCGTTACGCAGGGGACAGAGAGTATCTGTATTCGGAAGAACACAGTTTGAGCATTACAAGAGCGGCACAGGTTCCGGCGGCATGGTCAATGCTCCTTATGTCACGAATATCATTGACAGCCTGAAAGAAAATGGAATAATACAGGTAAACGAAGCACTGGAGCAGGTGTACCGTGAGTGGCTGAAGGAGCATCCCTTTGATGTGGGAGAAGGCTGGGCCATGGAACCCTGGAATCAGGAGGAGATGCCCGTAGATGAAGAACTGGCGGTGCAGGCAGCAGGACAATCGGATGCAGCGATCGTGGTCATCGGGCGTACTGCCGGGGAAGATAAGGATAACAGTGCGGCGGAAGGAAGCTATCTGCTGACAGCATTGGAGGAGGAGCTCCTTCGTAATGTATGTCATGCTTTTGAGCATACGATCGTGGTACTGAATGTCGGTAATATTATAGATATGAAATGGGTAGACCGGTATCAGCCGCAGGCAGTACTCTATATCTGGCAGGGAGGCCAGGAGGGTGGCAGGGCCTGTGTAGACGTTCTGACCGGAAAAGTAAATCCCGGTGGTAAATTAAGTGACACGATCGCAGAAGACATTGAAGATTATCCTTCCACAGAAAATTTCGGAGATCCGGTGGAGAATTTCTATACGGAGGATATTTATGTAGGATATCGTTATTTTGAGACCTTTGCGAAAGATAAGGTGAAGTATCCTTTCGGATTTGGATTATCCTATACGAAGTTCCAGACAGAGATATTGGGATTCTCCGTACAGGGCACGGCAGTCACGGCAGTTGCAAAAGTAACCAATGTCGGGGGAGTATCCGGCAGAGAGACCGTGCAGCTGTATCTGGAAGCACCTCAGGGAAAATTAGGAAAGCCTCTGCGTCAGCTGGCTGCATTTGCGAAGACAGAAGAACTGAAGCCGGGTGAGACAGAAGAACTGCTGCTGAAAACAGAGTTGGCGGAGTATGCATCCTATGATGACAGTGGTGTCACCGGACATAAATCCTGCTATGTACTGGAAGAGGGAGACTATATTTTCTATGCAGGAACCGATGTGCGAAGCGCAGCAGAGGCTGGCAAGGCGACCCTGACAGAGCTTCGGATAGTGCGGATGGTGACGGAAGCAATGGCACCGGTACAGGAGTTTAAGCGCCTGAAACCTTTCTTTTTCGAGGAAAAGGATCATGCCATTGCAAACTGGGAAGCTGTACCTTTACGAACGATAGACCTGGCGGAGCGCATTCGGACAGAGAGACCGACACAGAGTAAATATGAGGGGGATCATGGCTGGAAGCTGTCGGATGTGCAGGATGGAAAAATTACGTTAGAACAGTTTCTGACACAGCTGTCGGATGAAGATCTGATCTGTATGACCCGCGGAGAGGGCATGTGTTCCCCGAAAGTGACTCCGGGTACGGCAGCAGCCTTCGGCGGAGTGACAGAAGGACTGAAGAGATTTGGGATTCCTATAGCCTGTTGTTCGGACGGACCCTCCGGTATCCGTATGGATTGCGGCACCATGGCATATGCCCTGCCTAACGGCACCTTGCTTGCCTGCACCTTTGATCCGGAGCTGGTGGAGGAGCTGTATGAGATGGAGGGCATGGAGCTTCGGAAGAACAAGATCGACACCCTCTTAGGACCCGGCATCAATATCCACAGGAATCCATTGAACGGTCGTAACTTTGAGTATTTTTCGGAAGACCCGTATCTCACCGGTATCATGGCAGCAGCACAGCTGACAGGCATGGGAAAATACGGTGTCACCGGCACCATCAAGCATTTTGCATGTAACAATCAGGAATTTAAGCGTCATGATGCCAACAGCATTGTATCGGAGAGAGCACTGCGGGAGATCTATCTGAGGGGCTTTGAGATCGCGGTGAAACAGGGCGGCGCTTATAGTATCATGTCCACTTACGGTCCGGTGAACGGACTGTGGACAGCGGGCAATTATGATCTCCTGACGACTATTCTCCGTAAGGAATGGGGATATCAGGGTATTGTGATGACTGACTGGTGGGCGAAGATGAACGAGGAGGGAGAACCCGGCTCCGGCAGACAGACCATTCCCATGGTACGGGCACAGAACGATGTCTATATGGTCGTGGCGGATGCGGCATCCAATTCTGCGGGGGACAACACCGCGGAAGGCTTGGCAGACGGCAGACTCACCAGAGCACAGCTTACGCGGAATGCGGCAAATATCTGTGGCTTCCTGTTACGTTCCGTTGCTATGGAACGTCTTCTGGACAGAGAGGAAGAGGAATGCACGGAGCTTCACAATCCGATAAGCACCGAGGGCGCAGGAGACAGCGGACAGGTGCTGGCGCGTTTGGAACTTCCGGAGCCGAAGCTTTTAGAGGACATAGAGCTTCCGTTGGAGAAGCTGTCCACGAAGAAGGGCACAAGTGCGGTATACCAGTTGCATTTCTCCAGGATTGGAAGATATGAACTGGTATTCCGGATGAGTTCTGCGTTAGGAGAACTGGCACAGCTGCCGATCTCCGTATTCCTGAACAATACGTTACAACAGACCGTGACCCTTAACGGCACGGAAGGTCAGACCATGGAACGTGTTGTAACACTGCCCATTCGTCAGGACGGCGAGAAATATATGAAGCTGTATTTCGGAGAGAGCGGTATCGACATGCGCCGCATGTTCTTACGCTATGTGGGTAAGAACGATATCGAAAGCTTCCGGAATGAATGATCCGGAAAACTTTAACGGAATATTTATGCATAGCCTCCCAAAGAATGATTGACTTCCCCTGCTTTTTCAGATACAATCTACTCTTGTACGTTTATAAGAAAAACTAACGAGGAGGCAGGAAAAGTGATAGCACAGATACTTGCAGTAGTTATATTTATAGCAATGTTTGTCCTGATCGTTCTGGAAGTATGGGAGAGACACGTTATTACACTGGGCTGCGGTCTGCTGACGCTGGTGCTGGTATTCGGACTGGGAATGCACAGTATGGGTGCAGTGTGGGAGACCTTGAATTTAGGCAGCTTTTTTACAAGTCATTTCTGGTATACGGCGGGACAGTCCGCGGAGACTTCCAGCGGCATTAACTGGGAGACGATCGTATTCGTAGCGGGAATGATGATCATGGTAGAGGGAATGGCGAGAGTCGGATTTTTCCGCTGGCTCTGCATGCGCCTTGCTAAAATGGTTAAGTATAAGGTAGTGCCGCTGTTCGTGACCTTTATGGTATTATCCGGTATTCTGGCAATGTTCATTGACAGCATCACCGTAATTCTGTTCCTGGCAGCAGTCACGATTGAACTGTCACAGCTGTTGAAATTCAATCCGGTGCCTATGATCCTGGCAGAGGTATTCTGTGCGAATCTGGGCGGATCCGCTACCATGTGTGGAGATCCCCCCAACATCATCATCGGTACTTCCCTGGGATATTCCTTCACGGATTTCCTGACCAATACCGGTCTGATCGCAGGTATTTCTCTGGTCGTAGTTGTATTGTATTTTTACCTGGTATTCCACAAGGAGCTGCGTGCCAGCGAGGCGGCAGCAGTCGGCAGCAACCAGACTTACCCGGATCCTTCCGAGGCGATTACCGATAAAAAGGGCTTTATCATCAGCACCGTTATTTTCCTGTGTGCAGTAGCATTGCTGGTAACCCATGCACAGACTGGTCTGACCGTATCCTGCATCGGCGTGTTTATCACTATCGTGACGCTGATCGCCGCAGGCAGAGATGCGCTGAAGCTGATCAAACAGATCGACTATAAGACACTGCTGTTCTTCATCGGATTGTTCATGGTGGTAGGCGGTCTGGAGCAGACAGGTATCCTGAAAGTCATGGCGAACTTCATCGGTGACATCAGTAACGGTAATCTGATGCTGATGATCGCGATTATTTTGTGGATCTCCGCAATTGCCAGCGCGTTCGTGGATAATATTCCTTTTGCGGCGACGATGATCCCTATCATCAGCAGTCTGTCCGCGACCCAGGGTGTAGAGCTGTCTATCCTGGCATGGGCGCTTGCCATGGGAACCGATATCGGCGGAAGCGCAACTCCCATCGGTGCATCTGCGAATGTCGTGGGTATCGCTACCGCGGCAAAGGCAGGTCATATGATCAAGTGGGGAAAATATTGCAAAGTTATGGCTCCTGCGACTATAATAGTAATAGTAATCTCCATGGTAATGATCTATGCGAGATATCTGTAAGACTATAAGGAGGGCAGACCCATGAGTGAACAACTGATTATCTCCGTCAGCCGTGAGTACGGCAGCGGCGGACATGAGATCGCACAGAAGCTGGCAGAATATTACAAGCTGCCAATGTACGATCATAACCTGTTAGACGAGGTGGCTGCAAGCATGAATGTGAGCAGCAAGGAGCTGGCAGAGTTCGATGAAAAGAGACGTAACAAATTCCTGTACAGAAGCGTGATGGGAATGAACAGCTCTCCGGCAGATAATGTGGCGAGAATGCAGTTTGACTATATCAAGAAAAAGGCAGAGGCAGGAGAATCCTTTGTAATCGTAGGACGCTGTTCCGAGATCGTGCTGAAGGATAATCCGAATCTGATCTCCATCTTCGTATTAGGAGACAAAGAAGCCAAGATCGAGCGTATTATGCAGATCTATGAGCTGGATGCGAGACATGCGGAGGAGCGTATGATCGAGAAGGATCGTCGCAGAAAATCTTACCACAACAGCCATTGTAAGGTAAAATGGGGCGACTCCCGGAACTACGATCTGTCCATCAACAGCAGCAGGCTGGGTGTGGAGGAGACTGTGGAATCTCTGAAGAATTATATAGATGCGAGAATTGCTCATAAATAAAGCAATATCAGGTAACAAAAAAGCAGAGACTGTCTGTGGAAAGCATATAAGAGAAATACTTATAGCTGCCGTAGATAGTCTCTTTTTATTGCCATAGAAAGTGTGTCTTAAAAAATGCCGGACAACATTTAAGCAAATATTAAGGATTTCTGCCGCGACAAATACAAAGGAGTGTGGTATCCTAGGAGACGAATAGGAAATAGACTTAAGGAACGTACCGGTGCCGGTATGTGGAAATGAGGTACAACATGAGTGACAGAGAGCGAGACTCCATTCAGGAGATGGAAGATATACAAAAAGGTCTGGAAGCCTTTTTACAGCAGGAGATGCAGGAAATGCAGACGTCCGGCTCCGGCAGTGGGAAGTCCGGGACCGGAAGGCGGACAGCAGAGCGTCCGGCTCCACAGATGTTTGACATGACTGAGAATGACGAGGATGAGGAGGAACTGGATGTGATCGGATCCGGAAGACGAGCAAGAGCGGATGATTACGCGGAGGATTGGGATGATCCCGCGTATCGTAAGAGACAGGCGGCTCGCAGAGAGACGACGCGTAAGACTTCAGAGAATCGTAATAGTGGTGGCCGTAGTAACAGTAATGCAGATCGTCGCAGACAGGCGGCATCTGATAGACCTCGGCGTAGCAGAAGGGAGGACTATGCGGACGAATACGAGGACTACGAAGATCACAGAGAAAAAAATCGCTCCGGAAGAAAAGCAGGGAAGCGTGAGGAGATAGACACGAAAACGGATAAGAAGAGCAGAAAAGGAAACAAAAAGGAAGCCGGGAGCGGCAGAAAAAAGAAAAAATCCGGCTTCAAGCGCTTCCTGATCGCAGTGGCGCTGATCCTCGTATTTCTGGCAGCAGGGTTGTACGTCCTGGTGGGCAAGGTCTATGCCGAGATGAATTATGAAGAGATCGAATCCGTGGCAAGCTCTCCCATGAAGGAAGAAGGCGTCACGAATATTCTCCTGATCGGTAACGATTCCCGTGAGAACGGGGAGGATGGCAGATCCGATGCCATGATCCTCCTGTCTATCAGCAACAGGACGAAAAAGATATATATGACATCTCTGCTCCGTGACATGTATGTAGAGATACCGGGATATAAGGACAATCGTCTGAATGCGGCATATTCCTACGGCGGTGCAGAACTGTTGATGGAGACCATCGAGCAGAATTTTGACATTCATATCAGCCGCTATGTGCTGGTGAATTTTGAGGCATTTGCAAATCTGGTAGATGCCGTGGGCGGCGTGGATCTGGAGCTGACCGGTAAAGAAGTGGAATACGTGAACGGCTACCTGGTAGAATATAATATCCTGCTGGGCAGACCGGAGGGAACGGACTATTTCGATGACCTGTCCGGAGGTATGGTGCATCTGAACGGTCCTCAGGCGCTGGCATATTGCAGAAACCGTTATATCGGTACGGATTTCGGCAGAACCGAGCGACAGAGAAAAGTGCTGACAGAGGTCATTCATAAGCTGCCTAAGGGTGTACTCACGAATCCGAAGGGTCTGATTGACGGTCTGATGCCGAATCTGACCACGAACCTGACCCAGACGGAGTGTTACCGGTTAAGCCTCATGGCACCGAAGATTCTGACATACGATATTATACAGAACAGTATTCCCATTGAAGGCACATATAAGGATGCGACCCATCGTAAAATGTCTGTGCTGGAGGTGGATTTCGAGGCAAATAAGAAATTCCTGCAGGAGAATCTGTATGGAACGGGAGACAGCACTGCGACAGCGGCTTCTGAAAATTAAGATCGATTTAGGAGAGGGCTAAGAGATTTCTTTGTAACAGAGGGAGAGTGTTTATGGGGCAGAGGAAAAAGCGGTTTGTGGCACTGGTTTGTGCGGTCAGTGTAATAGTGCTTAGCAGCTGCGGGGATGATCTGACACAGCAGGTCTGTATTCCCGGGGTGGAAGAACTGGCGCAGCCGATCGGAGGTTACCATACCGGACCGCAGGACGATCAGCCCGGGGATAATATCGGGGAGATCGTTCTGCCAGGTGGGACGGGCGGTGACAATGCTGCATTGCCGGAATCAGGACAGTCCGGGGCTTCGGATACTTTGATGGGGGAACGCTGCACGATCACGATCTCCGCGGCAGGAGATGTGACTTTGGGCAATCATCAGGAACAGGATTACAGTTATTCATTCCGCCAGGCGTACGATCAGGCGGAGGATGAGGGATATTTTTTCGAGAATGTGAGAGATATTTTTGAGGCGGACGACATGACCATCGTGAATCTCGAAGGGCCGCTGACCCTATCGGAACAGATGCGTGAGGGGCAGACCTACTGCATCAAGGGAGATCCGGCATATGCTCATCTGCTGACATTAGGGGATATCGAAGCCGTCAGCTTTGCCAATAATCATCGACTGGACTACGGAGAACAGGGCAGCCGGGATACAGTGGCGGCATTAGAGCAGGAGGGCATTGTCTATGCCTATGATAAAAATGTAGGCATCTATGAGATCCCGGACAGTGCGGAAGCCCACGGCGGAGAGCGGAATCTGAAGATCGGCATTATCTCCGTCAATGAAGTGGAATGGGGCGCACAGGCGGAGAAACTGATTCAGAATAATATCGAAGTCTTGCGGGAGCAGAACGTGGATCTGATACTCGCCTGTTGTCACTGGGGGATCGAAAAAGACAATTATCCGGAAAATTATCAGCAACAGCTAGGCAGGAAATGCATTGACTGGGGAGTGGATCTGGTCATTGGTCATCATCCTCATGTGTTACAGGGAATCGAGGAATACAAGGGCAGATATATCATTTACAGCCTGGCAAATTTCTGCTTCGGAGCCAACCGGAATCCAGAGGACAAGGATACCATGATCTTCCAACAGACTTTTACCTTTGAAAACGGGGAAAAGGTGGAGGATCAGAACGCCCGGATCATTCCCTGTATGGTAAGTTCTGTCAAAACAAGGAATGATTTCCGACCGACGCCGGCAACGGGGGAGGATAAGCAGAGGATCCTGCAGCGTATGAACGAATACAGCAGTGCTTTTGGTGTGGCGTTTGATGAGGACGGCGGAATTATAGTGAATTGACCGATGGGAAAGGATAGGAATTGCCATGGAAAAAGCATTTAAGCTGGATTTTATCAATGACAAAACAGGAAGTCTGTATGTGAATTGCTGCGGGTGCTCTCAGACGGAAGCGCTGCACAGCTTCGGACCGGCATCCAAGCCGCACTACCTGATCCACTATGTCTTAAGCGGCAAGGGGCATTTCCGGTTCCATGACAAGGAATACCGGCTGGAAGCAGGGTACGGATTTCTGATCCAGCCCAACGAGCTGGCTTTCTATCAGGCGGATGCGAAGGATCCTTGGAGTTATCTGTGGGTGGGCTTTGCCGGGAGCCGCGCGGAAGAGTATTTACATAGCATGGGACTGTCAGACAGGCATCCTATTTTTTCCTGTGATAAATCAGAGGAGCTGTATTCTATTGTCCGTGATATGATGGAACACAATACCTTCGGAATCGCGGATGATCTGCGCCGGAACGGACTGCTGGGAGTATTCCTGTCTGTGATCGCGGACAGCGCCGGTGTCGTGGCGAGAGAGGAAGAGGATAAGGGGAACCAGTATGTGAAAAAGGCGGTATCTTTTATCCAGAGTAACTACTGTAACCCTATCAAGGTAACGGATGTGGCGGATTATGTGTGTATCAACCGCAGTTATTTATATACATTGTTCCAGAATTATCTGGGAATGTCGCCTCAGCAGTTCCTCACCACCTTCCGTATCACCAAGGCGAGAGAACTGCTGGAATCCACCAATTATCCGATTGAGAGTATTGCCCTGTCCTGTGGGTATAGTGATGCGCTGGTATTTACCAAGGCGTTCCATGCCATGAAGGGCATGTCTCCATCAAAATACCGCAAGGAAAGCCACAAAGAGAGCACAAAAGAACAGCTCCAGGAGGTCGAGGGTCTGATCGCCCGGCTATTGAAACCATAAAGAACAACATTAAAAAAGCCCATTCATCTGAATATGAATGGGCTTTTTTGACACAGGAATCTATTTATTTAAGTTATTCTCTACATATTCCAGGATATAGAAATTATCTTCCGGCATCTGGCATCCGACGATATACAGTCCGTTATCGTCGGAACAGCGGATGATGCGGCCTTCCAGCTCATTATGATTCGGCAGAGCAAAATCATGGATCGTGATAAAGATTTCTGCATTTTTGCTTTGGGTGAATATCTTGTCTGTAGCCAGGAAGGCGAATCCGTTGGCACTGATATTTTCCATGGTAGCCGCATATTCCGTATCGGAATTCTTGAACTTAATAGTACAGGTATTATTCAGATCCATACGAGGGTATTTGCGTCTATTGTTGATCCTGGGTCTGGTAGTAATGGTAATCTTGAAAGCATGTTCACCGCTTTCGGGAGCAGGAGAAATGGCCGCTTTGTCCCAACAGTACAGGATATTACCTGCGGTGACCTGCAGCATACAGGAAGCAGCCCCGTTAACGGTCAACTTCTTCTGACAGGATACCAGCAGTCCCTCCGGAAGCTGCTCGATCAGTTCCCCAAGATATTGGACATCTTCCTGACCGACCAGCTGCAAGTCAATCTTCATTCCGGGCTTGATGTCTTCAATACCCATGAAACCACCGATACCCAGATCACACATCATGTTCTCCATGACATCTTCGATGGTATTGATATTGTCTGCTGTTTCCTGATACTTGCTGAGCATCCGTTCACTGGTCCGGCTGGAGTGTGTGATACAGGTTGTGATGGTATCCACGATGTTAGATACCTGCTCCATGTTGGATACCAGCTGGGTGTTGGAGTTCTCTACTTCTTTAATGGCATTATCTACGACCTGAATGTGATTGCCCAGCTGCACGGAATCAGAAGCGATCTGATTTACGTTATCTCCGGTCTGCGTTACTTTTTCCAGAGTGATCTGGATCAGCTGTAATGTCTCTTCAATGGAAGAGGTCATCTTCGCGGAGGTAGCATCCAGCCGGGAGAGGGCATCCCTGATCTGCTCAGAGGAAGCGTGGGTCTCGGTGCTTAAGGTACGGATCTGCTCCGCTACGACAGCGAAGCCTCTGCCAGCTTCTCCGGCTCTGGCAGCTTCGATGGAAGCATTTAATGCCAGCAGATTTGTCTGATTCGTGATCTTCTCTATGGTGCCGGTCTCCTGTTTTACCATTTCGAATTCCTGCCGGAAATTCTCCAGAACATTTTCCAGCTCAGTAGACAGCTGTGACATGGTAGCAGCGGTATTCACCAGACTCTTCAGGTCTTCTGCGCTGACGCCGGAATGGGATTGCGTTTTTTCGACGAGCGTGATCATTTCTCCGATCAGAGCTACCACATTTTCTACCTGGGCGCGGATATCGGAGGTCATCTGTGTGGATGACGTGGTACGATCCTGCAGCATATTGTTGTTGTCAGTCAGCTCGTTCATACCCAGCATGACGATATCGGAGCCATGCTTATTCTCGGAAGCCAGCTCTCTTACGACAGTGATGCCATCGAGAATGATATTACTCGAAGACTTAACCTGTTCTACAGTAGTTACGACTCTGTGCAGGTCAGCCCTGATGCTGTCGGTCATGGCACCGTCGGATTCATTCAGATGACGGATGGACATGACATAGCAGATGTAGCAGAGGATGATACAGGACAATTGCAGCTGATAATTTTTCATATCGGAAGCGCTGTTGAAGCCCAGCATATAGCGATAGACGGCTGCACCGACGATGATCAGGGCATTGGCAATACCGCAGTTGATCATGAATTTCCGGTTCTTATATAGTACCAGCAGGCTCGTCACAGGAAGGATGTAAGTGAATGCGATCGGGGAAGCTGTAGTACAGATGACAAAAGTGTAGAAGATGCCGTAACCGATGACCAGATCGTAGCGGTAGAGCTCCGTTGCCCAGCCTTTTACACGTAACAGAACTTCGCCAAAGATCAGAGGCAGCCAGCATAATGCCAGAAAGATCAGATAAGAAGTGGTGGGATATAATCCCCCGGACGCGTCGGAGCCATAATTGGCACTCAGTAAAACAGCAAAAACGATCCAGATCTTACGGGCTTTCCGATTAGCTTTTTCTTTGAAAACATTTTCGTCGTATGTCATGATACATATCCTCCTTTACAGTCCTCTCCGGTATGTTCAAAAAAATGAATCAAATGGTGGATCACTTCCCTGCTTTCCGGAAGCTCCGGGTAAAAAGCGCTGAACGCATGGGTCAGGCGGGGATCCTTCGGGTAGTTGATCAGTTTATGGGGCATCTGATGTCTGCGCAGAGCCTTTTCAAAATTCAGAGTATAGCTCTGAAGATTATCGTTGTCACTGGTGATCAGGAGACTGGGTGGCAGGCTGGTCACGATGTCCGGGTGCTCCGGAGATACATAGGGGGCAAAAGCACTTTTTTTATAATGCTGGCCGTAGAGATATCTGGGGAGGAAAAGTCCGATCTGATCCAGGCGGTTCGTATAGAACATACCGCTGACCAGGCCAAGTGCCCGGACTGGCAGGTCAGAAGGGGTTACTCCGGCAGCCTGTGCCAGTGCAGTGCTTCGCTGCATGGCGATTCCATAAGTCAACAGACAGGCACCGCCGCTGTCGCCGCAGGCATATATGTGGGAAATGTCACCGCCGTATTCCGTCAGATGATCCCGGATAAAATCCAGTGCCAGATGCAGGTCAGCCAGCTGGTCATAGAAGAGACAGTCCGGTATCAGCCGGTACTCCATGCTGAATACCAGATACCCCGCCTCACAAAGGGAGGCACAAAAGGGACGGTTGAACTCCTTGTTCCCCATGAGGAGGCCTCCGCCATGTACGTTGACGATGACCGGAAGAATCTCTCCGTTCCGTCCCCTGGGACGGTAGACATCCAGACGATGTGCCGGAACATGCTTCTCGTCATAGAAAATATCCGATTGTAGGAAAACGTCTTCCGGAAGAGGATACTCTTTGCCCCTGGAAGCGTAGCTTTGCTCGAATGCCGCCCGCTGCTTATAGAACATTTGACATATAAAGCTTTTCATGTGTACTCCTGATTCTGACTGTATATGTTTCAAAAAAGGAAAGTATTGTCGAAAAATAGCGATATGCAGTCTTTAAAAGAATACCACAGAAATGAATAGATTAAAATAGAAAATGCAACATTCTATTATGGAATGTTGCATTTTCCTAATTCATTTATTCTATCAAGGAGGCCATTATGAGCACGACACAACCTATCCGCAGCAAACAGCTTTTACACGATTTCAAAGAGTACTACCTTACCAAACAGTCAAACTCCCGGAATTACACTCTCATCCTGATCGGTCTGAACACCGCTCTCCGCATCAACGACATCCTTCATCTCACCTGGGGAGATGTCTATTGCACAGAACACAGCCGCTTTTACACCCATCTCCTGATCACGGAGAAAAAAACGGAAAAAGAAACCAGGATCCTGATCAACAGAGAACTTCAGGAAACATTACTGTCCTACCGGAAAACACAGCCTTCCATAGCCGACACAGACTACCTCTT
>QWCH01003898.1_pt1 | contig 14625 bp, 10 predicted proteins | sample 1972671 | NCBI WGS metagenome assembly QWCH01 (sample SAMN09866713, study PRJNA288562) | Human gut metagenome isolate term3_stool, whole genome shotgun sequencing... | isolation source: gut | host: Homo sapiens | place: USA: California | reverse complement strand
CCGCCTCACTGCATCCGCCACTGGCGGCGCTCGGCTCCGCATCCCCATCCACCGCGACCCCCTCACCCCCAAATTTGCATAATAAATCCCAGTTGCAATTTCCCAGCAAAATCCGATATTTGTGCGATCTTCGCCCAATATCTTCCCATAATGTAAACTTTCCATTAAAAAAAGTGAAATATTAACCTTTCACATGCAAAAAAGGCTCCATTTTGCCGTATTAGTGAAAGGACTTTTCCATCGACCGTGCTTCTCTGCTTTGCTCGGTCAAAAAACGCCGTCAGGCGAAAAAATTACAAACAAATTTCTCCAAAGGAGGCTGTTAAAATGCCGGTCACAATAGAAACCAACGGCGATACCATGGTGGCGCGCCTGAGCGGCGAGCTGGACCACCACCACACCCAAAAGCTGCGGGAGGAGATCGACCGCAATGTGCAAAAAGAGCGCCCCGCCCGGCTGGCGCTGGATTTTGCTGGGGTGGAATTTATGGATTCCAGCGGGATAGGGCTGGTGCTGGGGCGCTACCGCCTGATGCAGGAAATGAACGGAAAGCTGGTGCTGCGGGCCATGCCGCCGCACATCCGCCGGGTAATGCGGGTGGCCGGGATAGCCAGCCTGGAGATAGAGGAGGAAAGCCGCGTATGAATAAGCCGAAAAACACCATGAAAGTTAGTTTTCCCAGCAGGGGCGCCAATGAGGGCCTGGCCCGGATGCTGGTCGCCGCCTTCATCACAGAGGCGGACCCCACCGTGGAGGAGCTGTGCGATATCAAAACGGCTGTTTCGGAGGCGGTGACCAACTGCATCGTTCACGCCTACCCGGACCGCATTGGGGAGATCTACATAGCTGCCAGCCTTTCGGAAAGCAATCTCGTCACCATCAAGGTGCGGGACCACGGGTGCGGCATCGCCGATGTGCAAAAGGCGATGGAGCCGCTGTTTACCACCGGCGGCAGCGAACGGGCCGGGCTGGGCTTTGCGGTGATGCAGGAGCTGATGGATGAGGTGCGGGTCACCTCCCGTGCGGGGGGCGGCACCACCGTGCGTCTGCGCCGCCGCCTGAGCCAAAAAGCCCGGTAACAAGGGAGGTTTGACCAAAATGCCTGTTACCGCCGAACCAAAGGCGACCGCCATACAGGATACCAGCGTGGAAAACAACCTGGGGCTGGTGCACGCCTGCGCCCATCGCTTTAAGGGGCGGGGCATAGAATACGATGACCTGTACCAGGCCGGGTGCATGGGGTTGGTGAAGGCCTCAGCGGCCTTTGATGCCAGCCGGGGGGTGATGTTTTCCACCTATGCCGTGCCGGTCATCCTGGGGGAGATCCGCCGGCTGTTCCGGGATGGAGGCACCGTAAAGGTGAGCCGCAGCCTGAAGGAGCTGGGACTGGCCGCCGGGCGCACCCGAGAGCTGCTGGGCAGCGAGCTGGGCCGGGAGGCCACCGTGAATGAGGTAGCCGAACGCATGGGCCGGGCCCCGGAGGATGTGGCCCAGGCCCTGGCCGCCACCACGCCGCCGCTTTCCCTGACGGGGGGGGAGGAGGATGGCAGCGGGCAGATAGACCTGCCGGAGGAGGGCCCGGAGGAGCGGCTGAGCGATCTGCTTTCGCTGCAGCAGCTGCTTTCCTCGCTGGAGGAACGGGACCGGCAGCTGATCTTTCTGCGGTACTATCGCAGAAAGACCCAGACTGAGGTGGCCCGCCGCCTGGGGATGACGCAGGTACAGGTCTCCCGGCGGGAAAAGCGCATTCTCCAATCCATGCGCCAGCAGCTCCTTGACTGAGCCTTCGCAAGGCGCGAGTATGGGCCGCAGGTCCGCCCGCCTGCGGCGGGCGCCGCAGCTTCGCTGCGGAACCGTCCTTCGGACGGCTGGCCTGCGGCCCATACTCGCGCCTTGCAGGAATTCTGCCCTATCACAGCAATAATATGACGCTTTGTCATATCTCCATTCTGCCTAGGATATGATGCTGTGTCATAATCCATCCCGGTTTATCGCATATGCTTTAGTTACACAGCAAGCTGCTCCCGGCAGGGGTTCTCCCCCGCTGGGAGCTTGCTTCATCATGATTGGTCATGCCGTATATTTTGTGCTGCCAAAGGCCAATAAGCCCTGGGTATCACAGGGGATGCTGGAGCATACGATAGCGGAAAAATGTGTAATTATGACAACTGGTCATAATTGATGCCACGAAAAACTCCCGGCATGTTGGTGCCCGCCGGGAGTTCATTTTGCTGTTATCGATTATGCTGTGTATTTCGCATCGCCGAAGTCCCACAGGCCCTGGGCATCACAGGTGATGCCGGAAAGGGAGGCGTGGCAGTACAGCGGAATCTTGCCCGTATCCTGCGGCAGCAGCACCGCCTCTTCGGCCAGCAGCTGCATGGCGCCCTTCACCAGCCCGATTCGGGCGGATTCTTCGGTTTCTGTGTCGATTTTTGACAACATTTCGTCAAATTCTTCGCTATTATACTTAGCGTAGTTGCTTTCGCTTGCACTGGCGAACCAATGGAGCAGCACTGCCTCATCCGGGTAGTCCAGGCTTACCGCCAGGTACAGCAGGTCGTATTCCCCGGCATCGCGGGCAGCCTTGTAGTCCTCATAATCCAGGGCATTTACGGTCAGGTTCGTGGCATTGGCCAGCGCTTCTGGCACCGCCGGGGCGTCCTTCAAGGTCAGTAGGGTCATATTCTCCGGCAGGGTACCGGTCCCCTCTTCCCCGGCCAGCAGACGCTTTACGGCCAGGTGGGTCTCCGCTTCGGACAGTTTTTCGGTATTCAGCACATAATAGCCGGTCACGCCGTTGCTGCCTGTTACCGGGGTAATAGCATCCCCGGCGTAGCCAAAGGTCGCCTGCAGGGTGCCATCGGCGGCCAGAGTCTCCAGCGCGGCCAGATCGCCGTAGTAGTATTTTAGGGCGAGGCCGGCGGCGGGTTTCTCCCCGCGGTAGCCGGCATTGGGCTTCAGCGTAGCCACATTTTCGGTGATATCGGCAAGCGCGTAGCGGCCATTATAGGCCATCTCGCCTTCCTTGATGGGCCAGAACGCCGGAGCCGCCAGCATGTGGGCAAAGCCGGAATAATCGCCCTCCAGCGTTACCACCAGCTTGCCGTCCTCGGTCGCTTCCAGGCCCAGCTCGCTTTCCTCGTTCTCGTAATCCTTGGCGCCCAGGATGATATCAAAGAGATACCGGCAGGGGCTATCCACCGCGCCGCTGATCACGCGGGTCCAGGCAGTGATAAAGTCCTCGGCCTTTACAGGAGTGCCATCACTCCAGCAGGCACCCTCCCGCAGGGTAAAGGTATACACCGGGCGCTTGGCGGCGTCATCGGTGGCGGAGATCTCCCAGCTTTCGGCCGCGGCGCCCACCGCCTGGCCGTTTTCATCCACAGCGGTCAGTCCCTGGTACAGCATGCCCAGCACGGCGCGGGCCGCCAGGCTGCCATCGTACAGGGCCGGGTCGGTATTGGCCGGCTGGCCCGGTACACCGATGGCCACCACGCCGGTATCGCTTACCGTACCGGCCAAATATTCCTTTTTGCCGCCGCAGCCCACCATGGTAAGCACTAGGGTGAGAGCCAGCAGCAGCGCTATTATTTTCTTCATCGCTCGTCCTCCGTATCGGGGTAGATTTTCCCCCAGTATACCGCATTTCCCGGCATTTGAAAAGGGGGTCCGGTCTCATCTTGCCCGCTGGGAACATTTTTCCTGTCCTGCCATAAATAATTCCAGCCACGGGAAGTCCCAAATCCATTTACGATTCTATTACAAAACGCCTAATTCGTTGCTTTTATCCTCATTCGGCGCTATAATTATCTGATAGATAGACTGTCGGTTTGCGCTCATCCGGGGGAGGCTTTTTTGCTCCTCCTCCACAGGGCCCGGCAGCAGCCGGACGGCGGGCGCAGCCCCGCCGCCGCAGGCGGCGAAAGCAGGCGATGCCTGCTTTGCCCCGGCGCAGCCGGGGCGGGCTGCGCCCCGAACCCGCACCCTGCAGGGGCCCTATGAGGGGCCGCAGCGGTCGGCCCGCCCGAAAACCATCACCTTGTAGGAGGCACCCCGTGGAATGTTACCTGGATAACAGCGCCACCACCGCCGTTTCCCCCGAAGCGGCCGCCCTGGCGCTGCACATAATGACCGAAGAATACGGCAACCCCTCCTCGCTGCACCGCCGGGGCTTTTTGGCGGAGCGTGCCATGACCGAAGCAAGGGGACAGGTGGCCGCCGTGCTGCACTGCCGCCCCGAGGAGATCATCTTTACCGCGGGGGGGACGGAAAGCAATAATATTGCCCTGCTGGGGGCCGCCCGTGCCATGAAGCGCCGGGGCAACCGCATCGTCACCACCGCCGTGGAGCACCATTCCGTTCTTGCCATCTGCAAGGCGCTGGAAAATGAGGGCTTTGAGGTCATTACCGTGGCGCCCGATGAAAGCGGGCATATCACCCCGGAGGCGATGGCCGCCGCCTGCAATGAAAAAACCATTCTTGCCTCCTGCATGATGGTGAACAGCGAGACCGGCGCCATCCATGACCTGCCCGCCATTGCCGCCGCCTGCCGCCGCAAAAGCCCCAACCTCATCTTCCACGCTGACTGCGTGCAGTCCTTCTGCCGCCTGCCTATAGATCCCGTCAAATGGGGGATACAGCTTGTCAGCGTCAGCGGACACAAAATCCACGCTCCCAAAGGCACCGGCGCTCTCTACATCGCCAAGGGCACCCGGCTGCTGCCGCCCCTTTATGGCTCCGGGCAGGAAAAGGGGCTGCGCCCCGGCACCGAGAATGTCCCCGGCATCGCCGCCATGGGGCTGGCCGCCCAGCTGATGAACGACCGTTGCGCGGAAAATTTTGCGCATTTTACTGCGCTGCGGCAGCGAATGATTACAAAATTATCACAATCCCCGGCCGTCTGCATCAATTCCCCCGCCGACGCCGCACCTTACATTGTGAACTGTTCGGTACAGGGCGTCCGCAGCGAGGTGATGATCCACTATCTGGAGCAGTTCGGCATCTATGTTTCCAGCGGCAGCGCCTGTGCCAAGGGAGAGCGCAGCCATGTACTGACCGCCATGGGGCTTTCCCGTGACCGTATCGACTCCGCCGTGCGGGTGAGCATGACCGACACCACCACCGCCGGGGAGATCGACGAATTCTGCCGCCGCCTGCTGGAAGGCGAGGCCACCCTGACCAAACGAAGATAAGGAGTTTATTCCTGCATGAAAGAGATCATTCTGCTGAAGAGCGGTGAGATCGCCCTAAAGGGCCTCAACCGCAGCACCTTTGAAGATATCATGGCCAAAAACGCCCGCCGCCGCCTGCAGCCGCTAGGGGAATTCAAGATCTGGCATGCCCAATCCACCACCTATGTGCAGCCCCTCACCGAGGGCGTGGACATGGATGAGGCGGTGCGCCGCCTGCAGACGGTATTCGGCATTGTGGCCGTGACCAAGAGCTGCGTGGTGGAAAAGGACTTTTCGGTCATCTGCCCCGCCGCCGCGGAATACTTTGCCGAACAGCTTACCGCTGCCCGCACCTTTAAGGTGGAGGCCAAGCGCAGCGATAAGGCCTTCCCGATGAAAAGCCCGGAGATCAGCCGGGAGCTGGGCGGGTACCTGCTTTCCCGCTTCCATCACCTCAAGGTAAAGGTGGAGCAGCCCGAGATCACCATTACCGTGGAGATCCGGGAGCAGGGCGCCTATATCCACGCCAATCAGCTGCCCGGCGCGGGCGGCATCCCCGTGGGGACCGGCGGGCGGGCCTTGCTGCTGCTCTCCGGCGGTATTGATAGCCCGGTGGCCGGCTACATGATGGCCAAGCGCGGCCTGGAGATCGCGGCAGTGCATTTTGCCTCGCCCCCCTACACCAGTGACCGTGCCCGGCAGAAGGTGCTGGACCTGGCCCAGGAACTGACCCCCTATACCGGCCGCATCCGGCTGTTTGTGGTGCCGTTCACCAAATTGCAGGAGCTGCTGCGGGAGCGCTGCCCGGAGGACTACTTTACCATTTTGATGCGGCGCTACATGATGCGGGTGGCCGAGCGAATTGCCCTGCGGGAGGACTGCGGCGCGCTTATCACCGGCGAAAGCCTGGGACAGGTGGCCAGCCAAACCATGCAGGCCATTGGCTGCACCGACCTGGCCTGCAAGCTGCCGGTGCTGCGTCCCTGCATCGGCATGGATAAGGAGGAGATCGTACGCATCAGCCGCAAGATTGAGACCTTTGAGACCTCCATCCTGCCCTACGAGGACTGCTGCACCGTATTTACCCCCCGCCATCCCAAGACCAAGCCCACCGTAGCCGCCGTGGAGGCCATCGAGGCTGAAATGGCCATTCCGGAGGAGCTGGTGGCCGAGGCCGCCGAGCAGGCGGAGCTTAATATCATCCGCTATTAAATTTACAAATGACTGCAAAGGGCAGGCACGGGCGCAGCCCCCGGCGGCAAAGCCGTCGCTGCGGCCGAAGGCCGCAGAAACCGCCCGCAGGGCGGTTTGGGCTGCGCCCCGGCCACCCGGCTGCAGAAAAAATATTTTCCATCCGACAAAATTCACAGCTTATTCGTATTCTATTTGCAGCCGCGAAAAAACTTTGCGGTATGCTATTCTTAACTAATTGTGTCCATACATAGGAGGGGAACGCCGTCCCATGAAGATTACTATTCTTGCCGTCGGCAGCGAGGCGCAGTATCAGCCCACCTTTGATACCGCCTACCAGTATCTTAAAAAAGAAACCGCCGCCCTTTCGGCGGAGCTTTCCTACGCCATCTGTCGCCCAGATGCCGCCGAGCTGTTTGCGGCCCTGCGCAACGCCATGGGCCAAAGCGAAGCGGTCGTGCTGCTGCTTTCGCCGGAGCCCGCCGCCATTTCCACGGCGCTGCGTGTGGTCTGCGGCGGGCTGGAGCGCACCGCCCAAACCGATGCCGCCCTGCAAAAGCAGCTGGAAGCCCGCGCCGCCCGCATGGGCCTTACCCTGGGGTATGAGCAGCTGGCGGATTTCGCCTCCTGTCCCTCTGGGGCCACCCAGCTGCCCAATGCGCAGGGCCTGGTGCAGGGCTATGCTATCGCCGCGCGCCGGCAGCTGCTAATGGTGCTGCCCGCCCTGCCGGGTGAGCTCTCCGCCCTTTATCCTTCCGCGGTGCGCCCCCTGCTGGGCAAGCTGGCAGGGCTCGCGGTCAGCTACGCCACCGTGCGGGTGCTGGAGCTGGACCAGTTCTCGGTCCCGCAGGAGATCACCCGCCTAAGCCAGAATCCCCACCTCAGGCTCACCTCCCGCCACCAGTGCGGTGATTATACCATCTTTGTGGAGGCCACCGGCGCTACCCAGCAGGAGGCCGAGGAATATCTGCAGCGGGCCATCACCCATATGCAGCAGACCTTCGGCATCTACCTGTACTGCATCGGCGATCGTCCCCTCCCCCAGATCGCCGTGGACGGCATGACCCGCCATGGGCTCACCCTTTCCACCGCGGAATGGGGCACCGGCGACCTGCTGCGGGAGCAGCTCTCCGCCGTCATCGGTGCAAACAGCTGCTACCGTGCCTCCTACGATGACACCCACATCGGGCAGGAGCTGGAGCTCCCCCGCCGGGTGCTGCAGAACCCCGCCGAAAACGCCGCGCTCATTGCGGGGCTGCTGGCCCAGCAAAGCCGCAAAGCCGGGCACACCACCCTGGGCCTGGGCCTTTACTGCCAGCCGGAAAGCGGCCAGCTGCATGTGGCCCTGGCCGATAAAAACCGCATCTGGAACCGCCGGCTCTCGGTCACCGAGCTCCGCCGGGAGGACACCCAACAGATCGCCGTGTGGCAGGCCCTGAATGTCCTGCGGCTGTACACCGCGCAGTATCCCCGGCAGCTCCCCGGCGGCATAGAGCCCGCCGAGCTGGATAAGCGTGCCGGGATCGGCTCGCTCTTTGCCTGTTCCGCGGCCAAAGCTCCCAAATCCCCCGCAAATACTTCCGGAAAGGAACCGAAAGCCTCTATGGAAAAGAAAATCCGTACCAAGACCCGCACCGCCGCGGCCGAACCCGCCGCTGAAGCCGTGAAGGGCACCAACCTCATCCAGCGCATCAAGATGAAGTCCATCACCAAGAATGATAAGATCCGCATCATTCTGTTGGCGGTCTGCATCATCGTGTTCCTGGCCTCCGGCATCTATATCATCAATAACAAGCTCCAGTCCATCAAGAACAAGAACCTTTCCGATGAGCTGGCCGGCCTGTACGATCCCGATGGCACCACCGATATCTCAGTGGATGGCTATCCCAAGGATTACATCCGCGGCTTTGAGGCGTTGTACCAACGCAATCCCGATATCGCCGGCTGGGTCAAGATTCCGGATACCAAGCTGGACTACGCCGTGGTACAGGCCGAGGATAACGATAAATACCACCGGGCGGATATCGACGGCAAGTACAATGACTGGGGCATCCCCTATGTTGATTTCCGTGTCGACCAATCCAAGCCCTCCTACAATACCGTCATCTACGGCCACAATATGGGCGATGGCACCATGTTCGGCTATCTGCAGGCCTACAAAAAGCTCAGCTACTACCAGCAGCACCCGCTCATCAGCTACAACAGCGTCTACCGCAAGGATATGTATAAGATCTTTGCGGTGGTGGTGTGCAAGGCCGATGACCCCGATTTCGATTATCACAATTTCATCGACAGCGACAGCGATGCCGCCAAGAATGAATATATCGAAAAGATCATGAAGCGCTCCATCATCAAGACCACCGTGGATGTAAAAGCCAGCGACCGCCTGCTGACCCTTTCCACCTGCGATTATACCTTCCGTGATCCCGATACCAATAAGCTCATCGCCCGTCTGGTCATATTCGGCCGCGCGCTGCGGGATGGCGAAAGCGAAGCGGTCAATGTCAATGCCGCCACCCTGAACCCCAACCCGCTGATGCCCAAGCAGTGGTATGAGTACATCAAGAAGCAGCAGGAGAAGAAGGCCGCCGAGGAGCTGGAAAAGGAGCAGAAGGCTTACATCGAGCTGTGGCTCACCGAAGAGGAGATCGCCGCGGCCTCCAATATGACCACCGCCGAGCTTTATGAGAAAGCGCAGGAGCGCGCCGCCCAGGCCGAGCGCTGCATGACGGCGGAGGAACTGGCCGAAGGTCTTACCCCCAAGCAGATCAAGGAGCGCATCGAGTACCGTCAGAAGCTCTTTGCCATGCTGCTGACCCAGGATGAGACCGACGGCAACACCGCCAGCAAGAAGCTCGCTCTCTGCCAGGAGCGTCTGGATATCCTGCAGCAGGAGGTGACTGTGAACGGCGAAAAGAAACCGCTGTTCGATGATAACACCCTCTTTGCCAGCAAGTGGAGCCAGCTGCAGGCCCGCTATGAGCTGCTCTCCAAGCAGAAGGACTGGAAGACCTACCTTTCCATCACCGATGTTCAGAACCTGAATATCTCCGGCGATACCCTGAAGAACACCCTAGCCGCCAACCAGCAGAAGGCCCAGAAGTACCTCACCCCCGAGCAGATCGGCCAGTACAATAACTGGCATGATCTTTCCGCCGCCATAGCCAAGGCCGAGGCCACCCGCAAGGCACTGGAGGCCGAGGGCTTGAAGGCCGGCCTGACCCAGGCGGAAATGGATAAGATGAGCCTTTCCGAGCTGCAAAAGGCCGTGGATAAGGCCAAGAACAAGACCGAGATTGAAAAGACCATCGCCGATATCAAGGTGCTCAATCCCAATGCCACCGGCTCCAACGGCACGGCCCTTTCCGATATGACTCTGGATGAGCTCAAGGCGCTGCTCTCTGCCCTCCAGCAGGAGCGCGCCACCCTGGAGGCTTCCGCCAAGGCCGCCGGTATGACCGCCGATGAGATCAAGAAGTATCCCAGCAACGCGGCGCTCCAGCAGGCCATCAATGAGAAGCAGAAGGCCCAGCGCGAGGATCTCATCAAACAGATCCAGAAATATGATCCCAGCTATGACGGTTCCAACAAGACGCTGGAGCAGCTGGTGGCCGACCTGAAAGCCAAGCAGGAAGCCGAGCAGCAAAAGCAGAACCTCATCAATGAGATCAAGACCTACGATTCCAACTATGATGGTACCGGCAAGACGCTCGAGCAGCTGCAGAGCGATCTTGCCGCTGCCAAGGAAAAGAAGCAGCGTACCGATCTCATTGCCGAGATTCAGAAATATGACCCCAGCTATACCGGTGATGGCAAGTCCCTCTCTGAGCTGCAGGCAGACCTGGACGCTAAGAAAGCAGCCAATGAGGAACAACAGCAGAAGGATGCTCTCATTGCCGAGATCAAGAAGCTGAAGTCCGATTATAACGGCGAAGGCAAAACTCTCGATGAGCTCCGGGCCGACCTGGCTGCGTTACAACAGCAGTCCTCCGGCGGTGAGGGACAAAACCCTGCTTCCGAATCCGGCGAAACCCCGACCCCCTGAAGCAGCATTCCACCGGGCGCTCCCACCGCATAACGGGAGGTGAAAGGGCCGTACGGCACCTGTTCCCATGTACATAGCCTCTCCCCCGACCGGGCTTTCCGGCCGGGGGCTTTTTTTATCCCCGCCGGCCTGCGCGGCCCCCGCCTTCCCCCTGTACTAAAAAAAGAGCCCCCGTAGGGGCCCTTTCTTCTATGTTATCGTCCGCTTACGGCTCGTCCAGCAGGTTGCCAAATTTGATGCCCTCCAGCTTATCCCGCACCATCTCGGAAATATCCGCGTAGATGCGGCTGAACTTGCACACCATGCAGGCCTGCCGGTTGCGGTTGCAGGTATAGTCGTCCTCGTTCAGGCACCGGCTGATGGCATACGGCCCCTCCACCTGCTCTATCACCTCGTACAGAGAGATCTCCTTCGGGTCCTTGGCCAGCTCGTAGCCGCCGCCGGCCCCCTTGTAGCTTTTCACCAGCTCGCCCGCCACCAGCTTCCGCAGAATCTTCAGCGAAAACCGCAGCGTCACGCCGGTCTGCTCGGCGATAGCCGCCGCCTCCATCCGCCCGCCGTTCTGCGCCAGGCAGTATACGATCCGAACCGCGTAGTCGGATTCCAGCGTAATATGCACCGTTCTCCCTCCCCTTATTCCAGGAAATCCTTGAGCTTTTTGCTGCGGCTGGGGTGGCGCAGCTTGCGCAGGGCCTTGGCCTCTATCTGCCGGATGCGTTCCCGGGTCACATTAAATTCCTTGCCTACTTCCTCCAGCGTGCGGCTGCGGCCGTCCTCCAGGCCAAAGCGCAGGCGCAGCACCTTCTCCTCACGCGGGGTCAAGGTGGAAAGCACCTCTGCCAGCTGCTCCTTCAGCATGGTATGGCTGGCCACATCGCTGGGGGCGGGGGCGTCCTCGTCGGGGATGAAATCGCCCAGATGGCTGTCCTCCTCCTCACCGATGGGCGTTTCGAGGGAAACCGGCTCCTGTGCCACCCGCATGATCTCCCGAACCTTCTCCACCGGCATCTCCAGCTTTTCAGCGATCTGCTCATTGGTGGGCTCGTGGCCGTTTTCGTGCAGCAGCTGGCTGTTCACCTTCTTCACCTTATTGATGGTCTCCACCATATGCACCGGGATGCGGATGGTACGGGCCTGATCGGCAATGGCGCGGGTGATGGCCTGCCGGATCCACCAGGTGGCGTAGGTGGAAAACTTAAAGCCCTTGGTGTGGTCAAATTTTTCCACCGCCTTGATAAGACCCAGGTTTCCCTCCTGGATCAGATCCAGGAACTGCATACCGCGGCCCACATACCGCTTGGCAATGGAAACCACCAAACGCAGATTTGCCTCGGAAAGGCGCTTTTTGGCGGCCACATCGCCCTCCGACATCCGGATGGCCAGCTCGACCTCCTCCTCGGCGGAAAGCAGCGGCACCCGGCCGATCTCCTTGAGGTACACCTTTACCGGGTCATCGATGCTGATGCCGTCGGCGCTCAGCACGCTCTCCAGCTCCTCATTGCTGGCCGGGGCTATGCTCTCGCCGCCATCGTCCTCCACGATCTCGATATTGTACGCCTCAAAGGTATCGTACAGCTTGTCCACCTGTTCCACATCGTAGTCCAGCTCCTCCAGCGCGTCGCTGATCTCCTTGGTGGTCAGGCGGCCCTTCTGCTTACCGCTTTCCAGCAGCTCCTTGAGTACCTGTTTTTTATCCTGTGTCGCCATCTGTTGCTCCTCCTTATGGGGAAAGCTCCCCTTCGTTACTGATCTTGGTTGGTTTGTGCGGGGCTCTCGTTACGCCCGCTCGTCATCGCGGGCTGCGCATCCTATCGGGTCGCTATTCCTTCCGAATAGACAACCCTCCATCGCTCCGCCTTGCCTGCCTGCAGTGGACTGCTCTGCGGGCTGTCCCTTCCGCAAGCTATCCCCCTGCCAGCGCCGCAAATTCGCGTTCTGCGGGCTTTTGCCTTCCCGGCGGCAAAACTTTCCCGGAAAAGGCGCCATCTCCTTGTTCTGCGCCATTTTTGGCGTTTTTATTCCTTTCGCCGGCTTTTCTCCCGGTTCAGATTCTCTATGTACTGCCGCAGCGCCTCGCCGGAAAGCTGCCCCAGCTCGTCCCTGCTCATCCGGGCCGCGTAGTCCCGCAGACACTTCAAGCAGTCCTCGGCTTCCTCATCGGTCACCGGCGGGGCGCCCGGCAGCTGCCATTTGGCCAGCCGGTCCACCGCCTGTGGGGAGAGCTTCTCCCCCAAGGCGCTGATATCCAGCTCCTGCCCGGAAAGCCCCCGCTGCAATAGCACCCGGTACATCGTCCGGTCGTTCTCGCTTAGGAAGTACCCCTCCGGCAGCCGGTCCCGCAGCGCTTCGGCCCGGTCGGGGTTGCGCAGCAGGTACCGCAGCAGCCGTTCAGCGGCCTTCATCTCCCGGGGGTGCTGCCGCAGCAGCAGCTCGTCCTCCCGGTCCTTGCCGCTGTCCTCCCGGATCGGCGGGGCGATGAGATCCCGCTCCTCCTTTTTGCGGTCGCGGTAGTCCCGGCGCTTCTGCTCCCGGGCGATCTGCCCGGCCACGGCGGCCTTATCCACCTCCAGCTCCCGGCATACCTTGCTCAGGTATACCTCCCGCTCGATGGGATTGGGCAGCCCGGCCATCAGCGCCGCAAACTGCTTCAGGAACGAAACCTTGCCCTCGGCGGTGGTCACATCGTTTTCCTGCCGCAGCTTATTGATGGCAAAATCGGTGGCGGAGCTGCTCCCCTCTATCAGCTGGGCAAAGCGTTCCGCCCCGAATTTCTTGATAAATTCATCGGGGTCCTTGGCATCCGGGATGGAAAGCACCCGGATCTTCACCCCTGCCGCCTCCAGCAAACCGGTAGCCCGCCGGGTAGCTGTCTGGCCAGGAGCATCGCTATCGTAGCTCAGCACCACTTCCCCGGTGTACTGTGCGATGAGCCGACTCTGCTCCTCCGTCAGCGCGGTGCCCAGGGTGGCCACCGCGTTGGTAAAGCCCGCCTGGTGCATCGAGACCACATCCATGTACCCCTCGCACAGGATCAGCTCCTTGCGGTCGCTGCCCTTGGCGAAATTGAGGGCAAAGAGGTTCCGGCTTTTTTTGAATACCGGGGTATCGCTGCTGTTGAGGTACTTGGGGCCCTTTTCTCCCAAATTTCGACCGCCAAAGGCGATGACATTCCCCCGCAGATCGATGATGGGAAAGATGGCCCGGTTGCGGAAAATATCATAATAACCGCCCCGCTGGCCCTCATTGGCCAGGTGGGCCGCCAGCAGCTCCTCTTTGGTGTAGCCCAGCTTTTTCATGGCGTCGGTCAGGCCGTTCCAGCCCTCGCTGGCGTAGCCGATGCCAAAGTGGGTGATGGTCGCCTTGGTCAGCCCTCGCCCGATGAGGTAAGCCCGGCCGGGTCGGCCCGCCTCGCTCATCAGGTTGCGGTGGAAGTAGCGGGCGGCATCCCGGTTTAGCTCCAATATTCGTTTTCTCAGCCGGGCGGAGCGGTCATCTCCCGCCTCCTCCGGCACCTGCATCCCGGCCCGCTGGGCCAAAAAGCGGATGGACTCCATGTAGTCCAGGTTCTCTATCCGCCGGATAAAGCTGATGACATCCCCGCCCGCCCCACAGCCGAAGCAGTAGAAGGACTGGTTTTCCGGGTAGACGGTAAAGGAGGGCGATTTTTCGCTGTGGAAGGGGCACAGCCCGGAAAGGGTCCGCCCCCGCCGCCGCAGGTTCACATAGCTGCCAATGATCTGCTCGATATCGCTGCGGTATTTCAGCTCCTGTAAAAATTGATCCGGGATCACAGCGGTCCCTCCTTTCTCTTTGGGGTGGATTTTGGGCAATTTTTATTATGGCCTGTAGTCGCCTGCGGCGGGGGGGCAATTTGTAGTCGCCTTCGGCGTCGCGGGGCCTTTTGCAAAGGCATAGTTAGCACCGCTCGCCGCGGGGGCCTTCCTTTTGCTCCTGCAAAAGGAAGCAAAACAGGGCAAATGGGAACCAAGCTTTCCCCTTTGCAAACCCCTTTGACGCTTAGCTGTGCTGGATACGAATGTTGTTTTTCCCTAAATAATCGGGAAAAACAAATCCGTACTGCGCACAGATGCGCTCCAAAGGTAGCCACGGCGTATTTGCCCCCTCCGCCTTGCGGTACCCGAAAAGAACTTCGCGCTGCTCGCTTGCTCGTTCTTTTCGACCGCTGCGGGTGCTCCGCCTCGCTGCATCCGCCAC
>QWCH01005483.1_pt1 | contig 14628 bp, 8 predicted proteins | sample 1972671 | NCBI WGS metagenome assembly QWCH01 (sample SAMN09866713, study PRJNA288562) | Human gut metagenome isolate term3_stool, whole genome shotgun sequencing... | isolation source: gut | host: Homo sapiens | place: USA: California | reverse complement strand
CTTCTGGGTGGAGAGCCGTAGATAAGTCTCATCCAAGCCCCGGAAATTCGAAGCGTCACGGATCAAGATTCCGTAATTATCTAAAAGGAATTGCTTTAAATCAGCGGCTGTACCCTTCTTCAAACGGACAAGGAAGAAAGTCGTAGAGGTCGGGATTACCTCCAAGCCATCCAATTTACTTAATTGATAAATAAAATCCGCGGTCTCACGCTGCCATTTACGGATCGGCAACGTAAATTGCGCCGGATGGATCAAGATATATTTACTTGCCTCGATAGCGATAGCATTTACCGACCAAGGTATGATATACATGTTCACTTTCTCCGCGATCTCCGGAGAAGCAACCAGATAACCGATACGCAAGCCGGGGATATTATAAGCCTTCGAGATAGACTGGACAAGGATTAAGTTCTTATGCGTTTTCACGTCACTCGGCTTTAGCATGTCTTCCGTCGTAAAAGCCACGTATGCCTGATCTATAATGAAGGTAGTCTGCGGATTCGCCGAGATCAAACGGAGAAGCTCCGTGCGGTGGATCAGCTTTCCATCCGGGTTATTCGGGTTACAAATCCAACAGAAATCCTGTCCCTCCAAGGATAACTCCGATAAATCGTCCGATGTCGGGAAGAAAGAGATCTCATGCTCATGCAAACGGCAAGCGTCCTCATATTCAGAGAAAGAAGGAATAGCGATCATGGATTTCGCGCCTCGCCAAGCTTGCGCTAACAAATAAAAAGCGGTGATCGAACCATTCGTCACTACGATATTCTCCTCCTTGATCTCATACCGGCGGGCCAACAATCTTTTCAAGGTAGCGGCATCCGGCTCCGGATAACGAGTCAGCTTATCAAAATGCTCGATCAAATGTTCCTTCAGTTTATCTAAATTAGCTCCGTGCCACACATTCGAGCTAAAGTTTATCTTTACCTCGTTCTTTGCGTTATAAAAATCATCACCGTGTCCGTATAACATATACCTGCTTTTTAATTAATACCTTATCTGTTAAAACTGTCACAAAATTACGAATCTTTTTGGCTTTTCCTATCAATCGCCTTATAGATCGCATCCTGTATGCGAGTACGTATATCAAGCGATCCCAGTTTATTATTTGCCCGGCTAGGATTCACCCGGTTACTCAAAAATATATAAATAAGCTGGTTATCCGGATCTATCCAAAAACAAGTACCCGTAAATCCTGTATGTCCATAGACCGAGGCGGGAGCCAAAGCCCCACAAGGCGAGGCTTTCGGATTACCAATCATCGGCTTATCAAATCCTAGCCCTCTACGGCAAGTCGGGCTCTTGCTTTGTGTAAACAAACGGCTGGTTTCCAAAGAAAGATAGCGCTCGCCGCCATAAGTCCCTTGGTTTAGCATCAATTGGAGCACCTTCGCCAGATCATTCGCGTTCGAAAATAATCCGGCGTTTCCAGAAACACCCCCTTGAAAAGCGGCCGCCTCATCATGCACATATCCGCGAAGCAATTGACGGCGGACAAATCCATCTTGCTCCGTAGGTACAATTTGCAAGGTATCCATTCGCTTCAACGGATTATAAGTGGTATGCCAAGCCCCTAACCCGCTGTAGAAATCATCCCGAAGAAACTGGTCCATCGGAGATTTCATCAGATTTTCCACCATCATTTTCAGCATAATGAAATTCACGCAACTATATACGTACCTACCTCTCGTACCCAAACGGGATTTCTTGATATCTTGAAGGATCGTATCTTTAAAGGAATCACTCACATAGAAATTACGGGCTACCTCAGTCGTAAATCCGGGTTTCCGTGTATCTGATACTATATCCGGAAGATATTTAAAATCATTCCGGACATACGTTTTAGCGTCAAAACGAACCGGATGCGTAGCGTTCTTCACCGAACTATATAAACTGCCTTTATAACTATCCTTATCAATGGCATCCAGATAGAAATTAATAGTTGGAGTCACTCCCGATTGATGGTACAGTAACTCTTTTATCGATAAATCCTTTTTATTAGACTCCTTCAACTCCGGTATAAAATCGGAGATCTTATTGTTCAAGGTGAATTTCTTCTCATCATACGCTTTCATGACCGCCAATAAAGTTCCCGCCGCCTTCGACGCCGAGGCCAAGTCATAGACCGATGACTCCGTGACCGGCTGCCTACTTTCGTAATCAAAATAACCGAACGATTTATTATAGATAATCACGCCGTCCTTCGCCACCAGCACTTGGCATCCAGGATAAGCCTTCTCATCCAATCCCTCTTTAACGATCGACTCAATTACATCCAGACGGTCCGGATTCGCTCCCACCTCTTCCGGCTGGTGATACCCCAAACGAGTCTTTTCCGTAAAAATACCAGTACCCGCATAATACAATCCCGGAATCGAAACCGGAAGTTTCCCTTTCGCCGCAATACCACCGAATATCACTTGGGCCGCATATTCCTGCGCTAAGGGAGTGCCCTCGTAAGCCAACACGACCGCCTTCGCCTTCTCGATCGACTTCTTATATTCCTTACAAGCATATGGTAAGGTAAAGAAAGCATAGACCAACTCTTTCTTCGCGGCCAACTGCCTCAACGCTAAACTCTCGGGAATGCGAATCGTATGTACGCCACAAATGATCACGTCGTATTTTTGCAATTTATTATAAACCTGCTGGACTTGGGCAGCCGTAGAACGCCGTCCAATGCTAAAGCAAGCGATCGAATCATATTCACCCAGCATTTTCTGGAATTCATTACCAACCCCGTCTCCAATCGAGAGCGCCGCGATCTTTTTCTTATTCAACTGTTTAAGAGGTAAGATCGTATCCTCATTCTTCAAAACGGTAATAGCCTCCGAATTCAACTTCGCCGCCATCCATGCCGCATGCGGAGAGTTCAAACGTTTCGATAAGCCTTTTGTTTCGACCGGCTTATAGGCATTCAATCCAGCGATATATTTGTACCTTAATATTTTCAAGCACTTGGCCTCGATCGCTTCCAGATCCAATACCCCTTCCTCGATAGCCTCTTTCACGGCCGTAAAATCATTGATTGGAGCGGCCGGAGCGAGCAAGATATCATTCCCCGCAAGCAAAGCCTTCACCGAAGGATTATCCGTTTTCTTTGTGGAAGCCCCTTTCATCGCTAAAGCATCCGTAAAGCACAGACCTTGAAAACCGAGTTCTTTCTGTAATAGATCCGTCACTACCGCCTTAGAGAAAGAAGCCGGCTTATGACTTTTGTCCAATGCCGGAACATAAAGATGTCCCGTCATTATCCCGGCGAACCCATCATATATATAACGTTTAAAAGGAAGAAGTTCCACGCTATCCAAGCGGGCCCGGTTATGGCGCACGACGGGTAATGTCTCGTGCGAGTCCTCAGAAGTATCTCCATGTCCGGGGAAATGTTTGGAGACAGACAAGATGCCCGTACTTTCCAATCCTCTTGCGTAAGCAATACCTTTCTCCGACACAGCCTCCGGATTCTCGCCAAACGAACGCAGGCCGATCACGGGATTATCCACATTGCTATTCACGTCCATATCCGGAGCGAAATTTATATGAATTCCCATTTCCCGGCACTGCCGTCCCACCTCTTTTCCATATTCCTCGATCAAGGCATTGTCCTCGATAGCGCCTAGCATCATATTTTTCGGGAAACGGGTGGTTCCGCTTAATCGCATGGAAAGTCCCCACTCCCCATCCAAAGAGACCAACATCGGAATCCGGGAAGCCTTTTGCAAACGATTGGTCACCTCCGCCTGCGTCACCGGATCCCCTTTATGGAACAAGATACCCCCGATCTTGATCTCGTTCACGTAACGCATGAGCCGTTGCATATTCCGGTTATCGGATTTAGGATTCGCTATAACCATAAATAACTGCCCGATCCGTTCATCATAACTCATAGCGTCAAACACGGAATCAACCCAATGATTCATCTTTTCCTGATCCACCTCACGATAAAGGTTCGGGACTGTTTGCGCCCCACTCGATAAAAGGGAAATACAACACAAAAGCAAGATACCAATCTGTCTCATCACAACATTATCATTATTACTCTCCAAAAATAAGAAAATATCGCAATAGTAACGTGAATTGTGATAGGGGTTTTTACTATCTTTCCTGTCTCGTAATAAAAAATGAAGTACTTCATGAAGCTAATACTACTCATAATCTTGATTATCTTCGGCTTTCAATCAAGCGCTTGGGGACAAGAGCCGACTCTCAGTATCGAGGCTAAACAAGAGCCGATCCAAGAAATCATGAAAAAAATAGAGCATCAAACAGGCATGACATTCTCCTACGATCCTTCTATTCTCAAAGGCATTTCCCGGATTACATTCAAATCTGATAACCAATCCATATCGGAATGCCTTACCCGGCTATTCCAAAAGCTCCCTCTGTCTTATCAGATAAACGGTACCCACATCATCTTGAAGAAACGCCCCCGCTCAGTAACCATCAGCGGATTTGTACGGGATAAAGCGACTACGGAGTATCTAATCGGGGCCTCCGTTTATGACTCTCGCACACAAAAGGGCACGGCTACCAATAACCACGGTTTCTTCAGTCTAACCTTACCGGTCGGGGCAGTTCGTTTGGAGACTTCCTACATCGGATACGGACGTTTCTCACATACATTCCAACCGCTCGAACGGGATACCGTGATGGAAATTCTGCTGGAAAGCGGTGAAGCATTGGCCGAAGTTGTCGTTACCGGTAGTAATGACACACAAAACCCGATACAAGCCCCTCAGATGGGAACGATTAAAATAACCCGGAAGATGATCAAGACCATCCCGACCTTATTCGGTGAGGCCGATGTGATCAAAGCCCTGCAAACCCAACCCGGCGTATCAGCCGGAACGGAAGGATTAGCAGGGATGTATGTCCGTGGGGGGAATGGAGACGAGAACCTGTATATGATAGACGGAATCCAACTGTATCAGGTCAATCATCTCGGAGGACTTTTCTCCGCTTTCAACGCCGAGGCTTTGAAAGATGTGGATTTTTATAAATCCGCTTTCCCCGCCCGCTATGGGGGAAGGCTTTCCAGCGTAGTGGATGTGCATACTAAAGATGGCAATATGAAAGAGTACCATGGTAGCGCCATGCTGGGATTGACCTCCGGTAACTTAAATTTCGAAGGGCCGATCATTAAAAACCGGACTTCGTTCAACGCCTCCTTCCGTCGCTCTTGGCTGGATGGCTTGTCCGCACCGGGTTTGGCGATCTACAATAAAATTCAGAAAAAGAATGGGGAGAAATTCAGCGCACGCTATGCTTTTACCGATCTGAACCTAAAAGTAAACCACCATATCAATGACCGGAGCCAAGCTTACGTTAATTTCTATTTCGGACAGGATTTCCTAAAAGGAGGAAGTTCCGAGTTCTCCGTAGGTGATGATATAACCCCTTTCGAGAACAAGGACTTTGGAAAGATGCGCTGGGGTAACATCGCATTATCTTCCGGCTGGTCGTATGTGTTTAACAACAAGATGTTCGGTACCGTCACCTTGGCTTATTCCCATTATCAATCCAAACTAAAACAAGAGACTTCACAATACTACGGAACCGAGGGTGACAAAGATTATTCTTCACGTTTTATCGAGACCTCAACCCGAAACGGTATCAATGATTTCGGAGTCCATGCGAACTTCGACTATATTCCTACCCCGGCACATCATATCCGTTATGGCACCGACTATCTTTACCATCGTTTCAGCCCGGAATATATCGAGGAAAAGACCTCCGAGAATTTGTCTCCGACCAAACGAACTACCGGAGACGAGCGCCTTTCAGCGAATGAGTTGGCTGTTTTCGCCGAAGATGACTGGGCGATATCTTCCATTGTCCGGGTTAACGCCGGATTACGCCTGAACATGTATAATATACAAAAGAAGACATATGTCTCCTTAGACCCTCGTTTATCCGTACGCTTTCTGCTCACGAGGAATCTAAGCCTTAAGACCTCATACGCCCAGATGAATCAATACGTACATCAGATCAGCGAAAGTTATATGAGTCTCCCTACCGATATGTGGATGCCGGTCAGCAAGAAGCTGAAGCCATTGGAGAGTGATCAAGTATCCGTCGGCGCTTATTACAATTTACACAAAGACTATTCCTTCTCGGTGGAAGGTTATCATAAATGGATGAATCACCTACTGGATTATAAAGATGGTTACAACTTCTTACCCTCGTTCGTCGGTTGGGAGGAGAAACTGGCCGCCGGTAAGGGGTGGGCCTACGGAGCGGAGTTTATCGCCCGGAAAGAGACGGGGCGTATAACAGGATGGATCGGATACGGACTAATGTGGAGCGACCGGCAGTTCGACGAGATTAATAATGGCAAACGTTTCCCCGCGAAATACGATAACCGCCATAAGCTGAATATCGTCGCAAACTGGAAGATCAACGAGAAATTGGAACTGACCGGAAGCTGGACTTTCATGACCGGAAACCGGGTTACGGTGGCATTCGAGAATTACGAGGATTTGGGCCTCACTCCTGTCCCTCCGCTCTTACCGGAAGGAGGCTTGGACTATTTCACGGAGCGTAATAACGTACGTCTCCCCGCTTACCACCGCTTAGATCTGGGGATTAATATTTATCGACCTAAAAAGAACGGCCATCTCGGTATCTGGAATATCAGCGTATATAACGCTTATTGCCAGATGAACCCGATAACTATCCATAAGCGGTCTTGGATAAACTACAGCCATTATTTCGAGACGTTATCGCTCTTACCGATCATTCCGTCTATATCATATACTTATAAATTCTAAAGAACATGAAACCTATATTCTATTTATCAATCTTATTATCCAGCCTGCTCCTAACCTCCTGCTACAGGAAGTTTGACCTAGAGGAATATCGTACTACACCGAAAATGGTGATCAACTCGGCCTTCTCGCCGGATACAGTCGTAATGGCCAGCATATCCCGCACATGGTTTCACTCAGAGAGCAAGCCGGACGTGACGATTCGAAACGCCAAGGTGGAATTATATATAGACGGGATCTTCAAGGAGGAGATGCCTTGGAAAGAATATTCCTATTGGAAATCTTCTCGTTGGCTCGGAGAGGATCGAGGTGGATGGGTAACAGATACGCTTTATATATCGAATACGGTTCCACTGCCCGGACAAACCGTAAAGATAGTAGCTTCTACCCCGGAATATGGAACAGCCTCGGCGGAAGATAAGATTCCTTCCAAGACCGAAATCAAAGGCCTGCGCATAATTCCCCGTAAAGAAGCTACCGGCAACGGCGGTACCCTTGTCGATGGAGATGGGAATATCTCCTACATAGAAGAAAACGATGTGCTTATCTATCAAATCACTTTCCAAGATACCCCGGGTAAATCAAATTACTATTCTCTACAGATATGGGGAGATGACGACCATCTTGGTGTCCTGTTGGACTTCTCCGTAGATCCCGTATTCACGCAACAACAAGGTATCTTGGATGAGGTTTTCGGCTCTTCGATGGTAAATTGGCGGGGACGGGTATTTTCCGACGAGCTGTTCGACGGGAAGGAATACACGTTGCAAGTAAAAGAACAACTCAGGTCCGATACTAAATATTATACCAAACGCCATATTCGTTTATATTCCCTGTCCGAACCCTATTACCAATATCTGCTATCTTTACAAAACATCGAGAATGAAGGTATCATGGGCGGACTTACGAATGTAGGTCTGGCCGAGCCTGTCCGGATCTACAGCAATGTGGAAGGAGGAACGGGAATCGCTGGTGGATGTCAATGGTTTGAATCCTTGGTAGACATAAAAGATTTAATCAAATAGCGAGCAAAAAAGCATCTATCTATTGCGAATCAAATATTTATTTCGTTACTTTGCACCCGCTTTACGTAATCTCTGTCGGGAAATGTAGCCCGTTAAATTGCGTTTCATTATAAATTACAATTAAAAAGCTATAAACAATGGATTTAATTAAGATTGCAGAAGAAGCGTTCGCTACGAAGAAGGAACTTCCTTCATTCAAGAGTGGTGATACGATCACGGTAGCTTACCGTATCAAAGAGGGTAACAAAGAGCGTATCCAGCAGTATCGCGGTGTTGTTATCCGTATCTCCGGTCACGGCGACAAAAAACGTTTCACAGTTCGTAAGATGTCTGAGAACGTAGGTGTAGAGAGAATTTTCCCGATCGAATCTCCGTTTATCGAAAGCATCACGGTTAACAAAGTCGGTAAAGTACGTCGTGCTAAATTGTACTACTTGCGTGCTCTTACCGGTAAGAAAGCAAGAATCAAAGAAAAGAGAGTGTAATCTCTCCGATTCTATTGCCATACAAAAAGCCATCCAGCGGAATGCCGGATGGCTTTTTGTTTATCGTTTCTTACAATGCCCATCGTAAGCATCTAACAATGCCCATTCAAAGGAGCTTACGATGGGCATTATAAGAACCTTAGAATGGGCATTGAAAGAATCATATATCCAAATCACGCCACGGACTACCGTCCGGAGGACAATTTACAGACGATACGAGTACCATCCGTTGCCTCGATAACGAGAAGTAAGGGGCTACGTATGGATAAGCGATAGATATCACCTTGTTCCATTTGGCCGTTAGTACCTAATAAGTCCCCCTCGAACGAATAAACCATCAATCTACGGATCGCTTGGCGAGCAGTCACGCAGAGTTGGTTCCCGGAGAAAGCGATCGTGACTAGTTCCTCCCTAACGATCGTCTCATTGGCTACCGTACCTTTGGTATACACCGCACGAATAGCGGGCAAGGCCGCACGTAGAATATTGACATCAAAATCATAATTCAACGCTTTCGACAATAACTGATCTAGCAAGTACCATCCCATAAAGGTATGGTCTACGATCGGTTCAGCCTTCAAGTTAATGACATCACCTCTATAGCGAGTCACTTCCGCCCAACCGTTCTCTCCACCCTCTACTTCCAAGTCAACGGGTAATTCCCGAAATTTAGCCTCTAGCTTACCCATATCTTTACCGATCAAGATCTCATGGCTCATCTCCGCCTCCGGGATAAACACGCCATCCAAATACCAACCTTCAAAAGCATAACCCGGTTTCGGCATCGCGATGATCTCGACCGTTTGGCCGGGAATGGCTTCGCCTATCACTTCCACCTCGCCGCCTTTCTCCGTAGATGAAGGATCATCCGGATTCGGCCCGGGTACGATCTCCACCTCATCCACCGGTGCCTCTCTCTTCTTGAAACGAGCCTCGATCGTAGTGGTTCGCTTACTAATAGTCAACGTATAAGAGATGTCGGTAGACAGGCACATACCCGCCTCATCATACCAGCCGATAAAGTCATAGTCTTTCGTAGGCGAGGCGATCACGGTCACCTTATCCCCTAACTCATAGATACCGTTTCCGCTTTGCGATACATAGCCGGCCTCCGGATCGGAAGTGTTCACGTAAAGGCAATACCCGATCTCCGGTTCGGAAGGATCTTTCGGCTTCCAGTCGTACACGGCCCGCAGGTAAACATGCTTGCCCGGCATGGTGAAGCGATAGGTTGCCTCTTCCGACACTTTCTTCCCATCGCTCTCCCAATGGTTGAACACATAATCGGGATAAGCATGGGCGATAAGTGTCACCTCTTTGCCATTCTCATAAATACCTTGGCCATTCTGTTCTACCCATCCAGCCATGGAGGAGCTGACGGTCGTAATCAGATTATAATAACCATTTCCCGGCTCCGATGGATTCTCCTTCGGGTTAAAACATAGCTTGGCTATCAAGCGAGCGTTTTTCTCCGTAAGGGTGAAGGTATATTCCGAGAGGCCGGATAACTCCTCGCCATCGGCGGACTGCCAAGCCACAAACTCATAATTCGTATGCGGATAGGCCCGTACCGTTACTTCCGTACCCGTATCATAAATGCCGGAGGGATTCGTTTGCTCCAAATAAGCGGATCCGTGGGGATCCGTGGAGAGTAAGAGCGTTAGTTTCCCCGGCTCCGGTGGAGGAGTCGGATTGAACTCATCCTGCGCATAGACTTGCCCGATGGATCCTCCGAGGAAGATCCAAAGAGACAAAGCCATCGTAATATATCGAAACAATCGTTTTCTCATAGCGATTACCATTTAATGGAACAAGTCTGACGCTCGCCCGCTTTTGTCGTCCATGTCATGTAATAACGAAATGAATACGACCCGCCGCATCGCATACACTCAAAGTTTCCACATCACGCAAGCCGGACACGATCAACAAGCCTTCTCGCACGTTCCAGCGAATCGACGCATCGATTGCCTCAACAGAAGTCACCACATCGCTTCTCAGCTCAAAGCGGTCAGAGAGGGTTCCAGCCTCGGCCTCGAAGGTATAAGCCTCTTGGTTCAGGTCGCATACGGCACCCGTCTGCTTATCCACCAACTGAATACCTTTGCCAATCTTCTCTTTCAATGAGATCGTATAGCTTCCCTTAGCAGGCAGGACACATCCAAGGCGTACCACGCCATCCGCTACCGGACGCTCGTTGATAGCCAATCGATTCCCTTGCGTATCCAAGCTATAGAAAGAGGCGGCCTCCGCATTCGGACTGCCGAACTTGGCAGCATCAAGACCGATCTCATACTCCAGCGAGGCAGCCTCGTTGAATACCACACGGGTACGGTCGCTTGCCTTCTCGCCTGCCAACAGCAGGTTGACAACTTGACGGTTATCCACACTACGTAACGCTGAAGCTGCTTGCGTTTCCCTCGGCAGGGCAGCCACACGGCCCTCCGGATTGAATACTAAGTTGGAAGTCTTCTTTTGTACGAAGAAGGCCGTAAGCGGTGCCAGATAGACATCCTTATCATCCTGCGTATAATACTCGTAGTTATTCAAATCGGGAGACCAAACCGTCACCGTAGCGTCCAATCCATCAGCGAACAATCGCTCCACGCTATAATAGGCGGGATACGGATTCCCCACGAAGTTCCAATTGGCATTCATGGCATTATCCGAGGCGTAGGTATTCAACGGAATCGCCACGCTCGCCCGATTAAGGAGGGCTTTCATATCACCGGTCTGGGTAGTAAATCCATCGGCCATCGTATCGTCGCTATTGAATTGGATAATATATCCCTTATTTGCCTTCAAGGTCTCCGAGTCGCAAAGCTGTCGCCAAGACTCACCCACTCCCTTATCGGCACGAGACTTGCCATCGTATTCCCGTACGACAAAGCGAGCGTCGCTGCTTGTCAGCTTGATCTCGGACATCTTCAAGTCGTAGGGGAAGGATACGAAATGCCAATAGTTACTCCTAGCGTTCCAATTGAAGGAGATCGCCTCGGTCTGTATCTCAGCATCCACCAGCAAGGAGGCATCCCGATAGTAAGCAAAGCTCTTCGGTTTCCAAATCTCATTACCCTCAACGGTGAGGCTACCGTGATGCAAAATTACAGCAGGTCCATCCACCTTATTCTGATCATTTACGATGACATTACCACCGTTAACAACCATAAGTCCATCGTCGAAGAAACGAGCCTCCAAGGATCGGTCTACCATACCAACTTGCACCGTCAACTCTTCTTCCTTGGAAACACATTGATCATTCTCATACCAACCAGCAAACAATCGAGGATCATCGGCAGGCATCTCCACCCTCACCGTAATGGATTTACTATCATTTCTTACCATTTGAAGAAGGTCTGATGTATTAGGGAAACTTATACGCACGAATTTACCGACAAATGCTTTGTCCTCCTTACCTGCCTTATAAGTATATATAGTATCATCGGAGACTTTTGTCTCACCATCATACCAGCCAAAGAACAAATTAACATATTTAGCCCAATAATAATCTTCCCAATTTCCATCCTGACAAACCGCCTTCAAAGTCACTATTTCCCCCTCTTCATAGGCACCGCTACCTTCTACCCATCCATAATTTTCATTATTAGAAGTTGACGTAATCAACTGCCCAAACTCCACAATGTTATTTCCGAATGGAGACCAATAGGTGTTTGCTTTATAAGTATCCTTCATGCCTTTCGGGACGTAAACTTTACAGGTGGTCTTATCTACGGATTTAAAAACATCAGCTCCATCCAAACGTACCATCTCTGTAGACTTCAACTTGATAGATGAGACCTTTGCGGAAGCGAAAGCAGAATTGCCTATGGATCGTAAGGTACCGGGGAAAGATAATGTGCCGGTGATCGGACATGCATAGAATGCATTGTTGCCTATATAAGACAAGGACGTATTCAAGAAGTCCACGGAAGTAACACCAGTATTATTAAAAGCGTAACCGTCAATCCGCTCCAATCCATCCGGAAGTTTCAATGAAACGGGTACGCATGAGCTGGAAGAGAAAGTAGAGTAACCGATCGCCTTCAAGTGAGACAATAACGATAAATCAATCTTTTGCAAGCTGTAACAGTCCGAGAACGCAGACTCCCCTATCCTTTCTACAAACTCGGGCATATTCACTTTCCGCAATGCGGATAAACCAGAGAACGCAGAATTACCTATCTCCTTTATCGTATTCGGAAGGATAACTTCTTCCAAATAACGCAACCCTCCAAACGCACTATCCGGCAACCTATCCTCTTCCATCGTAGCCTTGCTCAAATCAGCCTTTTGCAACAGCTCTATTTGCTTAATGACCTCGAAGTCACTAGCGTTCATCGGACCGGTGATACGCAATTCTAAGATAGTAGCCAATGGAATATTCAGTTCCGTCAATTTCGCACCCAGCGAACCAGCCGCCTCCAAGGTCACTACTACAGGATCCGCATCAATCTCTACAATCTTGCTTTCTTTCCAAAAAGCAGCCTCACGATAAGCCTTAGCAAAGCCTTTCGGTACATATACCAACGCATTCTCCAAACCGATCGATTGCGACAAGCCGATCGGCTTCTCAGCCTTCATGATTACTTTCGCTCCTCTTCCCGAGAAAGATCCGTTATAAAAAGCCTCTCCTTTTATAGTCAACACAGATTCCGGGATCGTCAGTTCCATCAATGATTCGTTATAAGGAAACGAACGCTCACCAAGCGTCTTCACCGTAGAAGGAATCGTATAAGCCTCATTCTTCTTTCCCGCCGGATAGAGTAATAAAGTAGCCTTGTCCACCACAAAAAGGACTCCATCGATAGAGGTATAGAAACCGTTATTGATTACGACTTCCTCCAAAGAAGAACACCCTTCAAAAGCAGCTAGATTCAACGTATTCAAGGATACACAATTACTCAGATCTACTTTTTTCAAGCTTTGACAAGAACTAAACGTTCCAGAAGAAATAACTGCGAGCTGTGTGCTTTTACTGAAATCAACGCTAGTGATATTACGACAATTAGAAAAGGCAGATCTACCCAATTGGGTGATTCCAGAAGCAAAAGCGATATCACCAGCCAAGGCACAACCTTCAAAAGCTCTTTCGCCTATATCTTTTAAGGCTGTCAATTGAGAGAAATCGAAACCAGATAATTGATAACACCCATTAAATGCATAAGATTCTATCGTCTTCAATGCCGAGCAACCAGATAACTCCACCGTTTGCAAAGAGGAACACTCGCCAAATACCCAACTCCCCAAACTCGTCAGCTTAACGCATCCCGTCAAATTTACCGTCACTAAATTGCTACAAAACCTAAAAGCAGAAGACCCTATTTCCACTAAATTCACACACGTCGATAAATCCAAGCTCAGCAAACCACTACATTTATAAAAGGCATTATATTCTATCCTCTGCAATTGCGTAGCTTTCGAGAAATCCAAGTCTGTCAAGGTACTACAGTCAGAGAAGGCCTCCCGCTCTATAATTTGAAGTACTCCCGGAAATACCACTTTTCGGAGCGTCAACTTGTTTTGGAAAGAATTAGCTGGGATATAGCGTAAATCTGCCCAAGCGCCACCCATTTTAGGCAACTCCGTCACCCCACTCATATCCAGCACTTGAAGCATACCCATCTGCTCCTTCATCGTCTTAAAGTCCTCCGCTCTCAGTAGCCCATTTACTTTCAAGCTCGTTACCTTGCCCACATCCGCTCCTAGCTCGGATGCCAGCGTATTGGCAGAGGTCAGTGTTACCTCCTTCACCAATTGCGCATATACACTACTACTTATCCCAAGTCCTACGAGGAGGTCAGTGTTACCTCCTTCACCAATTGCGCATATACACTACTACTTATCCCAAGTCCTACGAGAAAAGCAAAAAGAAAGAAAAGTTTTTTCATACTCATTCTATTTGAATTAATAATTGATTTACCCTACAATCATCAACCGCTCCTTATCATCCACACAAAGAAAAAGCGCGAGGCTTAGCCATTGTCACCCACCTCTAGGTATCCCCATACCCTGCCCGGATAACAAACAGCAGCCCCACGCTTCATTATAAGATGCTCCTCTCGAAGTAACTATAACAAGCATGGGCGTCTGTTGTTATTATTCCCGGGCACGAAATTGGGGATTTCAGAAGTGGGAATAATATCTTTTAACGCCTTTTCCACGAAAACGAACCCGCCGAGCTTCCACTCTAACGGCTCGGTACAAAGTACGGAATTTCCCATGAATCCCGCAAACATCCATGCGAATATTTAGAATTCCTCATCCAATCCATAAGGACAAAAGCCGAAACAAACCAAAACAAATGTTTCTTGAACCCTATGTAAATTTCCGCACTACCTAATATATACTTTATTC
>QWCH01003896.1_pt1 | contig 14631 bp, 25 predicted proteins | sample 1972671 | NCBI WGS metagenome assembly QWCH01 (sample SAMN09866713, study PRJNA288562) | Human gut metagenome isolate term3_stool, whole genome shotgun sequencing... | isolation source: gut | host: Homo sapiens | place: USA: California | reverse complement strand
GTTATGGCTGGCATTTTTCCAGAGATAAACATTTCTTTTCAAGATAATGATTTAGAAAGGGTTCTGCCTATCATTGAAAGACAAGGCTATCAAGGTGTTAGATAGTGGTTTGCCTTTATATAATATAAATAACTCGTCTACCATGTTGTAGAAGGAGTTCTCAAAAGCGTTCTCGACCTTAGAGAGCGTTTTTTTGTTTTAGTTTGTTTCTAACATGATCTTTAAATTGGCAAAGCTAAATAAATAGTGTGGTTGTCTTTTCCTAGCACAAATCTCAATATATTCATTTGGCTATTTAAGTTACTTATTATTTACAAGAGAGAAATAAAAAAACAATAAGGAGAATGAATTATGAGAAAAGAAGATAAATTACAAGAAGTTAAAAACATGATTGTTGATTACTTAAATGATGAGTTTGAATATGAAATGGAATATGAAGATTTTGATAAAGAATATCCTAATCTAGAAAGTATAGGTCTTGCTTATACTACAAGCGAAGATGGAGAACACGAAATACAAGCTGAATATGACTTAGTAAACTTTAAAAGAAATACGTTTGTTGACGGAGAACTTGCTAATTCCATTGACTTTATAAAAGATAATTCAGAGGTTGAGGCTTTAGAACTAATTATACAAGATTTGATGTTTGCAGATTTCAGTTACTTTACAGAAGTTGATGAAGAAGAATTTTTTGAAAGAACTGGAAAGAAATTTGAAGAAAATATGGTTTTTTAAAAGGAGAATGTTATGAGGTCGTTTATGAGGTTAATGGTTGCTTTTTTAAAAGCAGTATTTATGATTTTTTAAGTAATAAAGGAGTATATTATGGCTAATATGTTTGATGAATATAAGGAATATGTAGAAAACAGTTCAGAAGAAGAAATCAGAAGAGAAACTATTTCATGGTTAGAAAATACGAGGTCATCTGGTGGTTTTGTAGGTTTTGATGAAGAAGAAATGAATTTTGAAGAATTAACTGATGATGAAATTTATTGGTATTTTGAAGAGTGGGTTTTCCCTGATAAGTTTAATAACGGATATTTTTAGAATTTGATTGGAGGCTTTGCCTCCTTTTTTTTATAAAATTTTTTCATACATATAAATTAAACTTCTTAAACTGGATATAATTTTTTGCTTGTTTAAGTTACTTATTAATTGTAAGAGAGAGAAACAAACAAAAGATAAAATAAGGAGAGTGTTTATGGGTCAATATTATAAGGTTGTAAATTTTGATAAGAAAGAATTTTTATATTCTTGGGATTACGATTGTGGGTCAAAACTAATGGAGTTTTCTTATATAGGAGATGATTTAAGTTCAAATGGTTTTGTGGGTGCGTTAATAAATCTTCTTCAAACAGATTGGAAAGGTGACAGAGTTCTTGTTGTTGGCGATTATTCAAACGTAGATTATGCTAATGAGGATTTACCAGAAAAGGCTGATTTCATTTCTTCTTTGTATGGTGAGTTTGGCTTAGACGAAGATAAATCTTTTTATTTTTGTGATGAAGAACTTGGTTTTAAAAAAGTATCAGGTGTTGAACCAAAGAAAGCTACAAGGTATCTAATTAATAACAAGACTAAAGAGTATGTAGATTTAAAAAACCTTCCAATAGAATGGTCTTATGAAGATGAAAGTGTTACTCGCTATACTTCAATTTTTCCACTTATGCTCTTAATTGTTTTTGGCAATGGACTTGGTGGAGGAGATTATAGAGGTGAAGAATGTAGCGATATTGGTTCATGGTGTGACAGTTCAGATGGTATCGAATTTGTAAACACTATTCCAGAAGGATTTGAGGAATTACGTTCCTATTTTACAGAAAACGATGAGTGTGTATTTTTAGAAGACTTAAAAGAAAGTTAAGAGTTTTTATAAGCCCCTTTGTGGGGCTTTTTTATTTTCAATATAATCTTTTGATCGTTTAAGTTACTTTTTATTTAAGAGGAGTTAATAAGATATGAAGGAGGGATATTTTGAGAAAAATATTTAAATGCAATGTTAGGGATCATTTTAACCAAGGTGTGAAAAGAAATGGTTTCAGGTATGACTTTTCAGAAGTTTATGCTGATTTAATTGTATACCAATGATAAGAGGGGTTAAATCCTCTCTTTTTTACACTGGTAAACGTTGAAAAATAGACGGTTTAGACCAATTTTGGAAAATGGGGTCTCTTTTTTAAATATTAAGTTACTTAGTATTTAGAAAAATTCATAGAAGTTTTTCAAATTTTGTAAGAAGTAGGTTTTTGGTTGGTCCTATAGGACCAGAGGAAAATATTAAAAAGGAAGGTTTTTTATGAAAAAAATGAAAAAAGTCGGTTTATTGTTAGGTATTGGATTTATGTTAGTTAATAACGTTTCAGCTAAAGAAATGGTTATTACTGAAAAAGGTATTTTGTTTGATGAAGAAAACAAGACTATTGTTTCTGTTGACGAGGGAACTAAGGTCAATTCTATTGATGGCTTAGAAACTCACAAGGGTTATTATGTTAATTACAATAACAAAAAGTATTTTGTGCCTAATGATGGTTTAACTAGTCTTGAAAATTATTCAGGTTACGAGGAATATGTAAATTCTCACAAACCAAAAGTTACAATGTCATCTAATAACTACGTTTATGAGAAAGTTAATTTCGAAATAAATGACCCATGGATTAAAAAGGTTGTAGATAATTATAAACCAGTTGGAAAAAATGACTCTGAAGTTTTTATGAATTTAAATAAGTATATTCTTGGCTTAAATATTAAATATCAGACTGGTGGAAGTAAAGAACAATTGGAAAGTATAAAAGATGGTTACACTGCGTGTTATGGAATAACTTGTCTTCAAAAGCTCTTATTGGATAAGTCAAATCTCAAATATAGAGTTGTTTATTCAATGCCTATTAATTTTGATACAGGCGAGACTGATCCTTCAAACCCTAGACATATCTTTATGGAGGTTAAGGTAGATGGTAAGTGGAAATTAGCAGATGGAACTTATCTTCAAACTAATCCTAAAGAAGTTAACGAAGAAAAGAAAGACGATAAGTTTTTATATGATTCTTTTATGAAAAATGAAAGAGATTATGCAAATAATATATATGCGAGATTTAATTCAAATAAAGATTTTCCTGATCAAGAATATCTTGTGTCAGGAACATATCAAGCTGGTAAGAAGATAGAAGATAATGGTTTTAATGTAAAACATTCTACAATTAAATTTTTACCAAGCAATTTTAAAGCTACAAATAAATAATTTCATTTTGTTAAGGGAGGTTTTATAACCTCTCTTTTTTTATGCCTATAAACGTCTAAAAATGCACATTTAAGACCAATTTTGGAAAACGAACCCTCTTTTTAAAATTTTAAGTTACTTAGTATTTAGAGAAATTCATGAATATTTTTTAAGAAGGAAAGAGGGTTTTGATTATGAAAAAAATTAAGAAAATCGGTTTATTGTTAGGTATTGGATTTATGTTAGTGAATAACGTTTCAGCTAAAGAAATGGCTGTTGCTAGTGGTGGTATGTTGTATGATGAAGAAAACAAGACTTTTTTAACTGTTGAAGAAGGAACTAGGGTAAACACAATAGATGGTTTAGAAACGCATAAGGGATATTACGTTAATTACAATAACAAGAAGTATTTTGTTCAAAATGATGGCTTAGTTGATGTGTCTAAGTACGCAAAGTGGGAAGAATATAAAGAGGCTCGTAAACCAAAATATAAGGGTGTAAATACAGATAAGTCCTTTGAAATGGTGAATTTTACATTTAATGAACCACGTTTTAATGAAATTGTAGATAATTATAGACCTAGTGGTGAAACTGAATCACAGGTTCTCATGAGTTTAGTCAAATATATTTCCGATTTGGATTTAACCTATAGGTTATTTCCTTACACTTCACAGTGGGAAACTATAAAAGATGGTTACACTGCTTGTTATGGTGGTACTTATCTTGAAAAAAATCTGCTAGATAAGACCAACTTGAAATACAGAATTGTTCATGAAATTCCAATTAATTACGATACAGAGGAGCAGGATCCTTATATTCCAACTCATATTTTTGCCGAGGTGCAAATTAATGGTAAGTGGGTCAATATAGAGTCTACTTCTCTATTTAATAAATATGATTCTGAAAATAACGAAATTAAGTATAGAATAAATAAAGATGTTGAGGCATTATATGGAATGTTTTTAGCAAATCCTGTAAGTTGTGATAATCCTGAAAAAGTAGGTAAAATTGTTCGTGGTAGTAAGTATTACAAAGATGTTTACTTCAAGGTTTCAGGAACATATCGAAAAGGTAAGAAAGTGGAAGATAATGGTTTTGCTGTTATGGTTTCAATAAATAATAGCAGAGATTTTTTAAATTAATAAATTGCAATTTTAGAGAGGTAATAAGCCTCTCTTTTTCTATGCTTTCAATGTTTGTTACATTCGGCTTGTGTAATATGTAAACTGGAAGTTGGAACTCAATATATTAATTTCAAGTTTTAAGTTACTTAATATTTAGAAAACAAAGGAGAGTAGATTATGGATAAGATTATAAAAAAACAAATTGATTTGGGAAAAAAATATGGCGTAGACGTTAGCGAACTTGTAAATCCAAAGTTTGATATAGCTCAAATAACACAAGTTATATATGGCCTTTCAGATGGACTTAGTAAATCAGAAGTTAAAATGTATGCAAACCCCAATTTTGATCAAGATCAAATGTGTCTAATCAGAGACGGGATCGAACAAGGGCTTGATGTAAGTATCTACGCTATACCTGAATTTTGGGCGTTCGAAATGGAAGATTTAAGAGATATTCATGTGATGTCGTAGGATAGGTGTTTAGTTTTGTTTAGGTTTAGAGGGGATAGCCCTCTATTTTTATATTTAAATTGGCAAAAGTTAAATATAAAGGGTAATCGTCATTTTCTAGGTATACAAATTACACAAGTAATTCAATGTATTATTTTGTCCTTTTAAGATACTTATTATTTACAAGAAAGAAACAAATAAGATAACAAAAAGGAGATTATGATTATGAAACAATTTGCAACTAGAAAAGAAATTAAGAGAATATACGATGTAATAATTAACATTCCTTATACAGGACTTCAAAACCTATTAACTGATGATTTAATTAGCTTCTATAATTCTGGTTCTTCAGGTTGGAATTGGGATTGTTATGACCTTGGAAATGGATTGGCTGTTTGTACTGGCTACTCTAACAGAGTTGGGGAAAAACTTTCAAGAGAACTTATTAAATCTTTTGATGATAAGGCTAAAAGAGAACTAAGACTTCAAAACTTTACTTCTGTTGAAGCTTTCATAAATAAACAAAAAGAACTAATTGCTGAATTTAGAGACGAGGTTTTAAAAATTACAAATGCATAAAAAGGGGAGGTTTTCCTCCCTAATATATATTTTTTAAGTTTTAAGTTACTTATTTATTGTAAGAGATAGTAATAATAAAACAAAAAGGAGAAATATTTATGATTAAAAGAAATGAAATGATTGAAAGACTTTTAAACGCTGAAAAATATCCTTTAGGTGCCTCTTATAGCCCTAAGTCTTTAACTAGGAATATTAAGATTAATAATTTAGATTTAACAGAAGACCAAGAAGAAAAGGCTTATAATCTTTTATCTGTTGATGTAGACTTAACTAATTATTTGATAAATAAGTATTCGGATATGCTTTTAGATATAACTAACAGAAAGTACGAGTTAGACGTAAGAGGTAGAAGTGGCGGCCATATAGTTATGATTGAGATTGACTTTAATGATGACGGCTCTAAAACTTATATAAATAATGGATTTTTAAATGGGTTTATAGATGAGGAAGATTTTGAAGATTGGAAAGATTATGAAGTTGAAGAAGCTTATAACACGATGTTAGTTTTTAACGATGTTGTGGATAAGTTAATAGATGAATTTAAAGAAATACTAACTTATTGCGAAGTGTGTAATTGAATTATAAGAGAGGGGGAACCCTCTTCTTGTTTTTACATTCTGGCTTTTGTAATTTGTAAACTGGAAGCTGGAACTCAATATATAAAAACCGAATTTTAAGTTACCTGTTATTTAGAAGAAAGGAACTAATAATTATAAAAAGGAGAACGTGTTATGAAAACAAGAGAAGAAATGAAGAAAATGTTTCAAGAACAAGAAATTCAAGAAAATTTAGTTACAGATTTTATAAATTTAGTAAGAGATGATAAACTTAATGATTTTGTAAATGATTCATGGCCTAAGCGTGGAAGTTTCTTAGTAGATTTAGATAGAGAGTATGAGGGATATATAGGTTTCTTCTGTAACGACTTAACTGCTTATTATGTAGATACTAGAACCGATTATATAAATATTAGAAAAGAGGGTGTATATATCAAGGAAATTTTACCTGATGATGTTTCTTTAGAAATTTACAAATGCTTTAAAAATATTTATGAAAATGGAAGAAAGGAGGCTTGATTTTATAAAATTTTTTACAAAAAAAGAAGCCAGATTAAACATTTTTGACTGCCTTTGCAAGGGCTATTATGGATATTATGAGGATTTACATGATGTAGTTTTTAATTCTAAATATTACGCTGATAGCGAAGAAGTGGCTCTAGAAATGCTTCAAGATTATGGAGTTTTTAAAGCAATTAGAAAAATTCAAAAGTATGAAAAAGATAGGTTTGGCGAGGTTTCAACAGATTTGGGAAGTCCACAAGAAGTTGCGAATATGTTGTACTACATTGTAGGAGAAGAAGTTATATTTGGGGAACTTAATTCAATTATTAGTAAGAACTGGGGATATACTGCAACAGATGAAACTAATAAACAAATGATAAAGATTTTGGAGGAAAAAAAATGAAGAGTATTAAGGTTTTAGTTAATAAAGAGGAAATTTTAGATTTTGTAAGAGGAGGCGAGGATTGTAAGATAGAAATAGATTATAGCGATGGTATAGCTAAGGCCTATGTTTTGCCTATTGAGGCTTCAGGTTTTCAAAATGAAATAAACTCTCAGACAATTGGGGCTTGTGACTACAATGAGTTTGAGGTGGAAGAGGATTTTTTAGATTGGCTTGTTGATTGTTATGATAAACCATATGAGGCAACTAGTGGAGAAGATGAGTACCTAATAAAGATTGATTTTCAGTGAGGTTTATAATAGAGGGGTTTCCCCTCTTCTTTAAATTGCCATAGGATCAAATAAATAAAGGCTTCTGAAAAAATACGTACTTCTAAATTCCATATAATTTTTGCTTTGATTAAGTTACTTATTATTTACAAGAAAGAAATAATAAGAGATACAAAAAGGAGCAATAATTATGACTACAAAAACAAACTGTTGTTACAATTGCAAGAAAAGAGAATTAGGTTGTCATTCTAAGTGTGCTGAGTACGTTGAGTTTAGAAGAGAACTTAATAGAATAAATGCAAATAGAGAAAAGCAAAGGAAATCTGAGTCTTTAAGGTTTAAATTTTCTTATGCTAGAGACGTTGTTCTTTAATTAATAGGGGGTTTAGTATGTTTGAATATAATTTTGGCTTATCACTAAGTGAATTAATAGATGAAGCTGTTGAAGTTTTTGGCTATGGTGTTGAACCTACTGAAGAAGAGGTTTGGAAAATTGCAAGAACTTTTCAAGAACCACCTGAAGCAACTAACATATATTTAGAAATATTTTTTGAAAAATTAGCTGAAGAATTTTGGAAACTTGACGATAAAATTGAGTTTGACTGGTCTATAAACTCAAATGCTTCTTATATCAATTATAGATTTGAAACTTCAAAGGATTTTAAAGAATTAAACAGTATAGAAGAATTAGTAAATGCTATCGAAGAAAGGGGGTGCTAATATTAGTTAGATTAAAAGTTTTTTTGCAAAATTCTCAAAAATTTTAAATATTAAGGTACATATATTATACAGACAATGGTTTTTTCTGTTTTAACTAATGTCTGGAGGTTGGTAAACCTGAAATAAAACAATATTGCTTGTATATTTAGTCGTGTTTTTAATTTATTCCTTTAAAATTAAAAAGGAAGAAAGCTTGTTTTATTTCCAAATTACAAGAAATATTAGAGATTTAATCCACAAATCTCGCATTTCATTATTTAACTCCTGAGAAGCCCTTATAGAAATATAGGGGTTTTCTTAATTTATAGGTATTTAAAACGTTGGAAAATGCACATTTTAAATCAATTTTTGGAAAACGGAACTTTATTTTCAAACTTAGGGTATATACTATATGGCTAAATAATATATAAATAATTCAAATCTAACGAAAAGGCTCTGCTTCAAGCAGGGCTTTTTCCCTTTTAGAAATGTTTAAAATGTTGAAATTTACGTATTTAATATCAATTTTGGAAAATGAGGTCTTTGTTTTTTAACTTAGGGTATATATTATATGGCTGAACATGTTCGGTTTACCTCCAATATTTTCGGCCTCACGATTTTACTTTTTATTTTTTATCTATTCTTTTCTTTTATGCTAATCTCCAAAGAAAAGAGAGAAAGCCTCTGTTTAAATGCAGGGGTTTTTCTTTTTTGTTTCAATATAATTTTTATTTGTTTTAAGTTATATATTAATTACAAGGGCAGGGGAGGTTTTCCTTTTTGTTGTTCGATGATGATATATATAAATTTGTTTCTTAATACGTTCCCCTTGTCCTATATCCTATGCTTTATTGCATGGGATATTTTTTTATTCCTGAAGTTATAGTCTGATCTTTAGATTTGTAAAACTAAACAAACAGCTTTTCTCTAGGTATACAAATTACACAGGGTGTTTGTAAAATTTTTCAATATATCTTTTAGGCCTTTTAAGTTATTTATTAGTTGTAAGAGATAGAAAAATAAAAGAGCGAAAGAAAAGGGGAATGATTATGTTTGGTTTTCAAATTACTGCTGATTTAAAGAGAAAGGTTTGAATGGATATTTTTAATTTCATGGATAATAATTCGTTTGATTATTCTTGTTCGTTTTTAGAAAAAGAGTTTGGAATTACTTCTGATATGCTTTTTTATAGTGGGAAAGAAATACCAATAGCTTTTAATGAAGATACAGATATTGAAAAGACTGATTATATAATGATTGTAACTAAGAGCAAATTTTACGGTCATTACATGGAATATTTTATATATTTCTTTAATGATGATGAAATAGCTAAAATGTGTGAACTTGAAAAGTCTTTTAGCGAAGATGAAATCAAGTATATGGAAATTGAAGATGATTATTACGATGAGTTAGAAATGGCTTAAATTTAAACACCCAATTTAGGGTGTTTTTTAATTGGCAAGGGTTAAATAAAAAGTCCGTTACATTTGGGTTATGTAGTTTGTATACCAGAATTAATGTCCTATATATTAATTTCAAATTTTAAGTTACTTAGTATTTACAAGAGAAGGAACTAAAACAACAAAAGAAAAGAGGAAATTGATTATGAAAAACGCTGAAAACAAGTTAAGAAAAGACCTAGAAAACAAAAAAGTTATAACTAATAGTATGTGTGGGTTACAATATTTCTTAGAGTTTACAGAAATTGAAAATTCATACTATGACGAAGATAATGAATGGTTGGCTGATGTTTTTAAAATTAACGATGATATAAGGGTTTTAGTAAGTTGGAAATATAATGTCGGTAAGAGATTACCACGAATTGAAATTTTAGATTTTGAACAACACGCAAAAACAATTTATGAAATGGAAAATAAGGAAGAAAAAGAAAAATTAAGCAAAAAGCTTATAGAGTTGTTTGTAGATTATGTTAATGAAAATTATAACAAGATGGAAGATTATAAATAAGTTTTAATTTGTGCTAAAGGGTTCTGTAAATTTTACAGGATCCTTTTTTTAAATTGGCAAAAGAAAATAAAAATACTCTCATCTTTTCAGGTTTTCTCTAAATAAGCCTTATGTATTATTTTTGCCTATTAAGTTACTTATTATTTACAAGAGATAAGGTTAAAGAAATGAAATGAGGTACATTATGAGAATTTATGAAGTTGAAGCAAATGTTAAATGTAATTTAGAAAATGAAATTAGAGAATATATGGAAAATAATTTTCAAGATTATGGTAACTTTTCAATCTTAGAAAAGGAATTAGGTTTATCTTCTGACTTGCTTTTTGCAACTGATAGGGAGGTTGAAATTTCAACTATAAAAGACGTACCTAAAACTGATTATGTTTTAATTGTAGAACATTCTAAGTTTAAAGGTCATTATCAAAAATTTTACATTTACTTTTTCAATAATGATGAAGTTGATGAAGTTGCAAATTATCAAAATTCTTTTAATGCTGATGAAATTAAGTATATGGAAGTTGAAGATGATGATTTAGACACCATAGAAGAGTTAAACAAGGGAATTTTCAATTCAAGAGATTTTGTATAAGGTTTGAAAAAGGCCCCTTAAAGGGGTCTTATAAAATTAATTTTTAAATTGCCAAAGATTTAAATAGAGGGTTTAAGGGTCATCTTCTAGGTATGCAAATTACACAAACTTTCAATATATTTTTTACAGTCTTTAAGCTATTTATTATTTGTAAGATAGAAATAATAAATAACTAATTAAGGGGGAACGTGGTATGACTAATTTAGCTATTAATAGAGAGGTTTTAATTCCTTTATTATCTGATAGAGAAAAAATTGATTTTGAAGTTCAAGAGGAACAAGGTTTTTCAAGAAATCAAATAATCTTTTATAACTATTTAATTAAGGTTCGTTCTTCTGAAGCTTTTAAAAAGGTACAAAAAGAAGAAGATGAACTAACTAAAAAATATACTGAATTTATTGAGTCTATGTTTAAAAAGTATGGTCTCAACTAATAGGGGGTTAGTATGAATTACGATAAATTTTTACATTGTGGCTTAAATATTTTTAATTCAAAGGGTGCTGAAGTTGGAACTCAATTTATTGTAGGGGTGGATAAAGACAAGAATATTTTCAATATTTTTTGTGAAAAAAATCCTGGCACTTACAAGTTTTATGATTTACCTTTTGCTTATCTCGGCTTTGTTGATAGGGAAATAGATGGTTCTGTTGTTAGACTTGTTAAACACAGAAAGCCCACTATTGAAAAAAAATTAAGGGCATATAAGGAAGCCTTGGGTGTACTTAAAGAGGTCTAACCTCTTTTATGCACCTATTTTATTTTTTTTAATTGGCAAAAATTAAATAAATAATTTTAAAATTCTTCTTTAAGGTTTCCCTTTTTTCTCTATATAAATTTTAGGTGCTTTAAGTTACTTATTAATTGTAAGAGAGAGAAATAAAAAACAAAAAGGAGAGTATTTATGAAAGGTTTTACTAGAGATGAATTGAAAGGTCAATATATTAATTGTTTAAAAATTTATGATAATTTTTATAGCAGGTTAGTTGAAATTGCTTTTGGTAAAGATTATTTTACTGATGCTTATGATGCTGTTAAGGCTTTAAATTATTATGGTACTTTTGCCGCAATTGCAAGGGTAAAGGATTATGAGGAAAGCGACTTTGGAGAAGTCACAACTGATTTGTCTAGTCCTTTAGAAGTTGCTAATTCTTTGTTTTATATTTTAGGTGAGGAATTGTTATTTAATAATAAAAAGTTTTTAGATATATTTGACATGTATGAGGAATATAAAGCTACTGATAAAATTAATAATGAGTTTATAAAGGTAATAGAAGAAATTTAGGTTTCTTCTATTTTTTTTTAAAATTGGAAAAAGAAATAAAAACAGGTGTCTTTTGACTTCCTAATCATCTTCAATATATTTTTTAGTTCTTTTAAGTTACTTATTATTTACAAGAAAGAAACTAATAAAAACATAAAGGAGAATGAATTATGAAATTAAAAGAGTTGGAACTTGTGGTTAAAGATACAGTTGTAAAATACGATGGAAGAGAAAAGATTATAGATAATTTTTTAGTTGAATCAACAAAAAAGCAACATAACACACCAGAAGCATTTGAGGAATTATTGTTCAATTATTTTTCTTTATTTAAAGATGAAAAGGAGCGATTAATATCTATTTTATTAGATTCAAAAAATAAAATTATTGGCATTGATTTAGTATCAATTGGTACGTTGAATTCTTCTCTAGTACACCCTAGAGAGGTTTTTAGAAAAGCTATTGTAGCAGGTTCTAACGCTATAATAATAGCTCATAATCATCCATCTAATAGTACAGACCCATCACTTGCTGATATCGAAGTCGCTAAAACATTAGAAAAATGTGGCGATATTTTAGGCATCCAATTATTGGACAGTTTGATTATAGCTTTTGATGATAGTCTTAATAAAAAAGGGAGTTTATTAAGCATGAAACAAAATAAATATTTTTAAAAATTTTTATAAAAATTTGGGTAGGGTTAGATTATTTTTTTTATAAGTATTAAAAATATAGAAAGGGTTTGAAATTATGTTTAACATTTTATTAGATGAGGTTAAAAATCAATATATTAATTGTTTAAAAAGTTTTGATTATTCTTATAATTTTTTGGTTGAAACTGCTTTTGCTGGTTACTATTTTAGCGAAGATGAGGCCGTTAATCTTTTAAAGGCTTTAGGAAAAGATAAAGTAATTGATTGGGTTGTTCAGTTTGAGAGTGATGGTTTTAGCAAGGTTACAACTGATTTAAATAATTCTTTTGAACTTGCTAATATGTTTTTCTATGAGTTGGGCGAGTCTCTTTTATACGACAACTCAGAGCTTTATAATCTTTACGAATTTAATTCCGAAGAAATGGCAACTAAAGAAATGAATGATAAGTTTATTGAAATTATTAAGGGAATTAAAAGTTTTTAATTCCCTTTTTTTAAATTGGCAGAAGAAAAAATAAAAATTTTAAAAAGGCCTTTTCTTTAGGTATACAAATTACACAGAACGTTCAATATATTTTTTAGTCCTTTTAAGTTACTTATTAATTGTAAGAGAGAGAAACAAATAATAAAGAAACAATAAGGAGAATGAATTATGAAATATTTTACAGTTAAAGAAATTAAAGATGATATTGCTGAAGCTTTAGATGGTTATGATGGTTATTATTGCGATTTACACGATGCAATTTTTAATTCTCAATACTATGCAGATAATAAAGAAGAGGCTTTGGAAATGCTTGAAGAATATGGTGTTTTTAATGCAATTAAAAAAATTCAAGATTTTCAAAAAACTAATTATGGCGAATGTTTTACAGACTTTTCAATTCCACAAGAAATAGCAAATTTTCTTTACTATCTTTTAGGTTATGAGTTTATGACAGAAAGCCAAAATTTTTCAGAAATAATTGATGAATATTGGAATGATGAAGCGACAGATGAAATAAACAATATGTTAATTGGTGCTTTAGTATAAGGGGTTTAATCCTCTTATACTTTTATTTTAAATTGCCAAGAAAAAAAATAAAATATTTGCTTACATAAAAAAGTTGGGCTTCATTCTCAATGTAATTTAATCTTCAGTTAAGTTACTTATTAATTGTAAGAGATAGAGAAACAAATAATAAAAATACAATAAGGAGAAACAAATTATGAAAACTGATTTACAATTATTACAAGAAAGAATAGACAAGGCTTATGATTATTTAATGGAAGTTTATAATGCTTACGTTAGGGGAGAAGATGAAGATTTTTATGAAGAGAATGATTTAGAATATTTATGGGATTATATAACTGATTCTTATGGTTTAGAATATACAAAAACTCTTCAAGGTGATTTTAGAGGTTGCCGTTTAGCGATTGCCCTTGGTGGTCCTAACATTTATATTGATACACGAGAAAATAGATTAGAGGGTTACTGGGGTGGCACTAAGTTTTATAAAGATTTTGATTCTTGGGAAGTTTGTAATGAAATTGATGATATAGTTGAAGAGTTAATTAGTTATCAATAAGGGGATTTATTTCCCCCTAGTATATAGGGGAGGGTTTGAAATGTTATTTAATGATTCTATGTTTAGAGATTATATGTTAAGTGATTTTATGTTTTATGATTCACTTTATGACGATGACGATTTTCTTTTATATCAGTTGTTATTAGAAAAGGATAGAAAAGAAAATAAAGTTTCTGATGAAGTTTCTGATGATGATTCTGAAGAAAAATATTCTTCAAAGGATTTTTGCTCTAAGTTGTACGAGGATTTTAATTATTAATTTTAAAGCGAGGTATTTTTATGATTACTGTTAAGGATATTTATAATTTAATTGCTAATAGGGTTATGGTTGAAGATGATTCCCCTTATGGTGGGAGGGCATTCGATAATGAAACTTATTCTGATTTTATAATTGAAAATAACATTTCTTTAAATTCTTCTTTAGATTCTTTTGACAAAATTTTAAAAGATTGTGGTTTTGTTCCTTTAAGCGAATCTTTTATTTTTAATTTTTAATTTTCTTTGAGGGTTGAAAAACATTGATCCTCAAATTTAAATTGCCAAGAATTTTAAATTGGCAAAAAGAAAATAAAAATTTTTATTTAAGATTTTTTAAAAGTGTTAGGGCTTAAACTCAATATATTTTTTTTATTTTTTAAGCTATTTATTATTTGTAAGAGATAGTAATAATAACAATAATAATTAAAAAGGAGAAAGAATTATGAAAACAATAAATGAGCTAGAGGAATTAATGATAAAACATGGTTTAGTTATTAGGGCTATTAAGCCATATCACATTGATGTTTTTGAGGTTAGA
>QWCH01003894.1_pt1 | contig 14632 bp, 10 predicted proteins | sample 1972671 | NCBI WGS metagenome assembly QWCH01 (sample SAMN09866713, study PRJNA288562) | Human gut metagenome isolate term3_stool, whole genome shotgun sequencing... | isolation source: gut | host: Homo sapiens | place: USA: California | reverse complement strand
GAATTACGGGGGAATGGTGAAAGTGAACACCGAACTTTTTAAAGGTGTTGATCTCGGGGGAATCCTTCAAGTTTCTCGTCGGGACAGGGAGATGTATCATTCTTCCATAGACCCGTTCCTGTATGCTGTAAATACTTCAAGGACGATACCTTTGTATCAGGAGAGCGGTGATTTATATTATTATAAAAAGTCCGGTGCAAATGGATTGTTGTTTAACGTGGAGAACGAGTTGGCTAACACTTATAACGGGAGTACCCAGACAGATGTGAAAGGTATCGTGAATTTGTCTGTGAGATTGATGAAGGGGTTGAAATACGAGGGGCTGTTCAGTTACGCTTCTTCGCATTCTACGGCACACGATTATGCGACGGAGAAAAGTACTCATGTTGCCCGGATACGAGGATATAATTATGGTGATTTGTCAAATGAAGAATTAGTCAAAAAGTCATCATTGCCTAATGGAGGTGTATTTAATGAAACTACCTATGAACAGAGGACCTCGTTGAGCCGGAACGGACTTTCGTATAAAGCTGTTCTTGCCGAATGGTTGTCGTTTGACGCTTTGCTGGGACAAGAGTTTAGGACAACGAAATATAAAGGATTAGAAACAAATACTTATGGTTATTACCATGATCGCGGGAATATCTTTTACGAACCGGCTTTGGGAGAAAGCACGGGACATTTGGCTCGGAATAAAGCTACCCGGAATTTGTTGGAACGTTCAAATATTTCATATTATGGCGTGGTATCGGCGATGTATGTAGGGCGCTATGTTTTGAATGCTAATATCCGTTTCGATGGTTCCAATCTTTTCGGTTCCAATCCGGATTATCGTTACCTGCCCTTGTGGTCGGTTTCCGGGAAATGGATTGCCAGTAATGAAAGTTTTTTAAGTGGTTGGAGTAAATTGAGCAATCTGGCAGTTCGCCTCTCTTACGGTTTGCGAGGAAATATCGTGGAAGATAGCAGTCCCCAGATTATAGCGTCGGCATTGCCGCCTAATGCTATTACCGGACAAATGGAGCTGGAGATATTGCAAGCACCTAATCCGGATTTGAAGTGGGAGACGACTTCTTCTTTGAATGTCGGTCTGGAAGTCGGATTATTCGATAGTCGTTTGACTTTGGATGTCGATTATTACATGGACAAAAGTAAGGATTTGATCGCTTACAAAGGAGTGTCGAGTGTAACCGGATTTACCGGGAAATACGTGAATTACGCTAATGTGCGCAATCAAGGCGTGGATATCGCGTTGAGCGGGACGATTATTAAAATGAAAGACTGGAATTGGAATGCTTCTTTAAACTTGGGATATGTAAATAATAAAGTGACGAAATCGTACAGTACTCCTCAAGCTAAATATTTGGTGAAAAGTACGTACACGCCCGGTGAAGTTTTTGAGGGAAAACCTGTGAATGCGATGTTTTCATACCGTTTTGCCGGTTTGGACAATCAGGGTATGCCCATGTTTTATAATCGTGAAAATAAGGCTATTGCTACTTCGGATGCGGCAAATATTATTAATATTCCGGATGATGTTTATAATTTGAAGTATGAAGGGACGCGTGACCCGCTTTTATCGGGAGGGTTGAATACGAGTATTCGTTATAAAGATTTGACGTTGTCCATGTTGTTTTCTTTTGGAATCAAGAACGTGGTACGTTTACCGCAGATGGCTTATGTTTCCTCTCCCGCAAGTGACGAGAATGCAAACAGGAGTATCATGAAGCGTTGGCGCCCGAACCAGAATAATGACGGGAAAGTTATTCCTGCATTATCGGATGGCATGAGTTACGTGCTATTGGGAAGCGAAACGGTGTATGCCACGGATTGGTTTAATGCTTCTTCAGAATCGGTTGTGCCGGGAGATTACTTGAGGTTCAGAAATTTGATGCTGGAATACCGGTTGCCCGCGAAATGGTTGAGCAAGGTCGTTGTCGGGGAACGGGCATTGAGTGGGGTTACTCTGAAATTTCAAGCACAGAACTTGTTTGTAATTGCGGACAAACGTTTGAAAGGATATGACCCTGAGACAGTGAATTATACCACGACTTCTTATGGCTCTTTGCCTTTGGCTCGGACGTTTACTTTAGGATTAAATGTCAATTTTTAAAATGATGGGTATGAAAAACAAATATTTATATAAAATGGTGGTACTGATTGGTATTTGCGTGAGTTTTTCTGCTTGCGAGAAATACTTGAACGAGATGCCGCAAAATAAGATGAAGCCTTCGACCACAGAAGATTACGAACAGTTGCTCAATAAAGCGTATATTACCAGATCGGTACTGCCGTATTTGGACGTATTGACTGATGACATGGACTTCGATGCACAAAGTTATAAGGAAGAGGGAAGAGCGAATTACGCGGACGAGGTGCTGGGTGCGTATATGTGGAATAATAGTATTGAAACCACGATGGCAAACGGAGATCAAGCTTTTGAGTCTTTTTATAATAGTATTTTTTACACGAACGTGGTAATTGATAATATTGATGATGCTATCGGTATGGTGCTGGATGAAGCTGTTGTGCGTCGTGAAAGAGGCAGTATAAAGGGGGAGGCATTAGCTTTGCGGGCTTACAATTATTTTTATCTGGTGAATTTGTACGCTGCCCCTTATGATCCCGCTACTTGCGAAACGACGCCCGGGATTCCGATTAATTTAAGTACTGCGGCGGAAGATAAAGCTTATACCCGTGCATCCTTGAAAGCGGTTTATGCGCAGATGGTCGATGATTTGAAAGAAGGAATTCGTTTGATGGAGGAAAATCCGGTAGAGAAAGGAACGAAACAACGATTCTCAGCTATTGCGGCTCGTGCGTTATTGGCTCGTGTGTATCTTTTTATGCACGAGTGGGATCTCGCGATAGAACAAGCGAGCGAGGTGATAAAACAGAACCCAGCGATATATAATTTGTACGAAGCAGGCAATGATCCGTCAATTAATGCGGATAATACTATTTCTTGGGGACAGGTAACGACGCAAGATTACTTGTCGGTGGATAATGCCAATGTATTGTTTGCCCACGGGTTAAATGAATTTTACATGATTTTCCATCCTCATCCGTTTTATTCCGTGTTCCGTGTCGATGAAAAATTAGCTTCTCTCTATGATGATGGAGATGTTCGGAAACCTCGTTTCATGAGAAAGGTATCTTTTGTTGGTGTGACTCGGTTGCTGTTAATAAAAAACGGGTATTATAACCTTGTTTCCGATGGAAATTATGGTTGGTTGCCAAGTTTGGATTATGGCGTGGTGCGGGTTATTCGTACGGAAGAAATGTATTTGATTTTGGCGGAGGCTTATGCTCGGAAAGACGACTCGGGTAAAGCAGTAGGATATTTGAATCAATTGAGAAAGGAAAAATTCATGGAGGGACAATATACCCCGCTCTTGGCGAGTGATTTCAATAAGAATTCACTTTTGGATAAGGTATATTTGGAAAGAAGGTTGGAATTGTGTTTCGAGGGACATCGCTGGTTTGATTTGAGGCGGACTACCCGTCCGGCAATAGAACATACCGGGGTAAGAGGACAGAAAGCTGTATTGAAAGAAAATGATCCCCGGTACGTGTTACAAATACCGGCAAACGAGTTGAGTGTAAATCCTGAAATTGGTACTAATCCCAGATAAATAGTATGCTATGAGAACAATATATAAATTATTAGTTATCATCGGATTATTCTTTGGAATATCCTGTCAAGACGAAGGAACTCTAAGTCCCGAGTTTACTTACACGGGACCAATCCCGGAAATCTCGCAAGGAAACACGGAAGCACAGAAAATTTGTTACGAATTGTACAAGGACTACGATCTGCATGTTTATTACACGCTGAGCGGAGATGATGCCCTACGTTCGGATGTGGGAAAAATTCAGACTCTGGATATTGAGAAGGCAGATGAAACGAAAGAATTGTATTTAGTAGAGTTTGAAATAGATTTGGGACCTGCTGCTTTACCCATGCAGTCCGGGGATGAAGTAACCGCTACCTCTTTCTTGAAATTATTGAAAATCTTCTATAATACACTACCGGAAAAGATGGCAAAGACGTCCACACTGAAAAGACATGTACTGGTGAAGGTTGTTCCCGTTTTTTCAAAATTATTTGATGCTGCCGGAGTGGATCATTATACTTTAATCGCGTATAGTGAGGCAATGCAGGGTATTGTTTATTATGGCGGAATGGATGATGAAGCTTGGAATGACGAATTTACATGGAAACATAATATCGCTTACGAGTATTTCAAGGGAATGGTAGATCATTATTATAAAGAAGTGTCGATTGCAACCGAATTCGGGTTAATTAGTGAAGAGCTGTATGCAAGTGATCAAGGAGATTATTATGCCGAAAATATTATGGATTGGGATATGTTTGAGGTGGATGAAGATCAGTTGATGGAATGGGGATTCGTGGATGCGGATGCTTATTTGGCGGGAAGCACGAAAGATAAAATGTACACGGAAGATTTGGCATCTTATCTGGCTTGGATTGCTTGTTTGCCATTGTCCGAGCGGCAAGACTATTTGGATAACTATCCTTTGGTGAAAGCTAAGTATGAACTAGCTGTAAAATACATGAAAGAGAATTATAATATGGATATGGAGGCGTTGAGCAAGGTTTGGGCTTCTGCATCTTCTATGGAATGAGTAAATTAATTTATTAATTGATAAGATGAAAAAGTGGATTGGGTTTATTGGGATATTAGGGATTTTGATTTCTATAATGATATTGGCTTTTGCTTGCCGGAAAGAAGCAGGTTATCGGATTTACGGTTCCGTTCCGGAAACTCCTGACGGGATAAAGGCATATTTGTATGATTGGAATACTCCGGTGGATTCTGCCGTGGTGCAAGGAGGTAAATTTGTTTTAAAAGGGAAAGTGGATATTCCCGTGCGTTACCAGCTATGGATTGATTTGTCGCCCGAGTTGAAAGAGGATTACCGGAAGGATTTGCGCGGAACGAATATTTTCATGGATAACACGGATATCCGCTACGAGAGTCCATCTATTGATTCCTTGCCTTCGAGATTGAGTTTCACGAGGAAGGTGAAAGGAAACGTAACGATTACCGGTTCGCCGGCGCATGATTTGTACATGAGTTACCAGAAGGATATAAAATCGTACAAGGAAAAGAAGAGTGAGGCGTGGGATAAATATTTGCAGGTTTATCATATTCCGGCTAGTGATGGTATATTTAATACCCGGGAGGGAATTGCCTTGGCTCGGGAAATGGAAAGTGCGCAAAAAGAAATCGAGCGGGTACAGAAGGAGTTCGTGAAAGCACATCCTAATTCTCCCGTGGCAGTGAATGTGGCTCAAGATATGGTGTATGGCGGATCATTTTCAAAAACGGAAATGGAAGGGATGCTAAAAACAATCGATGTTTCCTTGCATAATACTCCGGCATATCAACAATTGAAAGAATCTATAGAAGGGATTTTCCCGACAGCGATAGGAGAAAAGTACACGGACATTAATTTGGTGGACGAGGTCGGTAAGGAAGTAAAACTTTCCGATTACGTGAAGCCCGGGCAATACAATATGGTGGAGTTTTGGGCTTCGTGGTGCGGACCGTGTCGAGGAGAAATACCTCACTTGCGACACGTGTACGATGCCTATGGAAAAGGAAAAGACGGGTTGAACATGATCAGTGTTTCTGTTGACGAGCGGGAGAAGGATTGGAAAAAGGCAATACAGGAAGAGAATATGGAATGGACTCAATTGTGTGACATGAAGGGATTCAAAGGTGATGTTGCTATAAAATATAAAGTACAAGGAGTCCCTTTCTGTTTGATCCTTGATAAAGAAGGAAAGATTATCGCTCGTGAAGTGCGAGGGTCAGAATTGGATATTGTATTGATCGACCATTTGGGAGATCGTTATGAAAAATAATAGTTTCTCGTAAACATGCAGCGGAAAACCCTTCCCGGTTCTAAAAGAGAACATTGGGAAGGGTTTTGTTTTTATTCCTTGTAATATACCCGTTTTACGCGGTGGGAAATACCCGTGAGAATTTCATAAGGGATGGTTCCCAGTTGTTCCGCCAATTCGGTGACGGGGATGTGTTTCCCGAATATTTCCACTTCATCACCGATGGTGGCATCCGTGTCGGTGACGTCGATCATGCAGGTATCCATACAGATATTCCCGATGATGGGTACCCGTTTTCCTTTCACGAAGACGTGTCCGACACGATTGCTCAAGTGGCGGTTCAGACCGTCGGCGTATCCCACGGTAATGACCGCAATACGGGAGGGACGGGTGGTAAAGCTTTTACGACCGTACCCGATGGATTGTCCTTCCGGTACTTCCCGGATAGAGGAGATGTATGTCTTGAAACTGCTCACGGGTTGGAGGGGGGCATTGGTGGCACTGATCCCGTGTAGTCCGATGCCGAGGCGCACCATGTCAAAATGGTATTGCGGAAAACGTTCGATACCTGCGGAGTTCAAGATATGACGCCATATCTTGTAATCGAATCGGGCTTGTATATGTTCCGTCATACGCTCGAATAACTGGATTTGACCGAGCGTGAATTTGTCGTGTATCGTTTCGTCACTTCCGGCGAGGTGCGAGAAGATCGACCGGATATAGACGGAGCGTTCCGAGCGGAAGAAGTCCAACAACCGGGGTAAATCTCTCTCGTCAAAACCGGAGCGGTTCATGCCCGTGTTCAGTTTGATATGCACGGGAAAACGTTTGATGCCGTGTTTTGCCAGTGAACGGTTGAAGTCTTCAAGAATATCCAAGGCATATATTTCCGGTTCGAGGTTGAACATGATCATATTGTCGAACGCCTCCCGTTCGGGATTCATCACGGCGATAGGAATGGTGATTCCCGCGGCACGTAATTCAATGCCCTCGTCCGCGAATGCCACCATGAGATAATCCACCCGATGGTATTGCAATAGAGAGGCAATTTCCCGGGAGCCGCTTCCGTACGAGAACGCTTTCACCATGACGGCGATGTGCGCATCGGTCAGGGAACGGAAATGATTCAGGTTATGAACCATGGCGTCCAGATCGACTTCCAGTATCGTACCGTGGGATTGTTTTTGCAGGAATCCGGCGATAAACTCGAATTGGAATACCCGTGCCCCCTTAATCAGAATGACCTGATCTTTGAAATTCTCCCGTTCTTCTTGGCGCAGGAAATGTTCCGTGTCCTCGTAAAAGCGGGAATTGGGGGCGAAGTCATGGCGGTGGTCACTTAAATGTTTCCCGATACCGATAAATAGTGAAACATTGGCTTGTCGTAGCGTTTCGGCAATGGAAGGATATAAATCGTCGGCTTCTTTGCCGGAATCCATGAAATCGGAAAGGATGACTACCCGTTCTTTCGAGGTGTCTTGTGTAGCCAGAATGTTTAAGGCTAACTGAAACGAGGAAGGATCCGAGTTATAGTAGTCATTCACGAGCGTACAATTGTTGATGCCTTCCTTGATTTCAAGGCGCATGGCTATTGCCGAAAGTTGAGCTACCCGGGAAACGATGATTTCGGGGGCGTATTTTTTCAGCAGTAAAACGCAGACCGCGTTCATGCAGTTCTCGAATGACGCGATGTCGGCGAACGGGATGTCGAGAGTGAACGACTGTTGCCCGTGTGTAACTTTCACTTCCCGGCGGTCGAGAGCAATATTCACGGTCTGCACCTGTACGTCGGCTTCAATTTCTTCGCTCCACGTGAAGAATGAAGTGGTGGTTGGTACTTGTGTGCGGATGAATTGCATGACATTTCCCGCTTGTCCGATCACCCACTGGCACGTGGTGAACAGGCGGGCTTTTTCTGCCAGTTTCTCTTCCCGGGAAGAGAAATTCTCGTCGTGGGCATCACCCAGATGCGTGAATATCCCGATATCCGGACGAATCATATGTTGGAGTCGTTGCATTTCTCCCTTTTGGGATATACCTGCCTCGATAATGGCGATGTCTGCTTTCGTGTCGATTCCCAGCAAAGAGAGCGGCACGCCGACTTGCGAGTTGTAACTCCGGGGACTGCGATACACGGCGTGGTCGTTAGCCAATAATTGATATAACCACTCTTTCACGACAGTTTTGCCGTTACTTCCCGTGATACCGATCACTTCCGCCCGTGATTGTTGGCGATGAAAGGCAGCCAGTTGTTGTAGGGCAGTCAGGACATCTTTAACTAGGATGAAATTCGCTTCCGGAAGATGGTCGAATTCCGCCCGGTATTCACTGATAACGAAAGCCCTTATTCCATCAGAGTAAAGCGTTTGTATGTAATCGTGACCGTTGTGGTTATTCCCTTTTAGTGCAAAGAACAGCGTATGCTCCGGGGTGATGATAGAACGGCTGTCAATGCTGTATTCCGTGATTTCGACTGGAATACCTTGTCGTAATTCTCCTTCTATGATGTCGGCAATCTCTTTCATAATTGAAAATTGAAAATACACCAACAAAGCTACGGATTTTAGGTTTTAGATTTTAGATTTTAGAGGGGAAAATTTCTAGCGTTCGTGTAGGTGCATGAATGGGCTTCAATTAGAGTAATGGGGCGAAAAGGCGGGCGAGGGATTCGCGGATTTTATCTCTTTTTGGACGGAATTTCCATTGATGGAGGCTGACTTCGTGGCTTTCTTTCAAGTCGTTGAGGAAGTCGGAGCCGAGTTGGCGACTGACGTTACGGTCGTAGAGGATGAGGTTGACCTCGAAGTTTTGCTCGAAGCTGCGGATGTCCATGTTGGCGGTACCGACGGAGGACACGAGCCCGTCCATGACGATTACTTTGCTATGGTTGAATCCTTTGCGATACTGGAATACCCGGACGCCGGCTTCCAGCAGTTCTTCGATATAGGAACGGGTGCACCAGTAGGTCAGCAGGGAATCCGATTTGTACGGTATCATGATACGGACATCGACTCCGCTCATGGCGGCGGTTTTCAGCGAGTTGATGGTGGTTTCCCCCGGCATGAAATAAGGCGTGGAGATGAAAACGTATTTTTTCGCCATGTTGATAAGCGTGAAATAAGCCTGTTGGATGGAAGTCCAGTCGCTGTCGGGTCCGGAAGCCACGGTTTGAATCACCACGTTGCCGTCCGCCTTTTTGTTCGGGAGGTATTCCGCCTTGTTCAGTAGAAGTTCCTGCCGCACGAAATACCAGTCGAAAAGGAACACGACTTGAAGCGAGGTAACGGCTTCTCCTTTGACTTTCAGATGGGTGTCGCGCCAGATTCCGATGCCGGGTAACCCGTACAGGTAACGGTCCGCGAAGTTCAGACCGCCGATGAATCCGGTGTCACCGTCAATGACGATGATCTTGCGGTGATTGCGGTAGTTTGCCTTGTTGGTGAACAAGGGAAAACGCACGGGAAGGAACGGGTAAACCTGTATGCCTGCTTCCCGCATTTCACGGATATAGCTTTTGGGTAATTGCCATGAACCCACGTCGTCGAAAATCACTCTGACCTCAACGCCTTCTTTCGCTTTTTGGATTAAGAGGCTCTTCAATTTGTCGCCGAGTTCTCCTTTCTCGATGATATAATATTCAAGATGAATGTATTTTTTAGCTTTGGCTATGGCTTTGAAAATAGAACCGAAAGTTTCTTCCCCGTTGTTCAGAATCTCTGCCGTGTTGTTGCGGGAGAGAAGTGCTTTGCTGTTATTGAGGAGCAAGGTCATCAAGGGCTTCACGGCTTCCATGTCGGCTTTCTTTAGTAGTTCGGCTTTCTGGATGCGTTGTTTTTGGTCTTCGCTCATGTACTGCAACCACTTGAAGTCACCTAATCCTTTCATGGAGAACATCTTGACCTTGCGATAGTTCATGCCGAAATAGATATAGAACAATAACCCGAAACCGGGTGCGAGCACGAGCACGAGTATCCACGCCAGAGTACGTACCGGATTTCTGTTTTCCAGTATAATCGTGTAAATGATAGCCAAAATAGCCAATATATATAACACGACACCCACGTCCGCCACTATGTTTACCCAGTTCGCCAAATTAATTTTCAATTTTCAATTTTCAATTTTCAATTAAACCGTATCTTTGTTTTATGAATACGATGTTTAATTTACAGCAATACGCATTACAGGAACTAAAAGATACCTACAATGAGCATGAAATAAAATATTTGTGTTCACATCTTTTTTGTAAGATGTTGCATTGTACAAATATAGAAATACATCTTAATAAATACGAATTATTGGAGAAAAGGTTTGTTGATAATTTTGTGGCGATGGTGGCGGAATTGAAGACAAACAAACCGGTTCAGTACGTGTTGGGAGAAACAGAGTTTTTGGGTGTTGATATTCAGTTGAATAACGAAACGTTGATTCCGCGTCCCGAGACGGAGGAGTTGGTGATGTGGGTTGCTGGAAGTGGTTTACGCGCGGGAGCCAAGGTACTCGACGTGGGAACCGGAAGCGGATGTATTATTATAACCTTGGGTAAAATGATACAGGGATTGGAGTTGCATGGTGCGGATATTTCCGCAGAGGCAATCCGTCAGGCGAGAGAGAATGCCCGGATAAACGGGGTAGAGGTGCATTTCTATGAAAGGGATATTTTGCGGCATGAAACGTGGGATTGGCCGGATTTTGACGTCATCGTGAGTAATCCTCCTTACGTGCGAGTTTCGGAGAAAGCTTTGATGCATGAGCGGGTGTTGGGGTATGAGCCGCATCGGGCGCTTTTCGTGGCGGATGAAGACCCGTTGGTATTTTATCGGGTAATAGCGGAATTCGGGCGTTCGCGTTTGAAATCCGGAGGACTCCTGTTTTTCGAGATCAATGAGGCTTTCGGGAAAGAGATGATCGATTTACTTTCGGGTATGGGATACCGGGAAGTGGAGTTACGGAAAGATATTCATGACAGGGACAGGATGATAAAAGCGAAATGGACGAAGTGATTCAATGATTTACGATTTTAAATTTGATTAAGTGGACGCGAAGAAGGCTTTAAATATAGTGGCGGGGCAATGCAGTAAGAAAGAATATTGCAGTGCTGACGTGTTGGCTAAGTTGCGGCGTTGGGAGTTGCCGGAGAAAGATATCGCGGAGATTATGGCATTTCTGGTGAAGAATAGATTTTTGGATGATACCCGTTTTGCCGAGGCCTATGCCCGGGATAAGTTCCGTTTTAATCGCTGGGGAAAACTGAAGATCGCACAAATGCTGCGCCGGAAACAAGTTGCAGATAGTGTTATTGGGCAAGCGCTTGCCGCGTTACCGGAGGAAGATACGGATGCCACCTGTATGGAGTTATTGCGTCAGAAGAACAAGAGTATAAAGGACGAGGATCCTTATAAGCGAAAAGCTAAACTCATTCGTTTTGCCTTGAGCCGGGGCTTCGAGTACGAAACGGTTAACCGGTGTTTATCCCATCTCGCTCACTTTCTCTAGGGCGTCCATGTCCGTGATCTTGATTTGCTTGCCGGAGAGTTCCACGATACCTTCCGAGGCAAAGTTGGATAGCGTGCGGATGGCATTGGAGGTGGTCATGTTCGACAAGTTGGCGATATCTTCCCGCGAGAGGCAGATTTTTAACGTGCTGTTGTCATCCTCGAACCCGTAGGTATCTTTCAGCACGAGTAGGGCTTCTGCCAGACGTCCGCGGATGTGCTTTTGGGTGAGGGTTACCGTGCGACGGTTGGAGAATCCCAAGTCCGTGGCAAGTGCCCGGATAACGTTCATGGCAACATCCGAGTTGCTGCGCACGATACCGAATACCAGTTCGGTTTTCATGATACAGACGATAGAATCTTCAAGGGCTTCAGCCGAGGCAATATGGTTTTCCTCGGCGAAGAAAGCCCGATAGCCGATGAAACCCACGGGCTTTGCCATGCGAACGATTTGTTCCCTGCCGGCGATTCCTTTTTTCATGATCTTGGCTTTTCCGGTGATAAGACAAAGCAACCCGAAAGGTTTATTGCCTTCCTCGTATATCAGATCGCCTTTCCGGTACATTTTGCAAATGGTGGTCTGGCGAATGATACTTTTACTGCTTTCGTCAAGATTGGCAAAAAGAGAGTTGGGACTGTCAATGCAAATGTTGCAATATTTTTTATGTAATTCTTTGTCTTTAATCGTTCTCATGGTTTGTTCTTTGTCTGTCGTTTACAATTTAGCTGTGAGTGGCATCCGACGCCCGCTTCCGAAGGATTTCTTGCTTACCTTGAGGATCGGGGGACACTGTGCCCGCTTGTATTCGTTGCGATTTACCAGCGCGAGAGTCTTCTCCACGAGCGCAGGGGCGAATCCTTGTTTGATGATATCTTGCTTGGATTGATTGTCTTCGATGTATAATTTTAGAATCGCGTCCAGAATATCATACTCGGGGAGCGAGTCTTGATCTTTTTGATCGGGATGGAGTTCTGCCGAGGGGGCTTTTGTGATGGTGTTTTCGGGTATGAGTTCCCGTTCCCGGTTGATATATCGGGACAGTTTGTACACTTCGGTTTTATACACGTCGCCTAACACGGAAAGAGAACCGCACATATCCCCGTACAAGGTGCCGTAGCCAACAGCAGCCTCGCTTTTGTTCGAGGTGTTGAGCAAAATATGCCCGAATTTATTGGAGATTGCCATCACGAGTGTTCCCCGGATACGGGCTTGCAGGTTTTCTTCCGCCACGTTGAACGGTGCGTCTTTAAAGACGGGTTGCAAGGTGGAAAGGAATGCGTCGTATATCTCTTTTATCGCGAGAGTTTCATGTGCTATTCCCAGATTCCTCGCCAAATCGACGGCATCCTTCACGGAATGGTCGGTTGAGAAGCGGGAAGGCATCAGTATGCCTAACACGTTTTCTTTCCCGAGTGCCTCGACTGCTAACGCGGCAACGAGAGCGGAATCAATTCCGCCGGAAAGACCTAAAACGGCTTTGCTGAACCCGTTTTTACGGAAGAAATCCTTGATGCCCGACACGAGAGCGTCATGAATCAGTGCGATAGAATCCCGTGCAGCCTCTTTTACCGGGGCGAGGTTTTCCAAAGCGTTGGTATCGATGAGTATGAAATCTTCATCAAAGGCGGCTCCTTTGGTTACAAGTACGCCTTTTTTGTTGAAAACGAGAGTGTTCCCGTCGAATATGATAGAGCTGTTGGCTCCCGTGTGATTTAACGCTATCACGGGGCATTTGTGCTCCCGGGCGATGGAAGAGAATACTTCTTTGCGATAGGCATAGCTTTCTGTGGTGAACGGTGTGGGGCCCACGTGAAGGATTAGCGTGTCGGTCTTTTCGATGACGTTTGATTCGTATTCGTCGAAAAGGACACGGATGTTTTGATTCATGTACCGCAAGGGAGAATTCGATTCGTCCGCGATAAAATAGCGGCTCTCGTCAAAAATATCGTAGTCGCTTAGCACGGTTTTGTTGACACCGCCCCGTACTTCACGGTCATACATGAAGAACATGGCGTTGTAAAGTACCCCGTCTTCCAAGTCGAGATTGGGGCAACCCACTAGAGCGGCGATATTTGTACATTGTCCAGCAATTTTTTCGATACTGATGCGACATTCATTCACGAAATATTCTTTCTCGAACAGGTCTTGCGGGTATGCACCGCATATCGCGTGTTCGGGAAACACGACTAGGTCTGCTTTTTTTGATTTCGCTTTTTGTATGGCGGCAATGATAAGGTCCCTGTTTTTGGAGATGTCGCCGATATGATAGTTTATTTGAGGTATTGCTATTTTCATTGTATCCTGCACGTTATATCCCTCGTGGGGATGGTTGATAAATTAAAATGATAACTCTTTGGCAGCTCACTTTGTTATTTGTCGCAAAAGTACGAATTTTGCACAAGATAATAAATAAGTTATTCATGAAGTTTGTTGATAATGGATAAAAAAGAGTTGCGTAAGCAGATAAAGGTTTTAAAAAATCAATATTCCCCGGAACAGAAGGTCGAGATGTCCCGTCCGATTTGGAATGAACTGGAACAAAATGTTTTTTTTAAGGAGGCGCGTACCCTTTTGGCGTATTGGTCGATGGATGACGAGGTGTTCACTCATGATTACGTGGTCAAGTGGGCGGGAGAGAAAAGAATTTTGCTTCCTTGCGTGAAAGGGGATGTTCTTGAATTGCGGGTGTTCGAGGGTATGGAATCTTTGAAAGCGGGAGAGTCCTTCGGGATACTGGAACCCGTGGGAGAATTGTACACGGATTATGATTCCATTGATATGATTGTCGTGCCGGGTGTCGCTTTTGACCGGCAAGGAAACCGCTTGGGGCGGGGGCGGGGATACTATGACAAGATATTGAAAGAAACTCGCGCGGCAAAGAAGGTCGGTATTTGTTTCGATTTCCAGTTCGTGGAGGAAGTGCCTGTCGATGAGTTGGACGTGCGCATGGATTTGGTTGTACACGGGTAAAGGGCAAGAGGAGGTAAACCTAATACGATAGGTTGTCGGTAGATGTCGTGTAATCTTATAGAGAACCCACTGTAATCCTACCCAAGAACTAGGGTAATAAGTACATGTTGCCGATGTTGCTTTGTATTAATTCCGGTGTTTCTATATTGGAGATAATAGGAACGCCGGGGGAAGAACGGAGCAAGACCGGAGATAGGGTAGGATTACGGTATTTCTTGGGTAGGATTACGGTGGGTTCTCTTTAGGCTATGATACAAAAATGGCTGCATCAATTTTGACGCAGCCATTGATTTT
>QWCH01003892.1_pt1 | contig 14642 bp, 18 predicted proteins | sample 1972671 | NCBI WGS metagenome assembly QWCH01 (sample SAMN09866713, study PRJNA288562) | Human gut metagenome isolate term3_stool, whole genome shotgun sequencing... | isolation source: gut | host: Homo sapiens | place: USA: California | reverse complement strand
GAATGAAAATATTATCATACATCAGAGCTTCATAATTTGATTGTGTAGTCCAAAATGCACATGTACGTCCGTTTACGCGCAATTTACATTTCACAATATTAGTCCCTTCAACTGGGCCAATTACATCTATTTTCAATGTCCTTTTATCCATCTTTCTCTACGTTTAAAAACTCTACGTGATATTTTAATAAAGAACCATATTACAATAAAAAATACGATCAAAGACAAAAGTCCTCCTATTATCAAAAATATACGTATTAAGTCTGTAAATCCGGATTGATTAAAATAATCTATTAAATCTACCATATTTTTATGAATTTAAATTACTTGCCTTTTCCATCAATTCAAAAGCTTTTAATATCTCAAGAATATCCTCTTGTTTACTTAACGAATCCTTAGATATATTATGTGAAATTCTTTTCAAAATTTCTTCATGATATTTTATCAATTCTGATATATCATTACTCAATGATAATTCTAGTTTTATTCTCGCCATTTTTAATTATTTAAACAATTTTATTTTTTAACACCAATATCAGACTTCCATAAGACTATAACCTTAGCCTTAATAGCTCCTGAACCACTACAAAAATCACAAGGATTAACATGAATATCATGCCGACCTACAATATCAACAAATTCTCCTCTTCCATGACATTTAGGACAAACAAATCCCTTTAATTCAAACTCTTCTTTTTCTAAAAAATGAGAAGATGGAATAACCTCTATTATTTGTCTTTTAACGCTCATAAGATCGGCCTTTTTTGATCAGTTTTTTGTCCCTGTTACCCTTTATTGCATTGCACTTTTTACAAAGTGCTTGCCAATTAGACTGATCCCAAAAATCCTTGCACACAGCCACAGGAACAATATGATCAACAACTTCGGAAGGGACAAAAAGCCCCTTTTCCAGGCATAGCACACAAAGCGGATGGTCTTCACGGAATGCTCTGCTTTCTTTTGTCCATCGCCAAGTATGATAACGTTCGTCGGACTTTGGGCGCTGATATTTGCCGCCATCTCTAGATTGAGACTGGACACCATATAACCGGACTCTTTTTTTGGTTGGTTTTGTTGCCATCTTTAGCCCTCCTTCAACAACAAGGATGTCAGATACCTTCCAGCAGCCTTTATTTCGCCTTTTCTTTGCTCCACATCGCGCAAAATCATCCAAACCTTATCTCCTATCCTTCCAAAATTTGTAAGCCTGCAAATCGCCTTAAAATCGCCTTCCGGAACACCAAGCCCTTTACACCGCCTGGCAAGGGCCTCAAAATTCCTGTCTATACCATCCGCCGGAGGCGTCAAATCATAATAATTCAAAATATCCCCTCCTCCTCCGCTGCTTGCAGCGTCCGTTCCCCCATGGGGGGTTAGGGGGGAGGAGGAGTTTATTTGAGATTCTGAACGTAGTGAAGAATCGAAAAGAAACTCCGTTTCTTTTCTTTTCTTTTCTTTGGTATGATTTCGTATTACATTCGTAATTCGTTCGTGATACGTTCGTATTACCATCGTATTGTTCGCTTTCAACGACAGTAACCGGAAGTGCATTTCTTTTACTCCATCTAGCTTCTATAGCCTTTTTTCCTGCTATAGATCTTTGCTTTTTCTTTTCTTCCATCAGTTCCATGCGATCACATAGAGACTTTGAAAAGAAAAACTCATCATTCTCGATTATAAACAATCCGTAAGCAACAACTACTGCTTTAAGTTTCGATTCAGAAACCTTAAACCTGTTCGCCAATGCTGGAATAAGAAGAAGTGACATCCTGTAGTTGGGTTGCTGCCTTAACATTTCAATAAGCCCCCAAAACATTCCATATCCCTCCATGCCCAACTGCTCGATCAACAGCATACACTTCGGATCGCTCATAGCGTTGGCATCATGCGAAAAATAAATATTCTCTCTGTTCATGGCGTTTATTTTTTTGTGACAGTTAACAATACAGGATCCCATTCAAATCCGTACTCTGCCATGCGATTTAGTACGAACGAAATATCACCCATATCGGCCCTATCAAAAGACATATCTTTTTTAAATAAATTTTTAATATATATGTATTTCTTTGTTGCAAAAGCATGAAATGCTAATAATGTCGGTTCTGAAATAATAGCAACTCCTATTTGCTTTCCCCTGAGAAATACCTTAACTACTTCTCCTTTGGCAGGAGTGTATATATTTTTTGCCGGCACACGATGCGGACATTTGTCATTAGACAATCGACCCTGGTAAAATATACCTTCCGGAAATTCAATGATTACTTCCATGATTTGTATTATAATAATCTTGTTACTACTGTTGAATTGGCACGACTGTCATTTAACTTATATTTGTAGCCGCACTTGTTTAAATCTACGATAGCAGATCTGATAGAGCCAACAGGAATATCACTCCTACGGATGCTTCTGCTCTCACCGACCGGTATACCTCTCAAGGTTTCCCTAACAGATACCCGTCGTTCTAGTTTAATCTTCTTTGCCTCCATCTTTTTTAATATTTATTTTGTTAATATACCCATTCATCTTTATAGAATTTATAGCTGATTGTATTTCAAATTTAGAATACATCAAAGGAGAATTTTTAGCAGGCCCATTCCTGTTTTTCTTTACAAGTCCTGCCTCTTCTAAAGTGTCTAAGAACCCGGGAGCGTATCCCATATTTTTAATCCACCTGCGAGCTTCTCGTTGGGTAATTTTGTCTGATGCCGGAGAACGTCTCTTCTCACTTGCAGCAGCTCCCAACTCCGCCATTTCCATGCAGATATTCTTTAATTCGAAAAGTTCTAGTTTTATTTCCATAGAAGTTATTTTAAGCGGGTTACTATTACATCATCAACTCTTCCCCTCTCTGAAATATCAAACATATACCCCTTCTTTTTTAGGACACTGGCAGCCCTTCTCAAGTTATTTGATTTTAATATTACATTTTTCACAAGATATTGCTGATCTTTTTCAAGGGACAGCAAGGTATCTATCACTGAAACTTTATACTTAACCTTGTCAGGTGTAAGTATTTGCATTACCTTTGCGCATTGTTCTTTGTTATTCATTGTATAATTATTTTGATTATTATCACAATGCAAATATAACTGTTTATATACAACCATAACAAAGAATACCGGAATATATACAACCATTTAACATTAATTATATATGGCAGATTTAAATATCAAAGACAAAATTACACAATACCTTCATTTTAAAGGTGTTAGCGACTACAGGCTGGAAAAAAGCTTGGAAGTTTCTAAGGGATATTGGAATAAAGCTAAAAACCCTTCGTCCGATATACTATGCAAAATATGTAGTATATATACAGACCTATCAGCCGAATGGCTTTTGCGAGGCGATGGATCAATGATCAAAACAAACAGTATCTCAATTGAAAAAGAGCTAGAACATTTAAATGACTCGGAACAAAACAAAATTGCAGAAAGGATCAATTCAATGCCTGGAGATTCGGACATAATCCTCTTTTACGAGCAAGCAATAGGAGAAAAAGACAAAGAAATCCTTAAATTGCAGGCTGAAAACTTTATGCTTAAAAAAAAGGAACAAAAGAATTTATAAAGTCACAATCAGCAATCATGTTAATCATCAACACTTATTTTATATATTTTGAATACATGTGGAAAATAAAAATAAAAACTGTTTAATAACATATATAAAACAAAAACGATCCTATTTTATTGAATGTTCCATACATACAATTAAATTGGATGATATGGATGTTATAAATTTGCTCTTAGAAAAAGTAGAAGCCCTGTCTATGGCTATGTCGCGTTGTATCAAATCTTTTGTAAAAACGCAGGAAAAAATAAAATTAATGGAACAAAGGATTATTTCCTTAGAATCACGAACAGGGCAACAAGCCATCTTAAGGAAACGAAGAGTAAAAGTTGTAAGAGCCATAAAAATACAAAACATAAAGTTTTGCAAGAACTAATAAAAACATTCTTTCGCAACTGTTTCGCAAAAAATCAATAACACAACAACGGATCGCATGATTAACAAGACATATCTATAGCATAAGCAACAGACTGGCAGTCTAAAGGTGATCGGTTCGAGTCCGATATGCTCCACACAAAGGCAAAGAGGTTCACTTTAGAGGTGAGCCTCTTTTTTTATTTAAAATAATTCGACCATCTCCCCTTTTTTACGTATCATATTATAAACGGACAAGAAGTATGATGAATGAAGAAGAAATACAAGTACTAATAGATAAAAGCAAAAAGCAGGACATGACCGCTTTTGCCCTATTAGTCACAGAATACCGGCAACTTGTATTCCGACTGGCATTTCGCTTACTCTGTAATGAAGAAGAGGCTAGAGATATGGTACAGGAAACATTTATAAAAGTTTGGTTGAATCTTGACAAGTATAACCGGGAATACCGTTTCTCAACCTGGCTCTATAAAATTACCGGAAACATTTGTTACGACCGCCTGCGCTTTCTGCAACATACCCTTTCGGGAAGTATGCAAGGGCCATCCGTCGACAATCTCTCCTTATCTTCTGATGAGAACATGGAACAAAGTCTTATAAACAAAGACTTAAAGAACCTGATACTTCGGTTCACCGAGGAACTCACTCCGAAACAAAAACTGGTGTTTACCCTAAGGGAAGTCGAGGGCCTTGAAGTATCCGAAGTAGAAGCTATCACCGGTATGTCTGCCGAAAAGATCAAAAGTAATCTTTACCAGGCACGCAAACAGATACGAATGAAAATAAATCAGATGGAGAACAACCTATGAAAAGAGAAGATCAAACATACGAAAAATGGCTGGACAAACTAAAAAATACCGAACCAGTTTTGAATGCTCCGGAAGAGCTGACAAATGATATTTTGAACAAAATAAAGACCTTACCTTCCGGAACGTCCCTTTTGAAAGAAGCAAAAGGAAAAAGTAAAACAAACAGGATATTACTATCGGTCAGCAAAATATCCGGTATTGCAGCAGCTCTCCTGCTTTGTTTTCTGATAAGCGAAACCATTTTCTTTTCACAAGACAAGCAGTATCCGGAGCAATCTTATGCGAATAATGCTATCTGGCAAGGGAAAGCCTACTCCCTACCCGACAGCTGGAACCCAGAAAGTAGCTTGCTCGAAAAAAGCCGCTATCTATCCGAACAATGGAAGGAATACATAGAGGAACTATCAAAAAGAAAAGCCTCCTTCCTGTCCAAGAGAATTTCTGTAGAAACCATCATTCACTAAAACGAACAAAAGATGAAAACTAAAGGATATATATCAATCATTTCAGGACTGCTTCTTATGGCCTCCTGTTCTTCCAATCACCGGATGGTGACACATATTTATCCGGATGGACAAATTGACCGTGAAGTATATGCACACGGAGATTCCGCTTTTATGGCGGGCGACGGCTCACACTCTCCTTTCCTGTTCTCCATCCAGGACTGGCAACAGATTCCTTTGAATCCCAGCATCCCTTTTGTCATCTTAGGAAAGAAAAGCGACTCATTCGGTAAAGAGGAGCAATTGAATGTAAAAGTCAAACGCACATGGAATATATGGGATACCCCTCTCCGGCTCACTCCTGAAAAGAAATGGATGGAACCGTTAGCCGTTCCGCAGGAAAAGCTGGAAAAACATTTCAGATGGTTTTATACCTATTATACATTCACCTGCAACTACCGTCAAATTGAAGAAAGAGGCCCCATCCCCCTTGAACATTACCTGAGTAAACAAGAACAAGAACTGCTCTTTCAAGGTGACCTGACTCAAGTCAGGGGAATGAACGGACTTGAGCTAAACGATAAGCTGAATGACTTGACAGATCGTTTCGTGAAATGGTATAATGAGAGTTTGTTTGAAATCCGCCTTGAAACTATTGAGGAATGGGAAGCTAAGTCCGGTAATAAAACCTTTATCTCAAAGCTGAAGGCAGACAAAGATGCCATCAAAAAATCGGCCATGAGTAAAGGAGAAGATACAGACCTCGACTCGATAGATATGTATCGGCTACTCGACACTTTCTACCAGACGGACCATTTCACCACTGCATATCAGCAGAAAGACAAAGATCAGATAAACCGGTTATTTGAAGAGAAATGCCGTCCGATAGAATTATTCAACCACCAGATAAAATACGAACTCAATATGCCAGGCCAGTTGATAACAACCAATACCACCCTACATGAAGGAGAAACTCCTTATTGGAAGATAGACGCCTACCGGCTGTTACCTGGTGATTATACTTTGGAAGCCCAATCGCGTGTACCTAATATCTGGGCATTTATTGTCACGGGGCTACTTGGGATACTGGCTGTCTGTGGAATGATATATGGCAGAAAACAAAAAGAAAGGTGATCTTTATTGTTATTAAATACATTTATGAATAAAGATTTTATGTAAGTTTGCAGACAGAAAAAGGACAGATATCAGGATTAATCTAATTGAGTATTTTGGAAAAACAAATGCAAGATAATGAGCCACAGCTTATCCTGTCATTGAAAAACGGCTCTTACAAAGCTTTTGAGAGGATATATCAGATGTACGCAAAACGTTTATTTGCGTATAGCCTGCAATTCACAAAATCTCAGGAAGAATCAGAAGAAATTGTACAGGATGTATTTATGAGACTCTGGACAAACCGGGCGAAAATACGGCAGGAAGATACACTACGTTCTCTTCTTTTCATTATGACAAAACATTATCTCATCAATGCATTCCGTACTAAAATCAATCAACCGGAATATGAAGAGTATATTCAGTACGTAAATGAACACTCGGTAGATGATACCTCATACCAGCTAGAATATCAGGAATTTGTAACAAAATTCCGTGCCATATTGAAAACATTGCCTGAAACACAACAAAGAGTAATTACCTTGTCTAAAATAGAACAGTTCTCAAATAAAGAAATAGCAGACAAACTATCTCTGAGTGAACAAACGGTAAAAAACCAGCTTTCCCTCGGACTTAAAACCCTTAAAGAGAAATTGGGAAGCCATGGAATATACCTTATGTTATTATTTATTAATTAAATTGGTTTAACTAGTACAAATCAGATAATTGTTTGTCTTAACATACAGATAGAATGAATAACTTGATAAAGAAATATAGAATAAATAAATTGAGTCCTGAAGATCTGTCGGAACTTAAAAAAAGTACCAATGCGATGGATAATCAGGACCTGGAGAGACTGATCCTTGACGACTGGCTACATGAGGAGATCGATACTTCTTCTGTGGATGACAAACTGTTGCAGAAAATAAAAGGTAAAATCGATCGGGAAGTTACCCCCCAAAGTAATCGTTTTTCCCTGATTCTTCGCTGGACACAATTGGCAGCAGCTGTCTTATTACCAGTCTTTGTAATACTAAGTTTCTACTTGTATCATGAAAATACGACTTTATTATCTAATGAGATTGTAGTGGAAACGGGACAGGGTGAACGTGCCAGTGTTACACTGCCGGACGGAAGTATAGCTTCCCTCAATTCAGAATCCAGACTCGTCTATCTTCCTAAAGATTACAATAAAAAAGAACGAAATATTCACTTTGGAGGAGAAGGTTATTTTCAAGTCAAGCATAATATGGATATACCTTTCTTTATTAATGCACAAGGACTTCAGGTAAAAGTGCTGGGTACTAAATTCAACCTGTTGGTAAGAAAAACAGACCGGACAGCCGAATTGGCTTTGGAAGAAGGGCGTGTTTCATTGCTGTCTACCCATACAAACAAACAGGTCATTTTAAATAAGAACCAAAAGGCGATTCTGGATTATGCCACCGGAAATATAACAGTCGTATATGACGAACATATAAAGGACATATCAGCCTGGAGGCGTGGCGACATGGTATTCCGCAACACACCCCTGTCGCAGGTTATTCGTACTATTGAAGTAAATTATAATGTACGTATAAAAATAGAAAGCGAAGACTATCTCAACGATCCCTTCACCAGCACTCTGCCTGTCACCAATCTGAATGAAGTACTTGAAGTGCTTGAACGCTCATATCACTTAAGAGCTGTTATCAACGGTAAAGAAATCTATCTGAAATAAAATCTGAAATCATTTAAGTCAATATCGAACCGCTTTCTAAAAGGAAGCGGTTTTTTTAATACCCGGACACTCATTATATGTTCTTTAGCATATATTTTCTTCGGTACTAAATGAAACAGACCTTGTCATTACTATTGATAACGATTCTTTAGGAACCATTAAGTTTAATTCTAAAAACTATTAAAATGAACAAACATTTAAGATTAAGGATGTTAACCTTGTTTTCGTTACTATTCTTTTTTTCTGTTTCTCTCTTTGCACAAGAAAAGCTAGTAACGATACATTTGGAAAATGTTTCTCTAAGAGAAATATTCTCTGCTATTGAAAAGCAAACTACTTATCGCTTTTCTTATCGAAACGTGGTGATAGATGCAACAAAAGACATCACCATTTCCCAAACAAAAGTTCCTGTATCTTCCGTACTCAACGAAGCATTAGCAGGAAAAAACCTGGAGTACAATATTGTATCTTCCAAATCCATTGTTATTTCCGACAGACCTAAGAAAACAGCCTCCGACCAGAAAGAAATTTCCGGTATTATTAAAGATAGCAACGGAGAACCGGTTACCGGCGCTACGATCATAGAAAAAGGAACGAGCAATGGAGCCATATCCGATATGGATGGGCACTTCTCTCTCAACATTGCAGAGAACGGAATACTACAGATTTCCTATGTTGGTTATGTAGAGCAAACAATCCCTACTAACAACCAAACCATCTTTAACATCGTCCTGAAAGAAGATTCCCGATTGCTGGACGAAGTTGTTGTGGTTGGATATGGTAGCATGAAAAAGAAAGATTTAACCGGAGCTATCACCCACGTGGATGCACAAAAACTAGTCAATGAAAGGCCTACTACAGTACAGGATATTCTTCGTGGTACAGCCCCAGGCTTAATCGTAGAGCCTTCATCCAGTGACGCTAAAGAAGGTCCCGGCTTTCTTATCCGAGGGAAACGTTCTCTAAAAGGAGGAACATCACCGCTAATTGTCTTAAACGGAGTGCCATTCAACGGAGACCTTTCAGAAATCAATCCTATGGATATTGAATCAGTCGATGTCTTAAAAGATGCTTCATCAGCGGCTATTTACGGAGCGAAATCGGCCAATGGGGTTGTTATCATAACAACCAAGAAAGGTAGAGGAGAAAAACCTACTGTACAGTTTGACGGAAGTGTTGGATTTGCGACAATGGGAGTAAGTCGTAAATATTACGAGCCCGATGAATATCTGCAATATCGGTCGGATTATGCAACCAGCAGTAACGGATTCGAGAATAAAGGATACTACAGCAAACCGACAGCAGAAAATCTGAAGAAATATAACTTAACCGAAGAACAATGGCGTAACCATGATGCTATTGGTCAGGGTTCTACAAATATGGAAGATGTATGGTTGCAACGTATTGGCTTAGGGGATGTTGAACGTCGTAATTATTTTGCCAATACTCCATATGACTGGTATGACGCAACCTGGCAGACAGGATTACGACAAAACTACAATGTCAGTCTTTCCGGACAAACATCTCGCGTAAACTATTACTGGTCATTAGGCTACCAGGATAACGAAGGCAATCAGGTAGGAGACCGGTTCAAAAACTATAGAACAAACTTACGTATAGATGCTAAAGCGACCGACTTTCTGGAAGTAGGAGCAAATCTGATTTTACAGAGTCGCGATGAGGGATACCAAAAAGTAGACTGGGAAGAAATGTGTAAAAACTCTCCTTATTCTACCCCTTATTATGAAGATGGCTCCCTGAATCCCTGGCCTATGGGAGAAGGCCACCAGGCACCCGGCACAAATAGTTTCTATAACTTATCCATGTCATCCAAAAGTGCAGGAACACAGACTGTCAATAGTAATTTCTTTGCAAAACTTACTTTGCCGTTCAATATCACTTATCAATTTACTTTTGCCCCCCGCTATAGCTGGGCACAAGACAGAAACTGGAGTAGTTCTGAAAGTGTTTTCGATACTACACACGGCTCTGCTACCAGAGCTAGTTCACGTTCTATTGTTTGGACATTAGATAACATAATAAAATGGAACTATACATTTGCTCAAAAGCATTTAGTCGATGTAACATTGTTACAAAGTGCAGAGCAAAGTCAGTACTGGAGCGAATCTATGACCGGAAAACAATTCTCTCCCACCGATATATTGGAATGGCATAATATGCAAAGCGCAAATGAAAAGACATTCAGTTCAAACGATGAAAAATACACAGGAGATGCCCTGATGGCACGTTTGTTCTACTCTTATGATAATCGTTATATGCTTACCGCTTCCGTACGCCGGGATGGATTTTCAGCCTTCGGACGTTCCAATCCACGTGCAACTTTCCCTTCATTAGCTCTGGCCTGGAATTTTTCTAATGAAAGCTTTTTTAATTGGGATCCTATGAGCAATGGTAAACTTCGTATTTCCTGGGGTAAAAACGGTAACCGCGATATTGGTATTTATCAGGCATTATCCCAGCTGACAACCGGTAGCGGTATCAGTAAATACTCATATGCCACTTCTGCCGGAACATTATATGAACTTTCAACTCTACAAATTGAGCGTATGGCCAATAATGATTTAAAATGGGAAAGTACAGCATCATGGAACGTCGGACTCGATTTCGGGTTCCTCAATAACCGTATCAACGGAAGTCTGGAATGGTATTATATGCCGACGACAGACTTATTGATGGACCGTACACTCCCCAATATCAGCGGTTATAGCTCTGTCGTAACAAATTTAGGAAAGGTCGTAAACAGTGGTTTTGAAATATCATTACATTCAGTGAATATTGATAATGAAAATTTCAGTTGGAACACTGCTTTTAATTTATCTCACAATAAAAACCGCATTAAACATTTATATTATACTTATGAAGACGTCTTAGATCAAAATGGAAATATAGTCGGTTCAAAAGAAGTTGATGATATAAACAAAAGCTGGTTTATCGACAAGCCCATGGGGACTATCTGGGATATTGAAATGATAGGAATCTGGCAGGAAAATGAAGCGGAAGAAGCCGCCAAATATGGACAAAAACCAGGCGATGCCAAGGCACGGGATGTAAATAATGACTACCGGATATCTCAGGATGATAATGTATTTTTAGGACAAACAGATCCGAAAGTCAGATTATCTCTCAGAAATGATTTCGTCTTGTTTAAAGACTTCGACATATCTTTCAACCTGTACTCTTATCTGGGACACAAAGCTGCAACAACGGATTATTTAAACTATTTTGATTTTAAAGGAGATTATTTGAATGCTCCGGTACGGAATTATTGGACCCCTGAAAATCAGTCCAACTCTTACGCACGTCTGAAATCTACACTTCCTTCAAATGTCTCCCCTAAAAAAATAATCAGCAGAGACTTTATCCGTCTGGAAAATATATCTGTCGGATATAGAGTTCCGAAAAAAATAACAACTTTATTACGCACCCAGGATATCAGGGTATATGCAACGATCCGTAACGTAGCGATATGGGCATTCTCGAAAGAATGGTCAAAAGCCAATTATTGGGATGTTGAAACAACAGGCTCTATGCCCCGGACATATACATTAGGTGCAAGTATAACATTTTAATCCATTTTATTATGAAAAATAATCTATTCAAATCAGTTTCTCTTACGCTCGTTTTATCGACATTAGCTTCTTGTTCCGAAAGTTGGCTGGATCCGGAACCTCTGTCTTTTTATGAGCCTAATATTACATTTTCAACAGTCGAAGGTCTTGAAGGTGCATTAACCCGTTGCAGAAGTGATATGCTTTATTATTTTCTGGGTTCCAATGGAACTGCCGTATCAACCGAATTAATTTTCTCTGATGTAGCAGTATCTGCAATCTCAGATTTAAGTGGTTCACAAAATTTTACTTCAGATATTACTCCAACATCTAACAATCTTTTTATTGGAACCAACCTGTCCAATGCATTTTGGACTAGTGGAGTATCCGGAAGCAGTTTTGCCAATGCAGTCATATCACGTCTTCCCGAACTGGATTTGGACGAGACTACTAAAAACCAGATGCTTTCCAGAGCTTATTTTCACCGTGCATGGCGTTACTATCATCTTACTTTCCAGTTTGGAGACATTCCTCTGGTAACGAAAGAAATAACCACTCCCAAACTGGATTTCCGTTCAGTAAAGATGGAAGTGATTATTGAGAAAATGATCAAAGATTTGGAATTTGCGGTAGAAAACATCCCGGAAAGGGACGATTGGGGAAAAGAGAACAAAGGAACCTGTCTGATGTTGCTCACTAAGTATTACCTGGCCGCAGGCGAATTTGAAAAAGCCCTTAATGCCGCAAACACACTGATAAATAATTGTGGTTATGAATTGATGGAAGAACCTTTTGGTACATTTGAAAATCCTTATCCGGACGTTCGTCCGATGACACGGAATGTCTTATGGGATTTGCACAGACCTGTCAATAAATCTATTTCGGCCAATAAAGAAAGTATTATGACCATCATCAGCCGTTATGAGAATCAGGACAGTAGGGTTCCTACAATGTTTTTATACAACTTCACCCCATTCTGGAGTATGACAGATGTTAACAGGGGTATTTTAACTCCAAGTAAGCAAAATATCGGAATAGGCCGACAAGCCGGCACAGCCGAGTTTATGGCACAATATCCTGATTATATAGACCAAAGAGCAGTATGCGGACGAGGTGAATGTTTCATAAGACCAACTTACTTTGCTGAAAAAAGTATGTGGACAGACGAGAATGACCTTCGACATGACAGGAAAACAGGAAACTGGATGGCTATGGAGGATTTGAAGTATAACAACGTAAATCTGTTGGGTACTGATGATGAAAAATATTATTTGAAACCTCTTCAGAAATATGCAGATGACGGAACATTATTGTGTAAAGACACTATACGCTGCTGGTACGGTTATCCTTATTACAAATTATGGGTAGATGATGTTGACCGGGATGTTGCTAATGGATATAAAGGTGTCGATTATCAGGGAGGCCCCGGCGATATGTACCTATACAGGTTAGCCGAAGCATACTTATTGAGAGCCGAAGTTTACTATTGGCTGAACGATTATGCAAAAGCAGCAGAAGATGTGAACAGGATCAGAAAACGTGCTCATTGTACTACATTCTTTAGTGCAGCCGATATGAACGGCCTGGATGGTCTGGATGTCATCATGGACGAAAGAGCCCGCGAATTGATGTATGAAGAATTCCGCCATGTGGAACTGGTACGTGTTTCATATATTAAGGCAAATAAAGAAGGAACATACCAGTCTCCCAAAAGCCTGGCTGACGAAAGCAGTAACAGTTACTGGTGGCACCGTATCGTAAAATATAATAATTACTATAACAAAGGTGTTACCACATTGCACGGCGATGAATACAAAATTGCAAAACACAATATATTCTGGCCTATTACGCAAGGAAATATTGATCCTAATTTATATGGTCGCATAAACCAGAATTACGGATACGCCGGTTATGAGAAAAATGAACCGCCTATCAGCTCTCTTGAAGAATTAGAAGCATCCGGTCAGTAAAACTCATCGTATGAAATATAGTGCTCACTACAACTCAGTGGGCACTATTTGATAATAATCAATCTTACTCCCGAATCAAAAGGAAATACATCCATGAATATATTAAAGAAAAACACGTTCCTGGTTACAACATGCAGCTTATTGATTTCTTCGATGGCAGTAGCTCAGGACAAAGGAGAAAAAGACATTCAGCCTGAATGGTTAAAAAAATACAGTGACAAGGAAATTTATAACATGTTTGAAAATCCGCCCATGTTCTATGCCCCCCATACCTTTTGGTTTTGGGACGATGTGATCAGAGACGAACAAACGGCAGCCTCAATGGCCGAAGAGATGGCTAAACAAAAATTAAATCCCGGATATGCACATCCCCGCTCCGGATTTGATAACGCGGTAACAGCGCTTCCTGTCGAACAATACCTTGCCGAACCCTGGTTCAATAGCTTTAGTAACGCACTGCAAAACGCAAAGGATAACGGATTAACACTCGGATACTGTGATGATTATAACTGGCCAAGCGGCCAAGTAGCAGGTAAGGTTCTGCAAAAACACCCGGAACTGGAAGCAACTTATCTTGCTCCAAAACGTTACTATGTAAAAGGGAAAACAGAGGTAAAATACGACTCGATAAACTTCGCTGTTGCCGGAAAAATGGTTAACGACCAACTCGACGCCTCATCACTACGGATTATCGGTGAAGGAAGTAATATCAAATGGACAGCTCCTTCGGGGGACTGGATGATCTACACATACACAATAAAAAAACATCCGGGGATTGATGGCGGAAAGGTAAATTATCTGGACCCGAAATTAATGGAAGTATTTATTCCTTTAGTCCATGAACAATACGACAAACATTTCAAAAAGGACATGGGGCATAGCATTCCAGGAGTCTTCGTTGATAATGAAGGCGATTACGGATGGAAAATGGCCTGGTCCGAACATTTGGCAATCCAGTATCGGAAGAAAAAGAAACGTGATATAAGAACATGGTTGCCTTTATTAACCGAAAAAGACAAAGACGGCTTGTTTGTAGTGGCCCGATGTGACTGGTTCGACGTCGTATCGGATGTATA
>QWCH01003886.1_pt1:7500-14657 | contig 14657 bp, 16 predicted proteins | sample 1972671 | NCBI WGS metagenome assembly QWCH01 (sample SAMN09866713, study PRJNA288562) | Human gut metagenome isolate term3_stool, whole genome shotgun sequencing... | isolation source: gut | host: Homo sapiens | place: USA: California | reverse complement strand
GCTTTACTTAAATTTCTTGCTCCTTTATCTGTAAGAGCAAATCTTTTTTTATAAAACTCCTTCATTTGAAACCCTCCATTCATTCGCACTGTTAAACATCTCTTGCAGTCTCTTATACCTTGTATCTTGTGACATTAATTCTTTGTCAGAACCTCTTTCTATAATTTTCCCACCATCCATAACAAGTATTTCATCAAGGTCTTTAATTGTAGAAAGCCTGTGGGCAATCATAATAACCGTTTTATCTTTCATAAGATTTTTGAAAGCTTTTTGCAATTCAAACTCGTTATCTGGATCAATAGATGCTGATGCCTCATCCATAATAATAATTTTGGAATCCTTTAAAATTGCTCTAGCAATTGCAATTCTTTGTTTTTCTCCACCAGATAAATAAACTCCTTTTGAGCCTATAATTGTATTTTCTCTTTCCGGGAACTTGTCTAATATCAAATAGCATCCCGCTAATTTTAAGGCTCTCATAACATCATCTTTTGTAGCTTCTTTATTTGCTAATGCAACATTGTCATAAATACTCATCTTGAATAATTTTGAATCTTGAAAAACAAAGGATATAGCTTTTATTAGAGCTTCGTCAGAATATTCACTTATCGGTATGCCGCCTATCTTTATGCTTCCTTCATTGACATTGTAAAAACCTGATATAAGTTTTGCTACAGTTGATTTACCTGATCCAGATGAACCGACAAGTGCATAGGACTTTCCTTCTTCTAATTTAAAAGATAAGTTTTCAATGACAGCTTTATCATTATAAGCAAAGCTAACATTGTCAAATTCTATATTATAGTTTTTAAAATTATTGACATTGCCATGCACTAATTTGTCTTTTTGCATATCCTTGTAAAGCGCCTCTAAAGTATCTACTGCATAATTTCCTTGTGAAATGTACATAGAGTACCACATCATTCTCATAAATGAAACAAAGAGAACTCCTGATAAAAATAAAATCATGATAAGTTCAAGTAAAATCACCTTGGTGCTGCCTAGGCTAGCCATAAAATAAACTATAGGAATAATTAAAATTGCAATCAGTCCAAAAAATAACCATTGATACAAAACATAAGGTTTTTTACAAGATAGTGAATAATCATAAGCATATTTTGAGTAATCTTTTATAGCCTTGTAAAAACTTTTAAAAGATTCTACATTTGCTCTAAATATTTTTACCACTTGCATTCCTCTAACGTATTCAACAGTTTCGGCACTCAGATTAGCTAGGGCTTCTTGGTATATCTTCATAAATTTTTGCTCGCCCATCATTGCCCCTAAAATTAATCCGCCGATTATTGTAAGAGCAAGCAAAGTTATGCCAACTCTTATACTTACTATAAAGCCTAGCGCAAGCACAAGTATAGGTGTAACTATTGCCTGAGAGCTATCGGGAATCATGTGTGCTACTACCTGATGAGTTTGTGCAGCATTGTCATCTATTATCTTTCTTATTTGACCAGATGGATTCAAGTCAAAGAACCTAAAACTAGCTTTCTCTAAGCCATCGATCCCCCTTTTCCTCAAGTTTGTTTCAAGCCTAAATCCCAAGATGTGTGAAAACATTCCTGAAACACAATAAAATATCGCTCCACTGGTTAGTGTTAAGACGGATTTTAATGCTAAGCTCTCTGCACCCGATAAATTTGAATTAATTATTAAATTATCTAGAAATTTGTAGATTAAATAATATCCATATACCGTAAGCACAGCAGATATAGCAGAAAAAACTATAGCTAAAAATCCGAGATATTTTTTATCCTGTACATAAGCAAATAGTTTTTTATAAATCTTCATAATATTATCTCCTTTCTTTGATATTCCTTTTAGATATAAACTTATTAAGTTGATAATATTTATCATTGCTTTTTAATTATACATCAGTTATAATTACTAATACAATAGTTTTAAAGTGATAAGGCTAATTGGAATATTGTCTAAAAGGGATATGTGAATTATGAGTTACTATGACTTTGTAAAAGATTATATGAAAGTAGATGAATGTAAAAACAATAAGAAATATTCAAGTGCAGGGCACACTTTTTGTTGGAATAAAGAGGACTTAACTTATGCAGAAGGCCTGTATTGGTTTTATGAAGGAGATGGATTTATTATTGATGTCCATGATTTTTATATCAGAGAAGAAATAGTTCAAAATAATACTTATAGTATGGCAGACTATGTTTCAATATATTCAAGCTACATAGTCAGCGCAAACGGCGAGAGATTTAGTCCTTATCAAACTTTAACTGCAAACTCCTTATGCACTCTTGATTTTGATAATATAAAAGATGATTTTGTATTTTTATTACATGAGAATTCATATTATCTTGCTGTTTCTATTGGATTTAAAAGAGAGCTATTGGAAAAACATCTATTATCCATCAATATTGATCCAGAATCTTTTTATAGGGCCTTACTTCAAACTAATCAAATTATACTTACAAAGGCCTTAGAAAAAGTGGCACTGGAAATATTAAATTGTAAGATGGACGCTCCTGCCGCTGATTTTTCTTTAAAGCCAAAGCAAATGAGTGGATAAGTATAGTGATTGACACATACTTAAATAGAAAAAAATATAAAATTGAGTCTGATGATAATAAAGCACTTGAAGATGTAGCAAGATTCTTAGATGATCATTTCGCCATGAATATAAATCAAGGTACACTTGAAAAAATATCTAAAATGAGCGGAACAAAATTAAAAAATTTGTTTAAAGAAAAATATGGTCAAAGCATTACAGAATACACTCAAAGAAAAAGAATGAATGTAGCTGAAACTCTTCTCTTAAATACCGAACTACCTATAAAAGAAATTGCTGAATCTGTTGGATACACATCCCATAGCAAATTTTCCATTTATTACAAAAGATACAAGGGAAAACTTCCTAGTGAGGTTCGTAATTTAGCTTGCAAACATCACAAGTTAAAATGCGATTATTGTGATTAAACTAATTTTTATATATATACACCTCTATCTTATATGAGTTTATAGATATTTGTATAGGTATGTATAAATTTGGTAAAAAGCAAAAAAAGAGCAGCCTTTTAAGCTACTCTTGTAGAAAGTACAAAATGGGTTTTATCTTATTAAATTTTTCTTTGTGTCTCCTCATACCAGTTGTAAAACTACTCTTACATCCATGTAGTTTTTTTGAGTCTTTTTAACGTATCCTTCTTCGTCTTTATCAAATACAAAATGCTTGTAAAACTGCTTAAAATGCAGGATTTCTAAGTTTACATCTTTTGTATCAACGCTATAGCTTCCACATGTGGACATTATATGACATTTAGAGTATTCATGATCTAGCATTTTATAAATTAAAACTACTTAGTTGTTGTTAGCAGTTTTAACTCATATTCAGTGATTAAATTTATTTTCCATAGAATTGGCAATCTTTACTAAGGCTAACATAACAGGAACCTCAACCAGAACACCTACTACAGTTGTTAACGTAGCTCCTGATGATAGCCCAAATAGAGATATAGCAACTGCAACGGACAGTTCAAAAAAGTTAGACGCACCAATCATACTGCATGGAGCTGCAATTGAATATGGTAGCTTTGCTAAATATGCCATGAAAAATGTTATTGCAAATATAAACAAAGTTTGAATTATCAAAGGAATTGCAATTAGGATAATATTTAGTGGCTGAGCCAATATTTTCTGTCCTTGGAATGAAAATATTATTATCAATGTCAACAATAATCCTATCATAGTGTATTTATCAAATGAAGGGATAAAAGTTTTATTTAGATAGTCTTCCCCTTTATTTTTAATTATTATTCTTCTAGTTATCACGCTTAAAACAAGAGGAACAACAATAAATAATACAATGGACAATAAAAGTGTTCCCCATGGAATATTTATATTTCCAATCTTTAATAAGAAGCTCACAATTGGTATATATGCAATCAAAATAATTAAGTCGTTACTAGCTACTTGCACTAAGGTATAAGCACTATCACCTCTTGTTAACTTGCTCCATACAAATACCATTGCTGTACATGGTGCAGCTCCGAGTAAAACCGCTCCAGCTAAATATTCTGATGCCAATTCCTTATTAATAAATCCTTTATAAATATTAAAGAAAAATAAGGACGCGATTAAATACATAGTGAGTGGCTTAATAATCCAATTTACAAACCATGTAATAAATAGTCCTTTAGGATTTTTTCTTATGTCTTTTATACTCTTAAAATCAATTTTTAGCATCATTGGATAAATCATTATCCAAAGTAAAATTGTTGTTGGTATAGACACGTTGTAGAACTCAAATTTTCCTAACCAATGTGGAATAGAAGGAAAATAGTTCCCAATGAGTGTACCTATTACCATACAAATTAACACCCAAAAAGTCAGGTTTTTCTCAAAAAAACCAATTTCATTTGTTTTCTTCATTACTAAATTCCCTCTACTTCCTCAATTAATTTATGAACCTTACTTTCAATCTCCTTAATGGTTTTTATAAACTCTTCATCATTTTTTCCGCTAGGATCTTCGAGTCCCCAATCATCTTTTTTAACAGTGTAAGGCAGAATTGGACAAACGACATTACATCCCATTGTAATTAGGTAATCAACTTCAGGAATATCATCTAGAAGTTTTGGCTTTTGAGTCTCTTCCATATCAATTGCATACATTTCTTTGACAAGCCTTACTGCATCCTGATTGATTTGATCCTTTAATTCTGTTCCTGCAGAATATACCTCTATAGAATCTCCAGCGAATTTTTTTGTCAGTGCTTCAGCGATTTGACTTCTGCAAGAATTGTGAACACACACAAAGGCAACTTTGGTTTTCTCCATTTTTGCCTCCTATATCTGATAAAGTTTGTCACCACGAAGGTCTTCTTTTGTCCATTCAACGACAGCTAGTTTTCCTGAAGTATGATCTAATATCTTGTTAATCCACTTAACTTCTTCATTTGCTTTGGCAGATAACATCTTGTTACTAGGGTTTGCTTTATAAAGGGATGAATTAACAATCCACCAATTTGTATGAATTGATGCCCCCTTTAGATCTTCTTCTAAGCGATATGCCTCATAAAATGGAGTAGCCTCAGCCAAGCTAACGATTAAAACTTCTGTTTCCTCTCCTCTTAATCTAGGTAACAAGTTTTTTACAGATTCAGGTATCTGTCCTTGTGTTCTTTCAACTTCTTTATGATAGCTTAAAGTTGAGTCTAAGAGTAACAAGGTATGACCCGTAGGAGCAGTATCGATAACTACTATTTCATCGTCTGCTTTTTCCACTAACTCTGCAAAAGCTCTAAATACAGCTATTTCCTGTGTACATGGTGATCTTAAATCTTCTTCAATGTAAGCTATATCATCATCACTCATTGTATTTCTTGCATTTTCAAGTACTTCATCTTGATATTTTTTTAATTCTTCTTTTTCATCAATATGACTCATAGACATTCCACTTGAACTATCTATAATAAATTTTAAATGGTCAGCGGGATCTGTTGTAGCTAGGTGTACCTTTTTACCAAGTTTGCTTAGCTTAAGAGCAACAGAAGCTGCAATAGTAGTCTTTCCTACACCGCCCTTGCCCATAGTAAAGATTACTTTTCTATTATTTTTTATAAGATCACTAACAACATCATCTAAATTAAAGAGTTTGCCTTTTACTTCCTCTTTTTCTTCATTTATTTGATCTTTCTTAAGGAGATTTCTTATAGATTCGATTCCAGTAATGTTATATGATCTTAAGGCAATCGTATAGGTATCAAACTCCGTTAACATATCTGGCATATTTTCAAGGGCTAGCTTTTGTTTCTTATATATACTTTCAGATAATTCATCATCATATTTTTCTAAAAGACCATTAATCTCTAATATTTGATTTTTTATTCCTATCTCAGATAGCTCTTTTGATGCTCTGGCTACTTCTTTAAGTGGTGTATTATCAGGTCTTGTAACTAATACTAGGGTTGTTAAACTCCCATCTGATAGATTTTCAACTGCCTTTTTATAGATTTCTTTTTTAGCCTCTAATCCTGATAACTGTCCTAAACAGGATGCTCCATGCGTACTTTCACTGATAAAACCAGTCCAAGCAGAAGGAAGCTGTAACATTCTAAGGGTATGACCTGTAGGTGCTGTATCAAATATAATGTGTTCATATTCTGTATTGAGCTTAGGATTTGTAATAAAATTAGAAAACTCATTAAAGGCAGCAATCTCTACTGTGCAAGATCCAGATAGCTGTTCTTCCATATTCTCAATAACAGAGTCAGGCATCTTGCCCCTAAAAGGTGCCACTACGCTTTCTTTATAATTTTGTGCAGCTTCTAGTGGATCTAGATTGATTACTTCTAAATTATCGACTTCTTTAATTGGCTTTGCTTCACCGTTCAATTCTGTTGCAAAAACATCTTGAAGATTTGAAGCAGGGTCTGTACTAATAAGTAGTACTCTCTTTCCTTCATCTGCTAAAGTCACTGCTGTTGCACAAGCTGCAGATGTTTTGCCAACACCTCCCTTGCCTGTGAAAAATAGGTATTTAGTTAATTTAAGATTTTCAAGATTAAATTCTTTCATAATAAACCTCCCTTAGCAACAAGAGCTGTTACCTCCACAGCACCCTTGATTTTGATTACTTTTTTTAAAATAATCTTTAGAGATTTGTAAAAGCTCCATTATTTCTTCATTCTTTGGATATCTGCCTTCTATAACTATCTCGTCGTCCACAAGGATTAATGGCAGCCTATCGGTTCCATTTTTATCCAAAGCTTCTTTTACCACTTCATTATTGACAAATGCCATTGGTTCACTTGATAAATTATATCTTTCAATAGTGATACCATTTTTCTTCAAGATATTAATTACTCTTGAAATACGTACGAGTTCAGGATCTACATTAACTCCGCAGACACCTGTATCACAACACATAGCTGGTTCATAAATTGACATTCTTTTCATTTTTTACACCCTCTCTTCAATTTTTTTGAATTAATTTTTATTTATACATCAATTTTTTTTGATATGTTAAATATTTTTTTAGTTACCCTTAAGGGTAACTAATTTCTTGCTGTGGACTCTAAAAACATCTGTATTATTTTTTGTCTTCCTTGTTCAGATATAGTGTAGTAAACCCACTTGCCTTCTTGTCTTGCTGTAACAATTCCTGACTCTACCAATATT
>QWCH01003886.1_pt1:0-2500 | contig 14657 bp, 16 predicted proteins | sample 1972671 | NCBI WGS metagenome assembly QWCH01 (sample SAMN09866713, study PRJNA288562) | Human gut metagenome isolate term3_stool, whole genome shotgun sequencing... | isolation source: gut | host: Homo sapiens | place: USA: California | reverse complement strand
TTGGTAACCTCTGCTGTAATAACCCCATTAATGTTGATGCAACCACTTAGGATATCACTTCCAACTTCTACTTCACGAGGAACAGATTCGCCTGTTAGTGCCGATGTATCAATCATTGAACTTCCCTCAATTACCTTGCCATCAAGAGGAATTTTTTCTCCTGCTTTAATTACAATAATATCTCCAATTTGTACTTCATCTGGGTCAACTTTGACAAGTTCATCACCTTTTTTAACATTTGCATAATCTGGTCGAATATCCATAAGGCTTGCAATTGACTTTCTCGACTTGCCAACTGCATAGCTTTGAAACAGTTCTCCAACTTGATAAAACAGCATAACTGCAACACCTTCAGGATACTCACCAATAAAAAATGCACCAATTGTTGCAATACTCATTAAAAAATTTTCATCGAAAACTTGACCTTTAAAAATATTTTTTACAGCTCTTTTTACAACATCTCCACCTACAATAATGTAACTTATTATAAAGAGAGCAATCTGTAACCATTCGTTATTTAAACTAAGCAATACTGCTGTAGCTAACACGGCTGCACCAATAATTATTCGCCATAGTCGTTTTGTCATACTAAATAGCCTTCTTTAAGCCTTTTTCATAGTTGTATCGGGTTCGATTTTTTTAACTATTTTTTCGGCCTCTGCTATTATTGTTGGCATTTTTTCATCCTCACCATCAATAACGAGTTTTGTGGTCATAAAGTTAACAGTAGCTTCTTTCACTCCATCAAGCTCATTAATAGCCTTTTCCATTTTTGCCGCGCAATTTGCACAATCTAAACCTTCAAGTATAAATTTCTTTTTCATTATTAAATCCTCCTAAATATTATTTGTAATTTTATTTTGAATACTACAAGTCTTTTTCAAATTTTCTTGAAACATTGCTCATTTGAAATGAAGACTTAAATATATGCCCAAATATCTTCAAAAAATATTCTATTCTACCGCATTACTACTTCTCGTTGATATGAATTAGACCTTGGTCAAATATTTCTCTTACATGATCATCAACTAATGAATAATATACTACTTTGCCTTCTTTTCTGTTTTTCACTAAATTAGCTTGTTTTAAGACTCTCAGCTGATGGGAAATTGCTGATTGTGTCATGTTAAGTAATACAGCGATATCACAAACACACATTTCAGCTTCATGTAAAGCCCATAATATCCTGATTCGTGTTGAATCTCCAAATACTTTAAATAATTCTGCTAGATCATAAAGGCTTTCTTCTTGAGGCATTTTATCTCTAACTTGATTTACAATATCCTCATGAATTACATTGCAGTCACATCTTTCAATTGAATTAAATTTTTTAGTCATATTATCACCTCTTTTTAAATCATTTCATCTGAATACTTGGACAATCATTCATACGTTGTATATTTATTATATTATTGTTTTTCTCTTGTGTCAATAGTTATATGAGCATTTATTCAAGTGTTTTTTTATATTATTTAAAATATCTCAAAAACATCTACTAAGACATTAGTACAGTCCTTTCTCGGTATCCTGTTCCATACATATCCTTTAAACAAATCCTTAAAAATAAAGACTTCTCCTTCGTACAAGTTTTCGGTTTCTTTAATAGCTTCATCTAACAGCTTATTACATCACTCATGTGGTCAACTCCTTATCAATAACCTCATAAACAACATTTTTGATAATATCACATGTATAAATCATGTAAAAGTCAATGCAAAAACCGCCAATCAAGAGAACCTAACTCTTAATTGACGGTTTATATTAGTATTAAATCATACTTCCATTTCAATTCCAGATTTAAAGCATATTACAAAGTGGTCATCATAAACACTAACATTCTGGATAATCTTCCTTACTAGGGTATCATCATAACGTGTAACCATTACTGGAACATAAGCTATAAATTTCGTCTTTAAAATGTCCGTTGTTTGCAGTTAATATGTTGGGTACATTTTCTAGCACAAAATACTTCGGTCTAACAACACTAACTACCTCAAAAAAATATTTAAATAAATAATTACGTGGATCATCCATTATTTTTCTTTTCCCTTTTTGAGAAAATCCTTGACAAGGTGGTCCCCCAACAATTACGTCTATATTTTTATACTCATTAAAAACATCATCAATATCTAATTTTGAAATATCTTCATTAATCATTTTCACTTTAGGATGATTTTTTTTATAAGAATTAGCTATAGAACAGTCAACTTCATTTGCTAAAACAATTTCAAATCCTGAGTCGAAAAATCCTTTAGATAGTCCACCAACTCCAGAAAACAAATCAATAACTTGTCTTTTCATCTTCTACCCTCATATTCGCTAATTTAGCATATTTTTCTTCTAATTCAACACCGATAAAATTTCTATTTAATCTATAGATTGCAATTGCAGAAGAACCGCTTCCACAAGCAAGTTCAAGCACCTCCATATCTTTATTCAAATGAGGACTAAGATATTCACAAACTTTATCATAAACCTCTTTATCTTTTTTCATAAAAGG
>QWCH01003877.1_pt1 | contig 14688 bp, 10 predicted proteins | sample 1972671 | NCBI WGS metagenome assembly QWCH01 (sample SAMN09866713, study PRJNA288562) | Human gut metagenome isolate term3_stool, whole genome shotgun sequencing... | isolation source: gut | host: Homo sapiens | place: USA: California | reverse complement strand
GACAGGGTCATTGCGCCCATATTCGCGCCGCTGGGCTTTACCGACTGGCGCGCCTCTACAGCGCTCATTACGGGCTTTTCCGCAAAGGAGGCAGTCGTCAGCACCATGGCCGTGCTGACGGGCACCACGGTCTCCACCCTGGGCGAGGCACTGGGCGCCATTTTCTCGCCGCTGGCAGCGTTCAGCTTTTTGACGTTCACGCTGCTGTACTCGCCCTGTGTGGCGGCCATCGCCGCAGTCAAACGGGAAATGCGCTCCGGCTGGGGCGCGGCGTGCGTGGCGCTGTTCCAGTGTGCGGTGGCCTGGGTGTGCGCTTGCCTGGTGTACCAGATTGGCAGCCTGTTCCTCCGCTGATACATGTATCTCCGTTTCAACAGAAAGGTATTTTAGGATGGATCTTCTCGATTGGGCGCTGCTTGCGCTGGTGGCGCTGGCCTTTGGGCTGGCGTTGTACAAAACCATCGACAACAAACGCAGGGGAAAGAGCTGCGGCGGCAATTGTTCCGCTTGCGGTGCGGCCTGCTCCCGGCGGAAATAAAGCCGCCGCAGATACCCGTATGCAAAAGGTCCGTGAAGGCAAACGCCTTCACGGACCTTTCCGTTTGTTTTCCGCAGAGGCCCGACAGGCACTACCGCTGCGCGCCGTCCGGCCCCGCGGCCCGTCCCTGCGCGGGTATCCCCTGCATATAAGAGTGCATGGCCTCGGCCACCCGCTTGGAGTATGCCACAGCCTGTACCACCGTCTTTGCGCCCAGCACCACATCGCCGCTGGCAAACACGCCGGGCCGCGTGGTGTGGCCCTCTTCATCGGTCACCAGCAGGCCGCGCCGGTCGGTGTCGATTCCCTTCGTAGTGCTGACGATGCGGTTGCGCGGGCCCTGGCTGATGGATACGATCACACTGTCCGCCGGGTACAGCTTCTCCGTGCCCGGTGCCTCGATGAATTCGCCGTTCTCATCCTCGCGTACATCGACGAAGATCACGCCCTCGTCCGTGATCTCCACAGGCGCTTTGCAATATTCAAAATTCACGCCCTCCAGCGTGGCGTAGCTGAACTCATGCTGGCTGGCGGCCACCTCCAGCGTGCGGGAAAAGCAGGTGAGCTGCCGCACGCCCTTGCGCAGCGCGGTGCGCGCCACATCCATGGCCGCATTGCCCGCGCCGATGACGATGACACGCTCCCCCAGGCGGAAGCTGTCTGGATTGTTGAGGTAATTGATTGCAAAATGCACATGGCCCAGCGTCTCGCCCTTAATGTGCAGCGCGCGGGGCTGCCATACGCCCGTGCCGATAAAAATGGCGCGGTAGCCGTCACGGAACAGATCATCGATGCCGATGGCGCTGCCGATGGTGGTGTTGGGTCGCACACGGATTCCCTTTCGGATGAGATGGCGGTCCTCGAAATCGTCCAGCACGGTCTTAGGCAGGCGGAAATCCGGAATACCGTAGCGCAGCACGCCGCCAATCTTATCCTTGCCTTCAAAAATGGTCACCTGATAGCCGTACCGCGCCAGGATGACCGCGATGGTCAGCCCCGCGGGACCGGAGCCTACGATGGCCACCCGCATGCCGTTGGATGGCGCGGGGCCTTTTACCATCTTGGTGCTGTACGTGCTGGAAATGTAATTCTCAATGGCGGAAAAATGCACGGGCGCTCCCTTTTTGCCCAGCACACAGTGGCCCTCGCACTGGTTTTCATGGTTGCACACCAGGCTGCACACAGTGGTGAGGGGGTTATTTTCAAACAGGGTGCGCCCTGCCTCGTCCAGCCTGCCCTCCTGCAGCATCGTGATGATCTGCGGGATGGGCGTATGGATGGGGCACCCTTTCTGGCACTGGGGCGCCTTACAGTGCAAACAGCGGTTGGCTTCGTCCAGCACATGGATCGACATGGCGTTTCTCCTTTTTCTCTCAAACTTGTGAAATGTTTATCAGATATTGATATTTGCTTCACATTATGGATTTTTCGCTCATTTTCTATTGTACTGAAAAAAGCCGCAGATGCAAGTCAAATGTTGCGTTTCTGCACGTTCTCTTTACAAATCTTGCCCAGCAGCGGCGGTAATTTTTGGCTCACGCATCCCGCAAAGGCTCACTCTCCACGTTCCTCACAGCCGCTTTGTGAAGCAGATGATGCGCCCCGCCTCGGCAAAGCCTGCGCGCAGATGAAACACGGCGCTTGCGGCGTTGTCCAGCCCACAGTCGCTTGCAAATTCGGCACAGCCTTTTTCCCCGGCCCACGCCTCGCAGGCGCGCAGCAGCGCCGTCGCAACGCCCCGGCCCCGGTATTCCTCTTGCACAAACACGCCTTCCAGATACCCCACCGGGCTGGTGTGCGTTCCCTCCACATAGTCGCGCCGCAGGCCGCACTGCGCAAAGCCCACGTCCGCGCCGTCCTCCCGTGCAAGAAACACCGCACCCTCCGGCCCCTGCAGATATCCCGCCAGCTCCTGTTCCAGCTCAGCCTGCGCGTGGCCCGGCCACAGCAGCTGCGCCAGAGCCGCCGCCCGGCCCGCTTCCTGCATCCCTGCCCGAATGATCTCCATGTGTTTCAGCTCCTTTGTATTTTCCCCGTCCGGCGTTTTCCCTTGAAAGAATGCACGATCCGCTCCCGAACAGTGCATACTATTCCCATATCCGGCGTGCATCCTCCAAAAATCGCGGAAGGCCGAAGGGCGCTGCGCGTTCCTTTTCCCGGCTCTTATTTCGCCCCGCTTGTGGGAAACACGGGTTTTGCGGTATATGCAGCGCCCATGGGCGCAGGATGGCGCAGGCACAGGGCCGTCAGGTCCTCGGCCGCGGCATGGGCCGCTGCCACGCGCGCAGCCGGGGCGCTTCGGGCCGCCAGATCCGCCAGCGAATGAGACAGCGGCAGCAGAGCCGCCTGACGTGCGCAGCGCAGTACCGCAAGGCCCGTTTCATTTGCTCCCAGCACATGCAGATAGGGCGGCAATGCAGGCAGATCCCCGGTGTATCCCAGGGCCGCGTCCAGCACCAGGCGGCGCAAACGCGCCGTCGCATATCGTTTTGTCCGCATGGCCTGCACCAGCTCGTCCAGCGTGCCTGCGCCCTGAACGGCGGCGGCGAGCCGGTTCTCCAGGCCCTCGGCCGCGCCCCGCACGGCGCGGAGACCCGCCGCATCCATAGCCCGCAGGCGGGACAACACCGCAATACCGAACGCGCGCCCGTCCAGAACGTCGCCCTCGGCCTCGGCCTGCATATACAGCCGCAGGCAGGCTGGCGGCACATGCGGCGCGAGAGCCGCCGCTCCCCCGGCCCGCACCAGCGCGCGCAGCGCCGAAGCCGAAGCGTACCGCCCCGGCGCCGCATCCAGCGGGGCATCGTGGGCCGCGCCCCGCCGGGGCAGCGCAAGGGGCACAAGCGCGCTGTGCTGGCGCAGCAGGGCCTTGCAGTATTCCACGCCCAGGATGTCATTGGGCGCGCGCAGCACCGCGCCTGCTCCCGGACACAGCGCTTCCGCCGCCGCCGCGCGGGCGGCGGGGAGCGGCAGGCCCGCGTCCAGCTGCCCGCGCAGCGCTGCTGGAAAGTCCGGGCTTTCCAGCAGCGCTGCGGTTTGGGCGATATCCTCCAGCCGCCGTGTCTCTGTGCCGAAACACAGAGCATCCACACAGCCCAGCGCACTCAGCAGCGCCACACCCGCCGCTGCAAAGCCCTCGGCGGACAGCGTAGCGTAGGGTGCCGGCAGGCTGAGCACCAGGTCCGCCCCGGCGGCCAGCGCAGCCCGGGTACGCACCCGGGCGGGAAACAGCGCCGCAGTACCGCGCTGCACCACGCCCGGGCTGCACACGCACACCACCGCCTCAAAGCCGCGTTTTTTCAGCTCCGCTATCTGCCAGGCGTGTCCGTTGTGGAAAGGGTTGTATTCCGCGATGATACCGGCTGTTCTCATGGCTGCCTCGCTTCTTTCGGCCGCTGTGCACGCATAAATTGCGAATCTTGGCCGTTTTTCTCGCTTTTTCTTGCGCGTTTCCGGCCGTGCGCTTGAAAATGCTTTATAATCATTATATAATAATGGAGCGATTTTAAAAAGCATAACTGCGCTTTTTTGTGAATGGGAGGAAATATCGGATGAAAGTTTTGGTCATCAACTGTGGTTCCAGCTCGCTGAAGTATCAGCTCATCGATATGGAGGGCGAACGCGTGCTGTGCAAGGGCCTGTGCGAGCGCATCGGCATCGAGGGCAGCAAGATCACACACAAGGCCAACGGCGGCGAGTGGGAACAGGAAGTGCCCTTCCCCACCCACACCGAAGCGTTTATGAAGGTCGTTGAAATGATGACCAGCGGCGGGGGCGCCGTCGTGAAGGACAAGCGCGAGATCTCTGCCATCGGCCACCGCGTGGTGCAGGGCGCCGAGTTTTTCACCAAGTCCGAGATCGTCACCGACGCCATCATCGACAAGATCGAGGAGATCGCCCCTCTGGCCCCGGTGCACAACATGGCCCATGTGCAGGGCCTGCGCAGCGCCAAGGCCGTGTTCGGCGAAAAGGTGCCCAACGTTGTCGTTTTCGACACCACCTTCCACCAGACCATGCCCAAAAAGGCGTATATGTACGGCGTGCCGTATGAGATGTATGAAAAATATTCCATCCGCCGCTACGGCGCCCATGGCACCAGCCACCGTTATGTGAGCATGGCCGCCGCCCAGTACCTGAACGATTCCGACCTGAAAATGGTCACCTGCCATCTGGGCAACGGCAGCTCCATCAGTGCCGTGAACGCAGGCAAATGTGTGGACACCAGCATGGGCCTCACCCCGCTGGCCGGCGTGCTGATGGGCACCCGCTGCGGCGACATCGACCCCAGCGTCGTCACCTACATGGAACAGAAGCTGGGATTCCACGGCCAAGAAATGGCTGATTATCTGAACAAGAAATCCGGCCTGCTGGGCATTTCCGGCGTTTCCAGCGATATGCGCGATGTGACGAGCGCCGCCGACGCGGGCAACGAGCGCGCCAAACTGGCTACCGAGATGCTTGCGTATCAGATCAAGAAATATGTAGGTTCCTACGCCGCCGCTATGGGTGGGCTGGACTGCCTGGTGTTTACCGGCGGCATCGGCGAGAATGACAACCGCGTGCGCGCCAGCGTGTGTGAGAATATGGGGTTCCTGGGCATCTCCGTGGACCCCGCAAAGAATCAGCAGCGCACCTCAGATATCCTGGACATCAGCGGCAAAGGCAGCCGCGTGAAGGTGCTGGTCGTCTGCACCAACGAAGAACTGATGATCGCCCGAGACACCAAGGCTCTGGTGGAAGCACGCCGCTGACGCCGCCTTTTCCTTTTGATAAAACCGAAGCGCCCTGCGGCATTTCTACGCGGCAGGGCGCTTTTCATTTCAGCGGCTGCAGCCAGAGCCGTTTCAGGTTCTGCGCGTGCGCCGCGCGCCGCTGCACATCAGAGCACAAAGCTCCTCTCCCGGCATTGGGCGCGCCAGATAGTATCCCTGCAGCCGGTCGGCACGCAGCGTGCACGCCAGCGCATACTGCTCCGGCGTTTCCACACCCTCCAGCAGGATGCCTCGGCCCATGGCCCGGAACGTTTCCACCACCGCGCGCAGCAAAAGCGCTCCCCCGCCGCCATTCGTCGCGGCTTCCAAAAGGCTTCTGTCCACCTTCACATACTGCAGCGGCAGAGACACCACGCTGGAGAGATTGGAATATCCGGTGCCGAAATCGTCCAGATAAAATTCTACGCCCCGGGCGGCCAAAGCCTCCATCACGGCGCGCACACGCCGGATATCTCCGGCCAACACGCGCTCCGTTAGTTCCAGCTTCAGCCGAACGGGCGCAAGCCCGTGGCGCTCCAGCGTATCCAGCACACGACGTTCCGCATCCGGCGCAAGAAACTGCCGGGCCGAAAAATTCACAGAGACCGCGCATCCATCCAGCTCGCGGTGTGCACCGAAAAACGCGCACACCTGTTCCAGCATCATCCAGTCCAGCGCAACGATAAGGTCCATCTCCTCGGCCACGGACACCACATCCGCCGTGGGCACGGGCTTCCCATCTGCGCCGCACAGGCGCAGCAAGGCCTCCGCCATACAGGGAGTATCTGCATCCAGCGCGTAGATGGGCTGGTACGCCACACCCGCCGCCTGCCCGCTCAATGTGCGTACGACCACATCCCGCAGCGCGACGCGCCGGGAGAACCGTTGTTCCATCTCTGTGTCAAACGAGAGCGCCTCCGGTGCGCCGGGCAATTTCAGCTGCTGGATGGCGTATTCCAGATGAGCTGTCAGACGCTCGGCTGTGTCGCCAAACCGCGGGCAGGCGATGCCTGCCACGCCCGCGTCCAGACGACAGCACACGCTCCCCGCCTGCCAGGGCGCTGCAAAACGCTCTGACAGTTCCTTTTCCAGCACTGCATAGCCCGCAGCATCCATGCCCGGGAATAACAGCACGAATTCCACGCCGCTGAACCGGCAGGCGACGGCCCGGCGGCCCAGCGCTTCCAGATATGCGCTCACCTGGCGCAGCACTGCGTCGCCGCCGGTGTGCCCGAACTGTTTGTTTACGTCGCCGAAATGGCGCAGGCATACCGCTACGCAATAAAAGGATTGGCCCGAGCGAAGGCACGTGCCCGCCGCATACCACAGCGCGCTGCGGCTGGAAAGGCCCGTCAGAAAATCCGTATTGATGCGCTGGCTCTGGAAATTAAAAAACAGCACCAGCAAAATGCACGCCGGGATAAAGCCCGTCATCATGACGGGCGGGAACAGATACTGCACCGTCCCCAGCACCATCGCCAGAAGGGGCAGCGTGGCCATCATTCGGTGGATGGCGCGCGACGCCGTGCGGAACTGCTTTATATAACATATCACCAGCAACAAACAGCACGCCACCAGCAGCGCATACAGCAGCCGGTTGTACGGGCCGCGCACATATGTGCCCGCCGCGTCCAGATAAAACAGCCAACCTGTGAACGGGTTTGTGAACACCACCGCCAATGCGGCGGCCAGCATGACGCCGAGGCATATGGCAACGCGCGTGAAGCACGGGCCGCGGCCGTGGATGAGATAGGCCATATAGTAGGTGAGCGCGGCTTCCAGCAGCGGAAAGAACGTAAAATACAGCATATTGAGCGTGTAGCAAAGCCAGCGCGGCAGCAGGCCCGGCACGCCCATCAGCACCACTGTGGCGATATTGAGCAGAGTGGAAAAAAGCGCAAAACCCAGACACGCATAGTATAAGCGCGTCTGGGGCATCTGCGTATAAAATTTTTCACGCGAAAAGCACAGCACCAGTACGATCAGGACACAGGCCAGGCATTCCGCACCGATCTCCCATTCCATAGGGCTCCCCTTTCAAGGGCGGATTTTACTTCTGTGTGCCTATTATACAGGAAATCGGTCAATATTTCTACCGGAAGTAAATATTTTGTAAATTCGGTTTTGACTTTTACGCTTCAACCGCTTTTTCATTCCGCGGCGCGGGTGGGCGGCGCAGCGCAAACAGGCATCCCGCCAGGCACAGCGCGCCCTGCTCCAGAAGCAGCCACTTTACCGCTATGTCCTTGTGCTGGGGCGGCAGAGCGAACCACGCGTCCACCCGCGCTGCCGCGCTTTTGCCCAGCGCCGCCCAAAAGCCGAAATCGCTCCAGCGCGTGGGCACCCAGGCCCCCGGCACCATTGCCAGCAGCACGGGCAGCAGCGCCGCGAAAAACAGCAGCGCAGCGAACAGCAGCGTCTGCCGCTGCCACGGCCGAAGCCGCCGTACGCCGCGTGCCAGCCGCCATAGCGTGCATGCGCCGCACAGCGCCAACGGCAGCCAGCACAGCGCACAGGCCAGCCCGGCCAGCGCCGGGCCGTCCACCACATGGGCGGGCGTCCCCAGGCCGCTGGCACCGGCAAAGGCCAAGGCCGCCTCTGTGCCCTCCGGAGCGGTTTCCATCGCCGTCAGTTCCACATTGGCGTACTCTGCAGTGCGGCTGTCCGCCGCCTCCTGTGTCACAGCGCGCGCCTCTCCGCTTTCAAACACGCCGCGCACCGTATAACGTTCGCCGTCCAGCTCCAGCTCCAGGCCCGTCACATCCAGCGCTCCCCAAAGCTGCCAGGCCAGCGCGCTGGATACCGCGCATCCGCCCTGGCCTGCCGGGCCGGGCAGCGCACCGTATAAAAGAGGCTCCGTTGCCAGAAGTTCTGCATCGCCGCACACCCGCAGCATCCGGACGGTCTCCTCCCGCCCGTTGGCAGAGGCCACTCCCTGCCGCACAGCCCAGAATGTGGGCGACCAAGCCGCATTGTTCCGCCCGTCCCGGGCATACTCCAGCGCCGAAGCCACAACGCGCGGCTCCAGCGCTTCGCCGTACCGCAGGGAAATCCCGCCCGCGGCCCGCGCCAGACGCTGCGCGTTCCAGAACAGCAAAACGCAAACCGCAAGGAATGCGCCCCAGAACAGCGCACCGCCCAGATAATACCGCACGCGCCTCATGGCTGCTCCACCCGCACGCTGTCTCCCGCTGCAACGGGTCTGGCGCTGCTTTTTACCAAAACATCCTGGGGCGACAGCGGCCCTTCCACCGCAACACCGGATGCACTTTGTTCCAGGACTGTCACATCCACGCGGGAGAGCACATTGCGCAGGCCGAGGATGGTCTGCGTCTGCTCGACGCGCAGCACGTAGCTGCCTTTGTTGTCCATGCGCACCGCTTCAGGCGGCAACACCATTTCGTATGTGGTGCGGGACAGCTCCGCCGAGGCAGTCACGGGCTGCGTCTTGCGCAGGCCGGCATCCGCAGGTACATCCGCCGTTACGGTAACGCGCCCGTTTTCATCCGGCGCGGAGATGGCCCGCACCGTGGTGCTGACAGCCGTGCCGCCCTGCCGCAGCGTCAGCGCGGCGCCCACAGCCAGCTTTTCCGCTTTTCCCGAGTCCAGCGTGAATGTCGCCGTCATGCCTGCGTCCGCCGGGGCCAGCGCGGCCACCGGGGCCTCCGTAACGGTTCCGCCCGGTTCCAGTGTCAGCGTCTCCACCGTACCCGCCGATCCCGCTTTCAGAACGCCGCCGTTTTCCGCCAGCGCCGCCAGCGCGTCCACAACAGCCTGCTGTTTTTCAATGTCCAGCGCGGCCGTCTGGGCGTCAAGGTTGTTTTGACGGTTCTGGAATTCCGTTTCCTGCTTTGATTTTTCATACGCCTTTGCCGCTGTGTCCAGCGCGGCCTGCGCGTCGGCCAAAGCCCGCGCCGCGTTTTCCCCGGCGGTATCGGCGGCGCTCTGCGCGGCAGCCAGCGCCGCCTGCTTTTCAGCCAGCGCCGCGGCCGCGGCGTCTGCCGCCGCCTGCGCCGCAGCCAACGCTTCCTCAGAGGCGGGCGGGTCCGTCTGTGCCCGCAGTTCCGCCAGCGCGGCATTTGCCGCATCCAAGGCGCTTTGAGCCGTATCCGCATCGTTCCGGGCAGCGGCCACGGCCGCGTCGTTCTGCGCTTTCTGGGCGTTGTAATCCGCCTGTGCCCTGTCCCGCTGGGTAGAGGCGGAAGAGAGCGACGAGGTGTCCGCCGTGTCCCCTGCCAGCAGCTTTTCCCGCTGCAGGCGCAGGCGCGCCAGCTCCGTTTTTGCGCGAGCCAGCGCATCCTTCACACCGTCGGGGTCAAACTGTGCCAAAGGCGTGTCCGCCTCCACCCTGCCGCCCGCCGGAACGAAATATTTTTCCAGCACCAGCCCCGCGGGGGCCTTAACGTTCTGCACCTCTCCCGCGGAGAGCGCTGCGTCCGCCGTCAGCCCCTGTACAAGCTCTCCGCGCCGGGGGGACGCCGTCTGCACTACGGCCAGCGTTGCGCCCGCCGTGCCGCGCGCAATCATCGTGCAGACCAGCATGGCCGCAAAGAACTGCGCCACACCCTTCAGCGCGCGGCCCTGTGTGCCGCTCAAGCGCGGCCTGCGGGCCCAAAGGCCCGTGACTTTTTCTTTGATATGCAACGTTGTCTACTCCTTCAATCCGCTGGCCTGGATTCCCAGCTCCAGATATTTCTGCCCGAACCGGAAGATCAGCACCGCCGGGGCCAGCATCACAAGGCTGGCCACCATGGCCAGGCCCAGCTTTTCCGCCGCGATCTGGGGCAGATACAGCGAAAGCGGCCACAGGGCTTTTGTCTTGAGAAAGGTCATAGGCTGTTCAATGGCGTTCCACGCTTCGAGAAAGCCCAGTACCGCCGCCGAAAGGATGCCCGGCACACCCAGCGGCACGCCGATATGGAAAAAAGTGCGCAGCGGCCCCGCACCGTCGATGGACGCGGCCTCCAACAGCGCGATGGGCACGGCATCGAACCCCTTTGCCATGATAAATACCGGAAATGTACTGAATACACCCGGCAGGATGATGGCCCAAAACGTATCCATGATGCCCATTGCGTCCGCCACCAGATAGCCCGAAACCATCGTGACCTGAAAGGGCATCAGCATCAGAACGATGTACAGCGTGAACAGCGCCCGCCGCCCGCGAAACCGCAGCCGGGAAAACGCCCATGCCGCGGGCGCGCCCACCAGCACCTGTCCCAGCACCTGGGGGAACACGATGGCGCAGGTGTTCCAGAACATGGTGAAAAACTGCGGTGTGTCCAACAAAAGCTCCGCCAGTGGCTGGAGCGTGGGCCAGCTTGGCAGCAGGGGCCAGAAAGCGCTGCCCTCTGCACCCTGCAGCACCGGGCCCAGCGCGGCCCGCAGCTCGTCCAAGGGCATCAGCGCGCCTGTGCCCATGAACCACAACGGCCACCACACCGCCAGCGCAGGCAAAAGAAGGAACAGCACAAGCACCGCGCGGCCCAAATTTTTTCTTTTCATCGCGCGTCCTCCCCGCCCCACAGTTTTTGCAGCAGCAGAATAGCAGCCAGCAGCACCGCCGCGATGAGCACCGCCGCTGCACACAGGCGGCCCACGTCCAAGTCCAGGAACCAGTTGTTGAACAGGTGCTGCAATAGATAGATGCTGTCGTGCGGGTATGCTCCGCCCACCAGATATGCCTCACGAAACACCTTAAAGGTGTTGAGCAGGCTGAGCACCGCCGTCATGAACAGCGTGGGCAACAGCCCGGGCAGCGTGACACGCCAAAAGCACTGCCATGCCCCCGCACCGTCCACGCGGGCGGCCTCATACAGGCTGTCGGAGATACCGTCCAGCCCCGCCATCCACAGAATCATGTCATAGCCCGCATTTTTCCAAACATAGGTGCCGATGAGCACCCAGAAAGCCGCGTCTGTGCCCATAAAATCCACCGGCTGCGCGCCCAGCGCCGACAAAACGGCGTTGACGAGCCCCTGCCTGTGGAACAGCGCCTGCCACAGCAGCACGATGCTGGCCACCGGGATAGCCATGGGGATCAGATAGGTTGTTTTAAAAATACGGCCGCCGTCCTTTGCGGCGCGCACGGCCACGGCCAGCAGCAGGCTGACGCACAGCAGCAGGGGCACACACACGCCGATGAAGCGCGCAGTATTGCCCGCCGCCAGGCGGAACGCGCTGTTGCCCAGCACCGAGGCGTAGTTCGCAACCCCCACGAAGCGGCTGCCCATGGCGTCGGTAAAGCTGCGGCGCACCGCGTCCGCAAACGGCACCAGCACGAACACGCACAGCCCCGCCAGGCTGGGCGCGAGGAACAAATACGGCGCGGCGCGGTTCATTTTGTTCGGCGAAATAGAGCCGCGTGGCGTCGGCCGCTGCCGCCACAGCCTGTTCCAGCGCGGCCTCGCCGCTGTATCGTTTTGTTGCTTCGGCATATATTTTTTCCTTTAATTGATCATTCTGATAACTCGGAACCGTAAATTCCTCCAGAAATGCTTCCGCGCCCCAATGCTTCCAATCGCTGAATACGGCATCCGGCCGCTCCTTTCGGGTTTGTTCCTGCCGTTCTGCGGCAGGTCACGCCCGCTTTTCCGCCAGATAGGTGGCAAGCTCCGTCTTTGCTCCCGTCACGGCTTCATCCATGGTCTTTTCACCTTTGCACAGCGCCTCAGCCTGTGCATACAGCTTTTCGGCCACCGTGCTGTCGTCCCGCACGGGTGTCTTCAGCCCGGACAGCAGTGCAGTCCAGTCCACCCGGGGCACATCCGTGCCTATCGTCTGGCCGCGTTCTGCATAGAGCTCCTGCACGTACGCCACCTGTTTTTCCAGGCCGGAGCGCAGCACCGGGAGTCCCTCTCCCAACGAATAATTCTGCACGCCGGGCGCGAGCAGCGCCTGTATGAACTGTGCAGCCAGCTCCTGCTGGGCGCTCTGTGCCGTAATGCCGGCAAGCACCCGCGGTGTATATACGCCCTGCTCCATGCCGGGCGCCGGCGTAAGCGCCGCCTGTCCGTCATCGGACATATATGCACCCAGCACATCCTTGAGTGTAAACAGCGCCGCGTTTGCCCGGCCGTAGCTGTATTCCATCACGCCCTGCGGAACGTCCGCGGACATTCCCAGCCCGGTGGAGGCATTTGACGTCACCATAAACGCAATACCGCCGTCGTTCGCCTTTTCCCCCAGTCCGTATCGGTCCGAAACCGCCTGCATCACGGAAAACAGTTCCCGCAGAGCGGCTTCGTTCAACGTGCCGTCCCGCACCACGGCGGGTGCGCTGACACTGTACAGCTGGTCGAACAACTCCCGCAGGGTGGTAAAGCTCAGAAGCGGGCGCTGCTCCTCCGGCACAGCTTTGAAAATATCATTGATATCTCCGCTGGCGGCCAGCGCCTCTGGTCCGTCCTGTACCGCCGCGGCCAGCGCCTCCAGGCTGTCCAGCCCTTCCAGCGTCTCCGGCTTTCCCATCAGCACAGGTACGGTAAAACGTGTGGGCACTGCGTACAGCTTTCCGTCCGTTCTCATAGGGTCGACCACCTGCGGGATCAACCCGTCGGCGGAGATCACCTGTGAAAGCTCCGCCAGCACGCCCTTGTCGATGAAGCTCTGCAGCGGCATGCCGTCCAGGATCAGCACATCCGGCCCCTTGCCCGCCACAAGCTCTGTGTTCAGCGTGCGCAGCGCGTCCTCGGCGCTGGCGCCGCCGGAGGTTCCAACCTCAAAATTCACGCGCACATCCGGATTTTCCTGTTGGAAATTGGTGATGGCCGCGCGCACAGTGGGGGAATCGTTCAGCGCGTAAACACGCACCTCCTTGTCCGGCACGGCGCTCACCGTCTCATCAAATACATAGTGCAGCACACGGCCGCCCTCCTCCGTCTGCACGGCCAGTGCGAAGGTGTTGCCCGGCAGCGCCGTAAAGCCGCGCACAGCGGCCAGCGGGGAACCGAAGGTATACATGCTGCCTTCCATCACGGTCTCCGCCAGCGTGCCGCCCGGCACGGCGCGGCGCACGCCTTTTTCAGACAGCAGATACAAGTTGCCGTCCGCGTCTGCCGCAAGGCTGGACGGATAATCCTCTCCACCCGCCGCGCTGGCGGCCTCAGTCTGCATATGCCCGGTCTCCAGATCATACGCCGCCGTGCCGCCCTCGTAGCCGTAGACAAAAAGCGTCGTCCCGTTGCAGGCTGTCAGGCCTCCCATCCAGTTGGGAATCTCATACAGCTTTTTTCCGGTGGCCATATCGTATACAGCCGTTGTGGCGGTATCCTCCGCGCTGAATACGCCCATATCGTCCCCGGACTGCTCCGTGCCGTCCGCAGCTTCTGCGTCGTCCGTCTCTCCGGCGGCGTCCTGCGTGCCGGAAGATGCCGCCTGCGCGCCTGCGTCTTCCCCTGCAGCCCCGTTCTGCACCGCGGCAAAATCGCCCCCAAAGCTGGTGAGCAGCAGTCTGCCGCCCGGCAGCACCTGTGCATCCGCCGCCACAAGCCCGCCCTGCGCGGAAAGGCCCTCCGGCTGCACGGGAACGGCCGTGCCGTCCGCCGCAACGCGTGCGTAGGCCACCGCGCCCATACCGTCCTCTGTCTGCTCTGTCAACATTACAAAATATTCTCCCTCAGGGGTAACGGTGACCTTTTCGATCTGGCGTTTCTCTCCGAAACTCTCCTGCCAGTCCATCGTATTTTCCGTCCATTCTTTGCCGCTGTCAGCAGAATAAAAATGGGTATATGTATATTGACCGGGCGTCTCGGCAGGCCGGAGCGCGATGTAGTCCAATCCGCCGTCCGGCCGTGCCGTCAGGCTCACCAGGGTACAGCCCGCCGCGCCCGGCGGGGTGATGTCGTTTTCCACGAACCGACCCTTGGCCTGCATGGGCGTGCCGTCCCCCTGCGCACTTGAACCGCCGCTCGTGCCGGGCTGCGCACCGCAGCCCGTGAACAGCACCGCCGCGGCCAGTACGCCGCACAAAAGTTGTTTTGTCTTCACTGTTTCCCTCACCTTTCCGGTATGCTCAAAATGATGCGGACAGAAGATGCTTCCCGTCCAGCCTGTTTCCATCATAAAAAAATCAACCTTGAAAAGTCCTTGAAAAACAGTGAGGGATTTGTGAAAGCCTCTGTTTTTCAGGGATTTTTAAGGTTGCATCCATTATAATGGTTTTATTGCAGAACAGGAGGGACAAAAACATGCGGATACTGCTTGTGGAAGACGACGAAGCCCTGTGCGCGGCCGTGGCGCCGCTGTTGGAGCAGGAGGGCTACCGTGTGGACGTATGCCGAGACGGCGACGATGCGCTGTACTACTGCCCCCATACCCGATTTGCCGGACAGAAAAACAATCTGTATAATGGAAAGGGGTAATGAAAAATGTCAACCAAAGAACGAAAGCACCCAGCGC
>QWCH01004512.1_pt1 | contig 14730 bp, 10 predicted proteins | sample 1972671 | NCBI WGS metagenome assembly QWCH01 (sample SAMN09866713, study PRJNA288562) | Human gut metagenome isolate term3_stool, whole genome shotgun sequencing... | isolation source: gut | host: Homo sapiens | place: USA: California | reverse complement strand
CTTTATTCCCATTACTTCGGGATAGTTATAACTGCAATAATTAAAGTTAAGTGTAGCGATTCTTTTACCGTCATTACTCATCAGTCCGCGTGTCCAGTATTGTCCGATTACTCCGTTTGTAGCAACAGCCACTCCTTCTACCATAGGCTGGCGACGCAGTTCATCGGTAACATGTTCTACGCTTTCTTTCGGCAACCATGTTCCTGCCTGAACCAATCCCGGAACGTTTATCCCCATATCACGGCTCATCAGATGGTTGTATTGCAGAAGCGTAACCAGCAGTAATCCCAAAACAAAAGAGACACCCGTGAACTGTATAAACAGTAACGAACGTTTCCAACCTGTCTTACCATCAGAATAACGGCGGAACACCTGTGTGACTGGTATGCGCGAAAACAACCGTCCCGGTATGCCACCCGCCAAAAGGAAAAGGATCACGATCGTAAGCAAAGGCACCCATAGTGTCTCCCATGTAAAAAGTGAAGACAGATGGACGGAAAGCAGGTCTTCGATTATTTCACGTGCATTGACTATCAGCAGAAGGCTGAGAAGTACAGATATGACAACAAGGATTCCTGTTTCCGCCAAAAACATGCCGAAGATATTTCCGGCACTGGCACCACTGCATTTATGCACACCCACCCCTTTGGCACGACGACTTAGGGTAGCGATAGATATCAGCATATAATTCATGATGGCGACAAAAAAGATAGCGAACCCCAAAAATCCATATATGACCAAGCGCTTCTGCACATCGGAAGATTCCACATGATACTTCACTAACGGGATGACATTGAAATCTAATTTCCAGTCGTCAAAACGGGCAGGCGTATATTTTTCGATTACCCGCTGGATCTTGTCATTCACTTTATCAATATCCGCAGCATCACGCAAGCGAAGAAAAGTGTAAAAGATATCATTTCCCTTCCAGCCATTGCCTCCCTGATATCCCCCATCCCGATGGATGGAAACAACAAAGTCATGAGTGAGCATCGTATTCTCCGGCACATCTCTGTACACACCACGAATCGTAAAATCATTTTGCCTGTCTGCTTTAAGAATTTTGCCGATAGGATCTGCATCTCCAAATGTTTCACGGGCAAAGTGTTCTGACACAAACACACTTCCCGGCATAATCATATCTTTCGGATTTCCTTTTAAGACAGGTATACCGAAAGTCTGGAAGAAACAAGTATCAGCGTATATATAGTTGATGTCCGATAATAATTTATCTTCATAATATATACTCATCCATTGTTCTGCGAGGACGCAACTGGCAAACTCAATTTCTTCGGGCATATCCTGCGCCAAAGTCGGTGCAACCACATCAAAAAGTGTATAATCAAAGTTGTCGCCGTCGTCTCCCATTTTCTCCCCCGTGCTAAGGTTAGTCGTCAGGCAACGTGCAATCGCCAGACGTTCCGATTCCGGATAGCAACGTTCATAACTCAATTCAAACACAATCTGCGAGAAGAGCAAAATGCCGATGGTAAGTCCCAGCGAAAGAGAAATTACCCTGATGATATTCGTGCCCCGTTCACGCAATAAAGTCCGGATGCTATAATAGATTTGTCTCATTGTCGTTTCGGTTTATGCTGTTACACTTGCCACTACACTTCCGTCGAACAGATGTATGGTACGGTGTGCGAAGCTCGCATCATGTTGTGAGTGAGTCACCATAATGATGGTGGTACCTTCTTTATTCAGTTCCGTCAGCAGATTCATTACCTCCGCTCCGTTCTTTGAATCCAGATTACCTGTTGGCTCATCGGCAAGGATAAGCTTCGGATTAGTCACTACCGCACGAGCGATAGCAACACGCTGCTGCTGACCACCGGACAGCTGTTGCGGAAAGTGTTTGGCCCGATGGCTGATATTCATCCTTTTCAGAATATCTTCCACCATACGGCGGCGCTCGGAGGATTTAATACCCAGATAAGTAAGCGGAAGCTCTACATTTTCGTAGACATTCAGTTCGTCTATCAAGTTGAAACTCTGGAATACAAAGCCTAATTTGCCTTTACGGACATGGGTACGCTCCTTCTCTTTCAATCCGGCAACTTCCTCTCCCATCAGCTGGTAAGAACCTTCTGTAGGGTTATCCAATAAACCCAGAATATTCAACAAAGTGGATTTTCCACAGCCCGAAGGCCCCATGTCAAGGTTCACGTGATTTAATGCAACCGTCTCTACTTCAGTAGTACGAAATACTTTACTAATGTTTTCAATCTGTATCATTTTATTTCTTTATTATGTTGTTTCACTTTCTATTCTTTCTTTATTCGTTCTTTATACTGTTGACCGGATTCTCCGTATCAAACCTCTTTCACACCAAACGGTCACTAAGATAAACAATTACATAATAAATTTGTCTCATGCTTATTCCTATTTTTCATCATAATGCAATGCAGATAGCGTGCCACAATAGCAAGAGTATTCATTCACAACTATTTATATGTTTCGACAGTACTACCCATTGTCTAATAATTAGACACTCCCGTCTAATTATTAGACAGAAATCCTTCCTGTTTACTGTCCAACGGAAAGTATACATTTTCGCCCATTTATTGTTCTGTTTTTCCTATTTCCGACTTTAATGTATTTCAATGTCATCGGAAAACTCTATCTTCGCATCAAGTTTTCAATTAAATAAATCATTCTATTTATGATAAACAAGAATTTGTACACTCTCCTGACCTGCCTGCTTCTGACAGGATGTGACCTGATAGACTATCATCCCTACGATGTACGTATCAGTGGAGAGACAGATGTAAATGCTCATAACATTGAACAAATAGAAGCTAAGTGTAAAGGAAAAACAACCATCCGTTTTATCACTATGGGAGATTCACAGCGATGGTATGACGAGACCGAAGACTTTGTAAAAGAGGTCAATAAGAGAGATGATATCGACTTTGTCATTCACGGAGGAGATATGAGTGACTTCGGACTGACCAAAGAATTTCTTTGGCAGCGGGATATCATGAACGGGCTAAAAGTTCCTTATGTCGCCCTTATCGGGAATCATGACTGTCTGGGCACCGGAGCAGAAACTTATCAGGCTGTTTTCGGACCTGCCAACTTCTCATTTATCGCAGGCAATGTAAAATTTGTCTGCCTCAATACCAATGCGCTGGAATACGATTATTCGGAACCTATTCCCAATTTCAGTTTTATGGAAGAGGAACTGACAGCCAGGGCTGATGAGTTTGAAAAAACCGTAGTCAGTATGCACGCGCATCCATTTGCAGACGTGTTCAATGATAATGTGGCAAAGCCATTCCAGTACTATGTCACCCAATATCCGGGACTACAGTTCTGCACGGCTGCCCACAATCACGGGTTCGACGACAGAGTCCTTTTCGATGATGATGTGCATTATATTGTCAGTGACTGCATGAAAAGTCGCAGTTATCTGGTATTTACTATAACCCCGGAAAAATACGAATATGAACTGGTTGAATACTAAATATATCATCCGCACAGGAGTGCTGACTACGCTCCTGCTCTTTCCCGGCCTGATATCGGCTACTTGCAAGACAGATACAATTATCAATAACTACAAACCTGACTCACTGAGACTGGTGATCAAGGCAGATTCCATTATAGCCTTTCACGAAGGCGATTCCGCGTTTACAATAGTCAAAGCAGACACAGTACTACCTTATGTACCGCAACCGGTTCTCCGTACCGGTTATGACAGACGTGTCCATCGCTTCCGCAGAAACTGGGAGCGGATTATCCCGACTCACTCTAAAATACAGTATGCGGGAAATATGGGATTAATCTCGTTCGGTACCGGATGGGATTACGGAAAACGAAATCAGTGGGAAACAGATTTACTGCTCGGATTCATCCCGAAGTATTCGTCCAAAAAGGCCAAAGTGACCATGACGCTGAAACAGAACTATATGCCTTGGAGCATCAATCTGGGAAAAGGATTCTCCACAGAACCTCTCGCCTGCGGATTGTATCTGAATACCGTGTTTGGCAACCAGTTCTGGGTAAGTGAGCCTGAACGTTATCCGAAGGGATACTACGGCTTTTCAAGCAAAGTGCGTATTCATGTTTTCCTGGGACAACGGTTGACTTATGATATTGACCCGAACCGCAGGTTTCTGGCAAAGTCCGTGACTTTCTTCTACGAGATAAGCACATGCGACCTTTACCTCATCAGCACCGTAACGAATAGCTATCTCCGTCCCCGCGATTATCTAAGTTTATCATTCGGATTAAAGTTCCAATGGTTATAAATTCAAATCCGAATTTTGAATTATGAATTACTTTTTCGTAAGTTTGTAGCGTACAAACCAATTCGGACATGAGTAAATCAGGAACAATCATCATTGTAGACGATAACAAAGGAGTGCTGACTGCGGTACAAATCCTTTTAAAAAACTATTTTTCAAAGGTTGTCACGCTGTCATCACCGGTCACATTGACCACCGTGATACGGGAAGAGACGCCGGAAGTGGTACTATTGGATATGAATTTCACTTCGGGCATCAATACCGGCAATGAAGGATTGTTCTGGCTGCACGAAATAAAGAAAGTACGACCGGAACTTCCCGTCGTACTTTTTACCGCTTATGCGGATATTGATCTTGCCATCCGGGGTATAAAAGAAGGAGCTTCGGACTTTGTCGTCAAACCTTGGAACAATCAGAAACTGGTAGAAACATTGCAGGCTGCCGCCTCGTCCGCACAGCATGGACGAAAAACGGGAAACAAAAAGGAGCCTGTCAACACTCCGCCGATCTACTGGGGAGAAAGCAAACCGATGCAGCAGCTCCGAATGCTGATAGAGAAAGTAGCCACCACAGATGCCAATATCCTGATTACAGGTGAAAACGGAACAGGGAAGGAAATGCTTGCCCGCGAAATTCATGCTCTTTCCAACCGCAGACAACAAGAAATGATCGCTGTGGACATGGGAGCGATCACTGAATCTTTATTTGAAAGCGAACTCTTCGGTCATGTAAAAGGCTCTTTCACTGATGCGCATGCCGACCGGACAGGAAAATTTGAGGCTGCCGATCACAGCACTTTGTTTCTGGATGAAATAGGGAACCTGCCCTATCATCTGCAAGCTAAACTGCTGACAGCTATCCAACGAAGAAGCATCGTACGGGTGGGAAGCAACACTCCGATTCCTATCGACATCCGCCTGATATGCGCTACCAACCGTAACCTGCAGGAAATGGTGGACCGGGAAGAATTTCGGGAAGACTTACTCTACCGAATCAACACCATTCATATCGAAATACCTCCTTTGCGGAAACGAAAAGAAGATATTATCCCGCTTGCCGAAAGATTTATCATCCGTTTCTGCAAACAATACGATAAGGAACCGATGAAATTCAGCCCGGCAGCCAAGGAAAAACTCATTGCGTACCCATGGTACGGGAATATCCGAGAGTTGGAACATGCCATCGAAAAGGTGGTCATCATTAACGACGGATTGCAAATTCCGGCGGAATTATTCCAGTTATCCACCCGAAAGACAGAAACTTCCGAAAAGGATATTTCCACACTGGAAGAGATGGAGATACAAATGATACGTAAAGCACTGGATACCTGTGCAGGAAACCTCTCGGCAGTAGCCGCGCAACTGGGAATTACCCGTCAGACTCTCTATAACAAGATGAAAAAGTTCGGATTATGAACCGGATTCTACAACAAGTAGCCAACCAATATTGGTTTAGGGTATCCCTGACGGTCATTTGCTGTCTGGCAACCGTTTGGTTTGGTGTGTATCAGTCTTATATCTGGCTCGGCATCAGTAGCTGTCTGCTGGTTTTAAGTATCATCTGGCAAGTCCGTCTTTATCGCCTGCACATCAAGCAGGTGCTTTTCATGATCGACGCTTTGGAGAATAATGACAGTGCCTTCCGCTTCCCCGAAGAGTCCGGCACTCCCGAAAGCAAACAGATCAACCGGGCACTCAATCGGGTGGGACGCATCTTATATAATGTAAAAGCAGAAACTGCCCAACAGGAAAAATACTACGAACTGATTCTTGATTTTGTCAGCACGGGGTTACTGGTGCTCAATGACAACGGAGCAGTCTATCAGAAGAACAAGGAGGCCCTCCGGCTTTTGGGACTCAATGTATTCACACATGTCCGGCAATTGAGTAAAGTAGACACCACGCTGATGGAGAAAATGGAAAACTGCCATCCCGGAGACAAATTACAGGTGGTGTTTCATAATGAACGGGGAACGGTCAATCTATCCATCCGTGTATCAGAAATCAATGTGCACAAGGAACATTTGCGTATCCTTGCGCTGAATGATATTAATATAGAACTGGACGAGAAAGAAATAGATTCATGGATTCGCCTGACCCGTGTACTGACTCACGAAATCATGAACTCCGTCACTCCTATCACCTCCCTCAGCGATACGCTCCTTTCGATGGTAGAGGACAAAGACGAAGAAATCAGCCACGGATTACAGACCATCAGTACAACGGGAAAAGGACTGCTTGCTTTCGTGGAATCCTACCGCAAATTCACACGGATACCGACTCCGGAGCCTTCATTGTTTTACTTAAAAGCATTCATCGAACGAATGGTAGAACTTGCCCGTCATCAGAATCCCTGTGACCATATCACATTCCATACGAAGATCGATCCAGCCGACCTGATTTTATATGCAGATGAAAATCTGATCTCACAAGTAGTCATTAACCTTCTGAAAAATGCGATTCAGGCAATCGGTAATCAGCCGGACGGACAAATCGATATTCAGGTATATTGCAATGAAACGGAAGAGGTACTGATTGAAATAAAGAATAACGGTCCCGTTATTCCGCCGGAAATTGCGGAACATATTTTTATCCCTTTCTTCACCACCAAAAAAGGAGGCAGCGGAATCGGACTTAGTATTTCACGTCAGATTATGCGGCTTTCCGGTGGAAGCCTCATCTTGCTGCCGGACAATAAGGAAACAAAATTCATATTAAAATTCAAATAACAGATAAGCTTATGACACCTGCACTCATCAATAACCCATTGTTCCGGGGAATTACTCCGGAAAAGTTATCCGCCAATCTGGAAGAGATCAGTTTTCATACCCGTTCTTATAAGAAAGGAGAAATTCTGGCACGACAGGGAGATGTGTGCAACCGTCTCATGATACTGACCAAAGGGAGTGTACGCGGCGAAATGATAGACTATTCCGGAAGACTCATCAAAGTAGAAGACATTGCCGCACCAAGAGCCCTTGCTCCTCTCTTCCTCTTCGGAGAAGAGAACCGTTTTCCGGTAGAAGTGACCGCTAACGAACTGACGGAAGTAATCGAAATCCCCAAATCGAGCGTACTGGAACTCTTCCGCAAGAACGAGCAGTTTCTGGAGAACTATATGAATCTATCTGCCAATTATGCCCGTACCTTGTCGGATAAACTTTTCTTTATGTCTTTCAAGACCATCCGGCAAAAGATAGCATCCTATCTGCTCCGGCTGCACAAACAACAGCAACAGCTGCAGATCACCTTCGACCGTTCGCAACAGGAGTTGAGCGATTACTTCGGTGTCTCCCGTCCCTCTCTGGCACGTGAACTGTCACACATGCAGGATGACGGCCTGATCACAGCCGACCGCAAACAGATCACTATTTTACAGAAAGAACAGCTGATCCGGCTGATTCAATAACCAAGAATTTACTCCGGTTTCATTATAGCTAATCTAGTTTTCATTATAGCTAATCGGAATATGATTATAGCTAAAATAATTTAGCTCATAGCATCTGATTTTTTTTCGGCCAATGTAACATTGGTTACAAACTTACCTCAAACTTTCCCCCTACTTTTGCGTTCATATTCAAGAAGACTAATTAAAAACGTAAAAGTTATGAGTATGTTCTGTTATCAATGTCAAGAGACCGCAATGGGTACAGGTTGTACCTTAAAAGGAGTATGCGGAAAAACATCCGAAGTGGCTAACCTGCAAGATCTTTTGCTCTTTGTAGTACGTGGAATTGCTGTGTACAACGAACATCTGCGTCAGGAAGGACAACCTTCCGAACAGGCAGACAAATTTATCTACGATGCCCTGTTTATCACTATCACCAACGCCAATTTTGATAAAACGGCTATCATCAGGAAAATAAAAGAAGGATTGCTGCTGAAAAAAGAACTTGGCAGCAAAGTAACCATTGCCAATGCTCCCGACGAATGCCTATGGGATGGAAGTGAAGATGAGTTCGAAGAAAAAGCCAAGACAGTAGGAGTACTTCGCACACCCAACGAAGATATCCGCTCTCTGAAAGAACTTGTACATTACGGACTGAAAGGAATGGCAGCTTACGTTGAGCATGCGCATAATCTGGGACACGAATCATCAGAAATCTTTGCCTTTATGCAACACGCATTAGCCGAACTCACCCGCAATGATATTACGATGGAAGAACTGGTTCAACTTACACTGACCACAGGTAAACACGGAGTTTCCGCAATGGCTCTGCTGGATGCAGCCAACACAAGCAGCTACGGAAATCCGGAAATATCAGAAGTTAATCTCGGTGTGCGCAACAATCCGGGTATCCTTATCAGCGGCCATGACCTGAAGGATCTCGAAGAATTGCTGGAACAGACCGAAGGAACAGGGATAGACATCTATACCCACAGCGAAATGCTTCCGGCGCATTATTACCCTCAACTAAAAAAATACAAACATCTGGCAGGAAACTACGGAAACGCGTGGTGGAAACAGAAAGAAGAATTTGAAAGCTTCAACGGACCGATTTTGTTTACCAGCAACTGTATCGTTCCTCCACGTGCCAACGCTACTTACAAAGACCGTATCTATGTCACCGGAGCCTGCGGACTGGATGGTGCACACTATATCCCCGAACGTAAAGACGGAAAACCGAAAGATTTCTCCGCACTGATCGCACACGCCAAGCAATGTCAGCCGCCAACAGCGATTGAGAACGGAACACTGATCGGAGGATTTGCCCATGCACAAGTAGTAGCTCTGGCAGATAAGGTGGTAGAAGCCGTCAAAAGTGGAGCAATCCGCAAATTCTTCGTAATGGCAGGATGCGACGGACGCATGAAGAGCCGTGAATATTACACCGAATTTGCAGAGAAACTTCCGAAAGATACAGTGATCCTGACTGCCGGTTGCGCCAAATACAGATATAACAAACTGGCTTTAGGTGACATCAACGGCATCCCCCGTGTACTGGATGCAGGACAATGTAATGATAGCTATTCGTTGGCTGTCATCGCCTTGAAACTGAAAGAAATATTCGGATTGGACGACGTTAACAAACTTCCTATCGTATATAACATCGCTTGGTACGAGCAGAAAGCAGTAATCGTTTTATTGGCATTGCTGGCACTGGGAGTGAAGAATATTCATCTGGGCCCTACTCTTCCGGCCTTCCTTTCACCGAACGTGAAAAATGTATTGATCGAACAATTCGGAATCGGTGGTATCAGTACTGTGGACGAAGATATCATGAAGTTCTTGTCATAAATGCAAGATTTACCAGCTAAACCTTAACTATTAAATATAAAAAGGCGCGAATTGCATCATCTGTGTAATCCGCGCCTAATAATTATTAATTAAAAGGCAGCATCAATCATCTTTCGGCAATATCAAATTGAGAAGAACTCCGACCAAAGCAGCCAGTCCGATACCGGACAATGAAAAGTCTCCCCAAGTGAGGACAGCCCCACCGATACCGACGGTCAGCGTCAGAGAAACAATGATAATATTCCTTGTACGACTCAAATCAATGCAGTTATTGACCAGATTACCAATTCCGGCACAGGCGATTGTTCCGAAAAGCAAAAGCATTATTCCTCCCAATACTGCACTCGGAATTGATTTCAGCAACGCACTGATTTTGCCGATGACGGAGAACAAGATAGCGGATATGGCTGCAATCCGGATAACTTGCGGATTCGTAATTTTAGTTAATGACATGGCTCCCGTTACTTCCGAATAAGTCGTCACCGGAGGACCACCCACCAATCCGGCAAAAAGGCAAGCCAGCCCATCCCCCAATAAAGTACGATGCAGACCGGGGTCTTTCACAAAATCCTTTCCCGTAACCGTATTTACCACATATACATCTCCAATATGTTCTATCACCGGAGCAATGGCTACCGGAATCATAAACAAGATCGGCTCCCATGAGAACTTGGGAAATACAAACTGCGGTAACCCGATCCAGGCCGCATCTCTGACACCGGACAAATCCAGATCATAGAAAAGCCATGCCGCCAGATAGCCGACAATAATACCGCAAAAGATAGGAATCAACTTCAAAAGCCCTTTTGCCTTCATCGAAACGACAACCGCAGTAACCAGCGATAACAAAGCCAGCACCCAGTTTTCCTTCGCCATCTCCACTCCCGTACCGGCAAGCGACAAACCGATCAGAATAATAACCGGACCAATGACTACCGGAGGAAACAAACGTTCAACCACCCTCACCCCTTGCCATTTGACCAGCGCACTCATTGCGAAATAAACCAGTGCGACACCCAGCATTCCGGATAAAGTACCCGCCAGACCATAAAGTTCTGTCGCCTTTATTATCGGGGCAATAAATGCGAAACTACTTCCCAAAAAGATGGGGACTTTCCCCCGCGTGACCGCATGAAAGATAAGTGTACCAATACCGGCTGTAAACAAAGCGGTGGAAGGGTCGAGCCCCACTAATAACGGTACAAGCACCGTAGCTCCGAAAGCTACAAACAAGAATTGTACCCCTACCACCCCTTTCCGTAAAGGAGTAAGATTGTTTGAATCCATAAGTATGATGTAGATTAATTGAGTGCAAAATTAATCTTTTTAGACAATTTAACTACCTTTTTCCATCAAAAAACATCCAAAAAGACTCTTTATTTGTTTTAAATAATGTGTAACTTCGCACAGTGAGAGCTCATACGACATTTTTTATAACTTAACAATAGATTGCCTATGATATTTACAGCAGAAAACACCCTACTTATTGGTTCTATCTTACTTTTCGTTAGTATCGTTGTCGGAAAAACCGGATATCGCTTCGGAGTCCCCACCTTATTACTGTTCCTCGTCGTGGGAATGTTGTTCGGAAGTGACGGACTCGGACTCCAGTTTCATGACGCCAAAGATGCACAATTCATCGGTATGGTCGCCCTGAGCATCATTCTGTTTTCGGGAGGTATGGATACAAAATTCAGAGAAATCAAACCCATTTTAGGTCCAGGTATCGTGCTTTCTACCGTCGGAGTGCTACTAACCGCTCTTTTTACCGGATTATTTATCTGGTGGTTGTCCGGAATGAGCTGGACGAATATCTATCTGCCTATCACTACTTCATTGTTACTGGCAGCCACCATGTCATCTACGGACTCTGCTTCGGTATTTGCCATCCTGCGTTCACAGAAAATGAATCTGAAACATAACCTCCGCCCCATGCTGGAATTGGAAAGTGGAAGTAATGACCCGATGGCTTACATGCTTACCATTGTCCTGATACAGTTTATCCAATCGGCAGGTATGGGAGTCGGGGCTATCGCCGCTTCTTTCATTATTCAGTTTATAGTCGGCGCGGCTGCCGGATATGTGCTCGGAAAGTTGGCTATCCGCATGCTGAACAAGCTCAACATTGACAATCAGGCATTGTACCCTATCCTGTTGCTGGCTTTTGTTTTCTTCACCTTTTCCATCACTGATTTGCTAAAAGGTAACGGTTACCTTGCCGTATACATCGCAGGTATCATGGTGGGAAACAATAAGATCATGCACCGCAAAGACATTTATACGTTTATGGATGGACTTACCTGGTTGTTTCAGATCATCATGTTCCTTTGCCTCGGTCTTCTCGTCAACCCTCACGAAATGCTGGAGGTTGCAGCAGTAGCTTTGTTGATCGGTGTCTTTATGATTGTGATCGGTCGTCCGCTAAGTGTATTCCTTTGTTTGCTTCCCTTCCGGAAAATAACCATGAAATCACGGCTGTTCGTATCTTGGGTAGGATTGCGTGGAGCAGTTCCCATCATCTTCGCTACTTATCCGGTAGTTGCGGGAGTCGAAGGTTCGAATATAATCTTTAATATCGTATTCTTTATCACAATCGTCTCACTGGTTGTGCAGGGAACGACCGTTTCTTTCGTTGCCCGCCTGCTGAATTTATCCAAACCGCTGGAGAAAACGGGCAATGACTTCGGAGTGGAACTTCCGGAAGAGATTGATACAGACCTCAGGGATATGACTATCACACAGGAAATGCTGGAAGAAGCAGATACACTGAAAGATATGAATCTCCCCAAAGGCACATTGGTGATGATTGTGAAACGCGGAGATGAATTTCTGATTCCTAACGGAACACTGAAACTACATGTGAATGATAAATTGCTGCTTATTTCCGAAAAGTCTAAAGAAGAGGAAGAAAATAGCAGTGAATCCTGATATTTATTATGGTGACACTATCGTATCCGGATAGTATCACTATATGCAACAGATGGTGTCACTATACTGACGGTATAGTGACACCATAATTTTGTATATCAGCCCCTTCCGGAAAAGAGAACTCGCCTCCTCCATTGCCTCCAACCGGAATCTCCATCCATAACGGGAAAATAATTGAAAAAAGAAGTTCAACCCTCCCCCGTTAATTAACCGTAAAACTTGATTGTAAACTTCGGTTTTCGTTAATGAAGTGTTATTTTTGCGCAATTTTAAATCAAATGTGCAAAATTCGAATGGAACAAGAACATCAGTTCATTGATTATATTGAACAAAGCATCATCAAAAACTGGGATAAAGATGCATTGACAGACTACAAAGGAATCACGCTTCAATATAAGGATGTAGCGCGTAAGATAGCCAAGTTTCACATTGTTCTGGAAAGTGCCGGTATTCAGCCGGGTGATAAAATAGCTGTCTGTGGACGAAACAGTGCCCATTGGGCGGTTACCTTCTTAGCTACCATTACGTATGGAGCCGTCATTGTTCCTATTCTACATGAGTTCAAAGCGGATAATATTCATAATATCGTCAACCACTCCGAGGCTAAGCTACTCTTTGTCGGCGACCAGGCATGGGAAAATCTGAATGAAGATGCAATGCCGTTGCTGGAAGGGATCGCTTCCCTCACCGATTTCTCCGCATTGGTATCACGCAACGAAAAGCTGACTTATGCCTTCGAACACCGAAACGCTATTTACGGCCAGCGTTATCCAAAGAATTTCCGTCCCGAACATATCTGTTATCGGAAAGACCGTCCGGAGGAACTGGCTATCATCAATTATACTTCCGGCACTACCGGATATTCTAAAGGCGTCATGCTCCCCTATCGCAGCATCTGGTCGAACGTAGCGTACTGTTTCGAAATGCTCCCTGTGAAACCGGGAGATCACATCGTCTCCATGCTTCCGATGGGGCATGTTTTCGGCATGGTATACGACTTTTTATATGGTTTCTCTGCCGGTGCACACATCTATTTCCTGACGCGCATGCCGTCTCCGAAGATCATTGCGCAATCTTTTTCGGAAATAAGACCCAGAGTAATCTCCTGTGTACCCCTGATTGTAGAAAAGATTATCAAAAAGGATATTCTGCCAAAGGTAGACAGCAAAATCGGAAAACTATTGCTCAAAGTACCCATTGTAAACGATAAAATCAAATCGTTGGCCCGACAGGCTGCTATGGAAATTTTCGGTGGGAACTTCGATGAAATCATCATTGGCGGTGCTCCTTTTAATGCCGAGGTAGAAGCCTTCCTCAAAAAGATAGGTTTCCCCTACACCATCGCTTATGGTATGACTGAATGTGGTCCGATTATTTGTTCCAGCCGCTGGGAGACACTGAAACTGGCTTCCTGTGGAAAAGCGACTACCCGGATGGAAGTCCGCATCGACTCACCGGACCCTAAAACACACGCCGGAGAAATCGTATGCAGAGGAACGAATATGATGCTGGGATATTATAAAAATCCGGAAGCTACATCACAGATTATCGATGCAAACGGATGGCTTCACACAAGCGATTTAGGAACAATCGACGACGAAGGCTATGTGACTGTCCGGGGCCGCAGCAAAAATCTGCTCCTGACTTCCAGTGGACAGAACATTTATCCGGAAGAGATAGAAAGTAAACTGAACAATATGCCTTATGTAGCGGAGTCACTGATCGTTTTACAGCATGATAAACTGGTAGCGCTGATTTATCCGGACTTTGACGACGCTTTTGCTCATGGCCTGCAACAGACTGATATCGTAAAAGTAATGGAAGCCAACCGTATTGAACTGAATCAGCAGCTGCCCAATTACTCTCAGATAAGCAAAGTAAAAATCCACTTCGAAGAATTTGAAAAGACTGCGAAGAAATCAATCAAACGCTTTATGTATCAGGAAGCGAAAGGATAACATCTCCTTTGAACAAGACAAATTACATTTGAACATACAACAAGAATCAAAAACGGTGAACAGGCCCAAAGCTCTGTCCACCGTTTTCTCTTTCTAACCTAACCAACTTTATTTTCAACCTGCTATCCTTCAACAATCTTCACCTCGTTTTCTCTAAAGCGGTATAAACGAAACAGCCTTTTCGCCATCGGCATAGATAATACAGTTCAGAAAGAAGAAACACTTAAATGTATGCCATTTTTCTTTCTTCAGATGCAAAGAAAAAGTATCTTTGCATCTAAACAATGTAGATTTATGGCAAAGATACTATTAGCAGAAGATGAAGTCAATATCGCCTCCTTTATCGAACGGGGACT
>QWCH01004039.1_pt1 | contig 14829 bp, 8 predicted proteins | sample 1972671 | NCBI WGS metagenome assembly QWCH01 (sample SAMN09866713, study PRJNA288562) | Human gut metagenome isolate term3_stool, whole genome shotgun sequencing... | isolation source: gut | host: Homo sapiens | place: USA: California | reverse complement strand
TGCGGCCCGTCTGGACTACCATCAAACTCTCTTCTACAGAATCATTTGCATAGAGCAATACACCGGGCGAACCACCCAGCAGCATGGCGAAAGCCAATGCGACTCCTTTTGAACATAAGAATTTGGATTTAATTTCCATAATACTATTAAATTGTTAAAGTTAATATGTGTTTTTCCGAATCTGGTATTTAACCGACTTTGGAGAATTCATTTTTCAAATAAGTACGAACCGTTTTACGAGCCAGTAATAATTGACATTCTACTGTACGGGGAGATAAGGACAGCTTTCCTGCAATGGCAGGACAAGAGAGTTCATGATTGAAACTAAGTTCATAAATCTGACGGCGTTTAACAGGAAGAGCTTCCATAACCTGGTCATGCATCTTCTTTAGTTCACGAAAATGAATGGTATCTTCTGTGGTATTCCGACTGGTGTCTTCCATCCTATTATATATGTAGGCGACGAAATCTTCCTGTTTATAATAACGACGGATTTTATCGGTTACTATATTGCGAGCGATGGTAAAAAGCAAAGACCAGACTGTATCTTTGTTCACGAATGCCCTGTGTTCCCATAAGCGGACAAAGACATCCTGTGCCAAATCTTCCGCTTCATGCGGATGGCAAATGCGGATAGCGATATAGTTCTTGATATACTCCTTATATTTAAGATAGCATTCAGAGAAGAAGTCGTCAAATGTAGCTTGCTGTTTATTCATGGCATTAAATTTATCCGTTTAACGATGATACAAAAGTAGGAACAAGTTTCAAATTCAAATACCACAAAAGTAACAGATAACAAAACTATCGTAACAAGCGTGTATTTTTGCAAAAACTTCCCATTTCATCGGGATAAATCTAACCGTCACACCAATAAAAAAGGGGATGTCGTTACATTTGACGACTCCCCTGTTCTTATATTTGCATGGATGAAAGCTTTCATCCGGAAGGATTCATTATTTATTTTCCTGTGATGCCTGGAAATCCGGTATACGTTTTACGTTCGCACCTTTCATCACACCTCTTTTGATCGCTTCATTCGTATCGGTGATTTCTTTCTTCACACGTTTATAGTATTCTTTTGTCAGTCCTTTCTCTACTGCTTCCGATTCTGTTACTGCCCAAAGATACTGATAATCCATCAACATCAAATCCGGTGCCACTATTTTAAAGAAAACACTATCATTTGCAAATTTTTCACGTAAGTCTCCCAAATAGATGGTATCTGCAGGATTTACCTCCTTAACATTTGCATTATTTTTTGAACTGCTACCTCCGCAAGAGGATAACATCAAACCTCCTACCAACAAAATTAAAACTAATACTTTCATATCAATATATATTATAAAATAAAACTTCTTCTGCCCCAATGTGAACAAGATCTTACAATTATCTCACTTATTCAGCGCAAATGTAATAATTAAACTACAAACACAAGCACAATGTCATTCTTTTCTTCCCGATTCCTCGGCATATTGCTTGGGAAGCATACCGAACATTTCTCTAAAACACTTCGAGAAATAGCTGGGTGAACTGAATCCTACCCGGTTCGCTATTTCAACAATCGGCAACTGACTTCCTTGTAATAATTGTGCCGCCCGTTTCAAACGGATGCTGCGAATAAAGTCTGTCGGTGTATGTCCGGTGATGGATTGTAGCTTACGGTAAAGGCTCATACGCACCATACCCAAATCGCCACTCAATTCTTCTACGCCATATTCCGGATTGTCCATGTTCTTTTCTATGTATTCCAGACACTTCTGTATGAGCTGTTCGTCTACTGAAGTAATGGTGATAGCACTCGGATTTACTTCTATGTTTTTACGGAATTCCTGTTTTCTCTTTTCCTGCTGCTCTATCAGCTTTTCAATGCGTACCATCAGCATATCAAAGTTGAAAGGTTTCGACATATAAGAGTCTGCTCCTACTTCATAGCTGTTAATCTTGATATCATCGGCAGTACGGGCTGTCAATAATATCACAGGTATATGGGAAGTCTGCACGTTCGTCTTGATCCGACGGCAAAGTTCGATACCGTCTACTTTCGGCATCATAATATCGCTGATAATCAGGTTCGGATTTTCCTCTATCGCTTTTCGCTCTCCTTCCTCGCCGTCTGCCGCTTCAATGATTTGATAAAAATCTTCTAACTGTTCTTTCAGGAAAGTACGGAATTCCTGATTGTCCTCCACTAACAACAGTTTCTTCAGGTTATCATCGACTGTAGATGTAGTGGTTTCTTTCTCTTTAATGTCTGGTGTTTCCGTTCCGATGATTTCTTCCGGCAGTTCGTTCGGTTCCGGTTTCAGGTCCATCGGCAACCAAACGGTGAATACTGATCCACGATCTATCTGACTGTCCACTTTAATACGGCCACCATGTATATTTACATATTCCCTTACCAAATGAAGTCCGATGCCACTGCCTATTTTTTCGTCCCCTTCATTTCCTACCTGATAGAAACGGTCAAAGATATAAGGAAGGTCTGATTCGGATATTCCGATTCCAGTATCAGATACGGATATTCTCACGTAGTTTCTTTCTTCTATCTCTTCTGTCGCGAGCTGTAAGTTCACTGTGCCTCCCTGCGGTGTATATTTGAAGGCGTTGGACAAGAGATTATTCATAATCTTATGTACCTTATCCCGGTCGAAGAACATATAAAGCGCTCTATGTTCAGATTGGTTCACAAAGTTAAGGTGCTTCTCTACTGCCATTGGCATGAAGTTGTTATAGGCAGAAACAATAAATTCCTCCATATCGCCGTTCATCAGATGCAACCTCTCTCCTTTCATTTCCAGTTTGCGGAAATCGAGTAGCTGATTCACCAATGACAATAGGTTTTGAGCATTCTTATAGATGGTATTCAGTTGCTTTTTCATCGCATCGTCTGTCAATCGACGTATCACCATGTCTAATGGCGTGATAATCAATGTCAGCGGAGTGCGGAGTTCATGGCTTATATTTGTGAAGAAGCGGAATTTCATCTGATCCAGTTCTTCTTTCTGCTTCAACGCTTCCTCTTCTTGCATACGAATCATCTTCTGCCGGTTGCGGCGGTTTATTACGTAGATCAGCCCGAAGATTAAGAGAATAACTAAAATTGCATAGAAAATACGAGCGGCCAGTGTATCCCAGAATGGGGGATGAATTACAATTTTGAATGCAGACTCCGGTCCCCATATCCGGTCGTTTCCGGCAGCGGACACACGGAAGATGTATTCGCCCGAAGGGAGATTATTATAGACCACACGTCCTTGTCCATTCTCAAAAAGGGTTTCCGTCCATTCTTTGTCAAATCCTTCCAGTTGGTAACGGAAAGAGGTTTGAGAAGGATTAGGGAAGTTCAGACCAGAAAACTCAAGTGTGATATAGTTCTCATCATATTTTAATTGTACTTCGTCCGAATAACTTAATGCTTTATCAAATAAGACACGTCCGTTATATATTTCGCCCGAAACAACCGGAACATTAAACAAGCGGAATGAGGTAAACAGAGGACGATTGAGGCACTGATTATCTATCATGTTTTCTGGTGAGAAAGCAATAAAGCCGTTCATCAGCCCCAGGAAAAGCTGATTGTCCCTGGTCATTAACGAAGGGAAACTATATAAATCATCCTGACGGATTTCATCTTCCGACAGACAGCTGATTACATGAAAGCTGTATTTATCTGCTCTTCTGTCTACTTTTATCTTATAAATAGAAGTGACTGTCGAAATCCATATATCATGGTTCTTATCTTCCACTACGTTCAGGATAGCTTTAGACAGACCTTCTTCTTTCCCTAATGTGTAGCTTTGCCCATTGTAAGTCAAAACGCTCAAGCCATATTGTGTAGCAAACCATAAAGTTCCCTCATGGTCTTTGAGTATCTGATTATACTTGATACTTCCCTGATTGAAAATAGAATTAGCCTGGCCGTCTTCCTCCGGTATCCATATTTTATTCGTTGCAGGATCGTAAATGTAGAGTCCGTTATCACTGCCTACGACCAACCGGGATTGATTATCTATGGCCAATGCATTCGCTACTTTATATTTTTTGAGTTCGGGAAACTGTTCGGACAATAAGTTTATTTGCCCGTTTTCAGGATTGAATAATCCTACACCACCATATATACTTACCCACAATCGACCGGAAGAATCTTCGACCATGACACGGATATTACTGAAATCCAATTCATTCTGATAATCCGTATCGGGATAATCGTAAGATTGTACCTTTCCATGATCTATGCAGTAGAGCCCATCGTGGTATGTTCCGACCCAAACACGCTTCTTGCTGTCCTCATAAAGTACACGGCAATTCTTCTGACTGAATTCATGATAGAATCTGTTCATGCTTTTAGTCTCCGGTTCATAGCGATAGACACCCTGAGTAGTACCCATCAGAATTTCTCCTTTAGATGTTTCGAGCATACAGCGGATTTCCTCTCCTTTCCAGTCGCCATTTATCATCTTCTTATTGTACAGCACTATTTTATTCATGCTGGGATGATAATAACACATTCCCTGATTATAAAGTCCTATCCAAACGGAATTATTTTCCCGGTCGCAATAGATGCTTTGAATACCGTTTCGTACTGTATTACCTGATAATAAAGGAATATCCAGTGTCCGGGTTACAGAGAAATTGTGCATATCAATGACATAGAATCCATCGATAACGGTTCCTACCCATGCATTTCCACCTTTATCCACATCCATAGAAGTAAACCATGAATAGTGTCCGAGTTGGATACCTGAAATTTGGTTCCATTTTTTATTATAGACATCATAATAGCCTACTCCACGATCCCACATCAACCAAAAGTCACCATTATCGAGTATCTTCAAAACCACACGGTCATCCGGTTTCAGTTGGTCTTTCAGGAAATCAAGTTGATGCACGAAACGTTTCTTTTCTAAATCGTAGCAACGGATAGCCCCTTTCTGATGAACCATCCAACTGTATTTTCCATGACTTTCTACTCCGAGTAATCCTCCATAGTATTCCATAAACTCATCATTCCTACAAACCTGTTCGATTGATTTTGTCTCTGCATCGTACATATAGACAGAGGAACCCGGCGTCAGAAACCAACAATGTTTCTCTGAATCAATAATCAGGTCCGCCACTTTATCCTTTAAGCCGAATTGTTGAAATAAAGAATCTACGTTATAGATGTACTGTTCGGTAGTCAAATCGAAGACGCGTAGGCTCTTGCGTTCTTTCATCCACAAACGTTTGTCGGCATCAATATATTGTTCGGGAATAATATGGTTATATGCTATCGAATATTCGCCATGAATATTGAAAGGGAAATTTGAATAGTTCGCACCATCATACAGGCTTAATAACACAGTACTTCGCACACCGATACGTCCGTCGGGAATGGGGAAAACGCTTTTTACATAGTTATCCGGTAATCCTTCGACAACTCCAATCTGGCGGAATACATAAGGGGATTCTTGCGAGCTAATATAACCCGGATACAATAATCCCATTAGTATGATTAACAAACATATTCGAATTTTCATGGCCATCTTTTTTTGTAGTACTATTATTAAGTACGAACGAAGAATCAAATCCCCTTATCCTACTTTACTATTATTTTCTGAATTTCGAGTTTATCTCCGGCTTGCTCTATCTGTAAACGAAGTACACAAGCTCCTGCGGGAAGAGTGAGTTTTCCTATTTCTCTTTCCGTCCATTGTATAGAACTGGGTAATTGCATGGGTTCTGTCTTTACTTCTGAATCAGAAGCTACGGACAATAAAGAATTTCCTTTTGATTGATAAACAAGATAAACGGTATAATCTCCATCGGTAGGAATACTTACAGTATAATTCATCCATTCTCCATCTTCTATTTGGGTAACGACGTAATTATCTTCTTCTTTTCGTAGCTCTACTGCTCCGTCAGGTCTGTATTCGTTGCCACGTTTCTTTCCTACATTGTGATAGGTATGCCCTTCGGGATCTTCCGCAAGACAATAATAATCGTAATCGGCAGCCGATATTTCACTAGGTAGCAAATGAATTCCTGATACACGCTTTCCCGTAGAGAAAGAAACGGGATCGCCTGCCATCCAGGGAGTCAATCGCTTGGTCAATGTTCCCCAGTCAGTCCATTCATAAAACCAGTTGGGTGCTATCCCCCAGTTTTCGCAACCGTGATGTTCTATCATATAATCACGGTAACGTTTCAACCAGGTATAGTTGTTCTCCGGCAATCCAGCACGTACTGCATAATGCGCCAATGCCATTTCACGAGTTCCGCCACTACCTGCTACGTCTCCACGTCCGTGAGGAGATACGGCTACGGATTCCCAACGTCCACTACGGCTTTTTATCTGGAGAAATTTTCCGTTCTCAAAGGTAACTTCATTTGAATTCTTACTATAACTTGTCGGTTCCCAAGGCTCTTTTTGCTCTTCATAGGTCTGGACTTTAGAGAGGTTATAACGATAGTTCCATTCCAAACCAAGAAGCAAACGGTTATTGAGACAATTATACAAAGAATCTCCCTGATTCCATGCCATTTCTGCGATAGCTACATAATTGTGGATACCTGCCAATACATGTCCCTGGTCGCGACTCGACTCCTGACATTGACCGTTTGGATAGATATAATACTGTAGCTGTTCATCGTATCCATAATCTGAAATCTTGTTTTCTCTTCCTTCCAATTTATAATCAAGCATGGTTGGTGATTTCTTAATCGGTTCTTTGCTAGTGACCGTCGGTCCTGAAGGATAAGGTAAATCATCCGGTCGATGCTTCATTCCCAATAAATAACGGTAAGCACGGTCATACATTACTTCGTTATCTAAGTAAATCCCCATTGCCATCATTCCACGAGCAGCGAAAAGTCCTTGATTACCAAACCTTGCGGCATCGAAATTAAAAATATTCCAATAGAATGTAACTCCGTTCTTTGAATCATCCCAGTAATTTGCATATTTGGAAGAGAAATCTTCCGTATTGCTATATCCAGGATAGACCAACATATTTTTAAAACGTTGCTGGCCTTCTACTTTCCAACCGGAATAATCACGCATTAATTCGGCGGCATCAATTAAAAGGTAAATCTTTCCGTTATCTAATGGTCCTGTTCCACGACTACTTGTATTGGTATAATAAGAATTAGCATTCAGATATTCGACCGCTTTACGGGCATAAGCCTCATCGCCCGTCAGATGCCAAAGCAATGCTAAGTCATGTGCCCGCCTGCCATCTACTCCGATAGTAGCATTAAAACGTCCTTCTCTGATTTGTTTTCCCCGATTGATAACTTGCGTATTGAGTGAAGAATAGGGAGATTCCTTTAATTTCAGAAAAGTAGAATAATAAGGCTCATGTTTCGCCTTGACCATAGCTTTCATCCGGTCTAAATCACCTTGGGTATAGGTGATTCCGGGATGGATAAAGTTACGTCGTTGCGCTTGCACTCCATTTTGAATATTCCCAATCCATACAATCCCAATAATCCATATAATTTTGTTAATCATAGTGCGATTCGTTTTTTATACAAGTGATAAGCAAAGATAGTATTTAGTAATAAAAAGGAGTTCAAAGTGAATGAAACATTTACTTTGATTAGCATAAACCCGGGAATAAAACTCTTGTATTTATACTCATGGTTCTCTTCCAGACTCCTTAATTCTGATTCCAGTGCAGCTTTGCTCTCATCTATTAATAGATAAGTTATTATCTTCCTATTGCAAAGTTCTTTCCTTCTAATACTAAAGTTACTCTTATCTAATAGAAATCTATAATTGCAAGCTTTGATTATAAAAACGAAAGTTTCATTTATATAATTGCAAGTTCTAATTATATAAATGAAACTTGCATTTATAGTTTATGTTTAACCTAAAGAAAGTTTGATATTAGAAGAAAAGAAGTTTGCACCTAATACAAAGAGATTTTTCCATTCATACTTCATATACCAGATTATGCTATTTGACTGTGATATTCTTTATGTATTCATTCGTGATAAAATCATCTATATTTTTCATCTTCATGCCGTTGATAATCACATTATCGAAGATGATATTCTTGACGGAACGTTCTTTATCAAACCCTTTCAATAGAGATGGATTCTCCCCTACTCCATTATAAATGATATTCCGAAAAATAATATCTTCAATTCCCCGGCCGGGTTGCTTATCATACTTTGAATTGAAACGAACATTAATATGAAACAATCTTCCCTCCTGGATATTCTCTACACGGATATCCTCAAATAATGCCTTGCGTACCAAGTTTTTATCACCGCAATCCACTGCCATACAGCCCTGATAAAGAAGATCATCTTCATCATGTTCCAGAATATCGACATTACGGACAGTTATATTCTCAAGAATCTCTCCAGCCTTATCGTCCGGGTTACCGTGTCCTCCAATGTTGATCGGATGAGCAATATCCGCCCAAAGGATTGAATTCTGTAAAGTCACGTTACGACTTCCTCCGTAATAGTTCCAGCGATGGGCATAGATGGCAATACAATCATCACTGTTCCGCATAAAAACATTGTCTATTAATACGTCACTGCAACACATCAGATCTATGCCATCACTCCATCCTTTACAACTAAAAGACTTTAAATTATTGATGGTCAACCCTGTAGACTCACCACCAAATACTGTATAGTGATCTGGATTTATAACTGTAATACCGTCAATCCATATATTTTTAGAATGAGTAACTTCTATTCCACGGATCGGATGGTCGAGAATACCACGCCCGACAATGCGTACATTTTCAGCTTTGTCAATCAATAATTTAGCTTTTACAACAGCTCCGGGAGCTAAATAAACAGTAGTATTGGAAGGAATCTGTATCTGTGTGTTCGGCAAATCTTTCGGACGATGGACACCCGGTCCGAAATACATTACTTTGTCACTGCTTTCAGTATAAGTTTCTGTTTCCAAAGGATTAGCAAACAAATGAAGATTATGCAAACGATCACCGTTAAACTCAATCGACAGGCATTGAGGTCTAGTGAGTGTAAAAAAGATAGCATTGTGGTTTACCGTATGTTGTATACCTATTGCTAACGGACGGATTTTCACATCCTGAATGGTGCCATTGTTCTTTTTCACCATCACTTCTACGGGACTGCCTATATCAAACTGTACCATTGAAGCAGATTGTACCCGATCCATATCTACTTGGACTTCATATTCGAATACATCTTTCCATTCACCGCCTGCTTCACGTACTTTGACTGTATAATCATCATTATGTGGCATACCAGTGTTCAATCCTTCCGGATAGGTTACTAATTGGGCATTCCCGAATGTCGAAAATGCAATAGCTATTGCTAACAAACATTTTCTTTTACCTGATAAAACTCCTACTATATTCATATCACTAAACTATGTTATATTTTAATTATTCTGTTTATTGAAGTTCTTTCTAAAACTATACTTTCTATTCCACCCAGGTTGGCAAACTGGTAACAGAAACTATAGAAAAAATAACCAATGCAAAAAATCTCCTTTATTGTCTATTACGAACAATAAAGGAGATTTACCTAGAACATTCCAGTTTTTTCTGTCTTCTTATTTTTTACTTTTTACATACGGTTCTGCATATTGAGTCGGCAGTGCTCTCGATATGTCTTTGAAACATTTAGTAAAACTAGTATACAATACACCTTCCTATTCTTTATTATAGCTTTATTCGAACGGAACTGCCAAGTACTAGAATATGAATTGAAAACGTCCCTGTACTACACTAAAGTTTGTGCTTTCGATCTCTTTGATATGCGAGCCGGGGATGAAGTAGCTATAATTCAATTTGACAGCAATGTGTTTATTGATATAGTAATTCAATCCGAAGGAGAGGTCTTTCTGTGTTCCGCCTTTTATTCCGGCATCATTCAGAGAGAGATAATTGAAACGGGCACATAGTTCAAGTGCTTTTCCTTCCGGTCTTCCGGGACAGGCTACTTCTTCGTCATACAGATAATTCTGTCCCAACAATAGCCAGGAACATTGCAGATAAGCTCCTTGTGCCGTATAGTTCTCAAAACCCTTTTCCCGTTTTACATGGGCGCGGATGTATTCACCCTGAAGAAAGAATTTATGATAGTAAATTAGCAGTTCGGTTCCTATTTTAAATTGGGATGCTGCATGATCTACATCTGCTTGTATTAATGTACGATTATCAATCGTGCTCACGCCCGGAGATTTATAAGTAAACGTATTCCTGTTCTCATCTTCGGGAAGCGTGCCGTCCGGTGTACGATGGATAGCTGCTAATCCTATATGTATCAGTTTCGCTTGCTCATAAAGTGGACGGTAAACCAAACGTCCGTCAATGGCATATCCTTGCGATGCATTTTTCAGGTTGCTCAAATCATTATCGGTAAAGAATCCGCCACACAGATAGTAATATTGGGTACGATAGGAATAGGCTACTCCCATACGTCGGCTATTTGTCAATGCCAGCACAGCTCCCGGAGATTGGTTGAAGCGAAGATCAAATGTACTACAAATCATATCGAGACTGAATGGCTCATAGAATTGTCCTATCTGAATGGAACTATTCTTATAGGAATAGGTGGCAAAAGCATCTTTGATGGCTACTTTGTTTCCGGCATATCCCATTTCCAGTTTCATTCCCCAGTTCTGATAGGTAGCTTTTACACCGATGCGAAGGTCATTAAATTCCGTGCCGTTGCCAAAGTTATTCGGATTCTTCAGATACACTCCTCCATCCATTAATAGACGCCCGGTGATTTTATATTGTATGCCATCGGGCAGATTCTGTGCCGTTATCCGGGAAGTCGTTAGTATTAGAGATAGAAGGAAGGAGAATTTCAAATATAGTCCTATTATTTTCATCGTCCACCTTTTATCAAATTTGTGAAAAAGTAGTTGGCTCCATACCTTCTCCCGTAAATTTTATCCCGTTGCTCATTTCGGCTTCTTTCGCTTTCTTCAGCTGTTTCTCTTTTTTATAGCGCTGTATCAGGTAAATCATGGAGCAGGTGAAAGCAACCGTACAGATCAGTCCTACGTAACCGGATAATATATTATAAAATTCCAACCAGTTTATGTCTACATGGGCAAATTCTTTGAACATCAAGACAAGTACAGTTCCCGTATATCCGATAAAATCAATGGTCACAATGAAGAAACCGACATTTCCTTTTATCTTGAAACAAGCGATGAAGCGGTCGAAAAAAATGCTTTGAAAACAGAGGTAGGCAATATACAGACAGAGACTTTGGACAAACAGCCAGGTGATTGCATCCAATTGCAGAGAATCATAATTGAAAGATATAAAACTCATGGTGGCTGTCCCAAGTACGACCAATCCCAGCAGGGCAACCAAAACTTTTATGTTACTTTTCACAAAGACCATCGCTCCGAATAACGCCAGAATTATTAATGTAACGACTGTATCTACCTGCGCAAACATCCATGAGGACTGTCCGTTCATATCAATAATCTTCACCAGGAAATCTTCCTTAATATCTCTAAGCACTACCAACATTAGGTTAGCTACAAACAATAATACAAGAAATGGCATAAAGTCGATGAACAGTTCTTTCCGTTGCTTGCCATTCAGAGTTACACGACTACTCTTTTGTTCTATATCTTGTGCCGTAGGTTGTGGCAAACGGGTTAAGCTATATCCCAAAAGAGCCAATAAAGGAAGTGCAAAAGCACCGATAAGTGCCGGCATCCAAAATTCGCTGACGTTCAATGTATTCATAACGAACAATCCGATGGATTTTGCCGTTCCCGAACTGATAACAATACTGATTCCTAAAAGACTGGCCAAAATATCCGTAGTGCGGCGACCTTCGATAAAACTGAAAATAACTCCCCACATACAGCCCAATGACAATCCATTGAAGAACATGGCAAACATATTATAAGGAGTGGGAAGTGCTCCGAACGCAACCAATGACAATTCCGCTACGGCAATGGAAACGAGTATAAACTTCAGGCGATTCTCTCTCTTCAATTCGGAAATCAACTTGATACCTATAAACTTGGCTATCAGATAACCTGCTATCTGAATGATAGTAACCAGTACTTTATAATCAAAGCCGAATGCTTCTATCCCGTCAAAAGTAGCAGCTGTGAAAGGTTTGCGCAATGTATAAACCAGTGAGTAAGAAAGAAGGGCTGCTCCACCTGCCCATAGAATAAAGAGGAAATCGGCTAATCTTCTGTTTGAACTTTGTTTCGATATTGCTTCAGTAATCGTTTTCATACGTTTTCGTTTTAATTTCTGGAGCAAAAGTAGAGGAGAATAGCAAGGGAGAAAATGAATTCTAAAGATTCATTTTATTCATTATCAGGTAGAAATGGAAGTAATATTAATGTAACGTTTATGTAACCGTAATTTCTTGGAAATGGAATACAAAAAGGGTTGCACAATCACTAATCCGGTATTGCGCAACCCTTTTTATTCGATTTCTTATTTTTCTTCTTATTGGAAAGTAGGCATCTTGAATCTGTACAATAATCCACCTACCATGGAAGCTACGCGGTCAGGTCTTCCCTGTTCGGAGCCATCGTATGTATCGGTACGGATACCGACTTTAGGTTCGGCATACAGATACAAAGAAGAAGCCACTTTCAGCTTTACCTGCACACCGGCATCCAGTCCCGGCACTGCTCGGAACTTACCGTAACGGCGTACCAGTCCGGCCGTAACTCCCACAAAAGGAACAACATCTATCACATGGTCGGGGCTGTATCCTTTTGCCAATGTGGCCAGACTCATCATATAATCCATACCCAAACCGGCATAATGAAGATTCATCTTCGACGACGTTTTGGCCTTGTACATAATTGTTCCATTTACCCGCCATGCAGATAACGGAGTGTACCATTTACCTATGCTTCCTTTTGCTTCTACACCTGCATTCTTCACCAAATCTTTGTTGGCTACGAGCAAGCTACCCAATCCAAGTGCACCGGAGATGAAGTAACGCTTGTCATCCTGACCAAACACGCTGCGATTGGCTGCTTTTGAATAAGGAACAAAGCGATAGTGGAAACCTGCATTGACTCCTACCATTACGTCTTTCTGCATAAAGCCCAGATTACCTTCAATGAATTTATCTCCATACAAGCGAATCTGCGGTTCAATGTACAAACCGAGAAAATCATTCACATGCCATAATCCCTGTATGCCTGCATTAATACCCGGTTGGAACTTATGGTCTGATTTGGAAGTATAAGCAAGGTTGACACCTACCGAACCTATTAAATCAAAGATACGATCGGGATTATATCCACTCATGGTAGACGTTATGTTCCACAAGTAATCAAGACCACCACTGACGCTGGCATGTCTAAGTTTGCCCGCTTTAACACTTCCCGGAACTACATAGTTCGTAAAGAATCCACCCGTACCCACCAGGCGCAAACCGGAATAAGGGCTCAACCACTTACCGATAGAGACAGAAGCCTGCGGACCTAAAGAACCAAGGTTTTCAAGATTCGTCTTATTCAGGAACATTTGCACACCGATTCCCGAAGTCATAAACAGATTGTCTGCGATGTGATTGCTTGAGAATCCGTTCTTCGGACGTGCCGCACGGTCAATCGTATGATAAGTCAAACCAAAATTCAACTCTCCGAGCTGATCCGTATTGCCACCTACTCCGCGACCTCCTGCATATCTCTTATTATACACATTGAGGCGAGGTTCTATAAATAAATCCACAGAACGGTTGATACGGAAACTTCCTTGCACACCGACTCCTATTCCCGGAGCATACTTGGCGGTTTTATCCACTCCTTTCGTACCTGCCAGGTTAACTCCGGCAATACCGATCAGACTAAATATTCTGTCTTCATCATATCCCCAAAGAACATTATTGATATTCAACAGATAGTCCGCATGCAGATCGACATGTTTAAAGTAGCCGCTTGCACTGCCCGAAGGGGTGTCTGAAAGTCCAACCGTCCCGGACAAACGCAGACCGGAAGAAGGACTGAACCATTTACCGATTCGAACTGGGGACCTAATCCTTTAATCGTATTCTTGATTCCCGGAACTTTCAGTGTACTGATACCACCGGATAAAGAGATAAACATATGATTCAGGAAGGAACTTTTATCGAAATCATCGAAATGAATCTTAGTTCCCATCGGAGCAGCAGGCATATAGGTCAGACCTACCAGAACCGAACCAGCCATTTTATAGTTTCTCCAACTTTCCGTATACGCAAAACCGTCATTATACCATCCGATCCGCGGTTCTACAAACAAATCCAATGTAGAAGAAAGACGTACATTTCCCTGTAAACCGAGATGAGCGCCGTAATAAAGCTGACCGCCGCCTTTCAAATCCGGATACTTTTCGGAACGATCGCTATTGTCGCCCACCTTAGAATAACCGGCTTCTATACCTGCAATCCCTACTAACTCAAAACAACGGTTTGCATTGTATCCGTATGCCAGGGAGGACATATTCAACAGATAGTCCAGGCTGCCGCCACCCATTTTTATTTTAGAATCGTAGATACTCGACGGCAGATAACCTAAATTCACCCCTATCCGAAGTCCATGAACCGGAGTAATCCACTTTCCCATAAAGAGATGGGCGGTCATTCCCATTCCATCCTGACTATCTCCACTTGTTAACAAGCTGTATGGCCCTATTCCGGCAGAGAAAAAGAGATGTTCATTGAATTTATTGCTCTCGAACTTTTCATTTGCAGGCCGTTTCTGTAACATATATTGCAATGCACCATAATCCTGTGCCTGTAAGGTAACAGCAAGCATCAGGAAGATTGCCACTGCTACATATTTATTGTTGATTCTGAAGATATTCATCGTTTACTCTTGTTGTATATATCATTATT
>QWCH01003838.1_pt1 | contig 14857 bp, 9 predicted proteins | sample 1972671 | NCBI WGS metagenome assembly QWCH01 (sample SAMN09866713, study PRJNA288562) | Human gut metagenome isolate term3_stool, whole genome shotgun sequencing... | isolation source: gut | host: Homo sapiens | place: USA: California | reverse complement strand
AACCGGACGTAAGGTGGAAATTGGTGAAGCAGTTGGTATTATTGCGGCACAATCTATCGGTGAACCGGGTACACAGCTTACTATGCGTACATTCCATACGGGTGGTGTAGCATCTTCTGAAGATATTACACAGGGGTTGCCACGTGTTGAAGAATTATTTGAAGCTCGTAGACCGAAAGGGAATGCTATAATTTCTGATATTGCAGGTACGGTATCCATTGAAGAGTCTGAAGAAAATAAGGGTGTATTCGTTATTACAGTTACTAATGAGGAAACTTCTGAGTCTTATAAGATTCCGTTTGGTAAACGTATTTCTGTAGTAGAAGGGCAAGTTATCGAAGCAGGTGCCCGACTTATCGAAGGTAATATTAATCCTCATGATATTCTTCGCGTACGTGGTGTACAGGCTACTCAGGGATATATTGTTAAAGAAGTACAGAAAGTATATCGTTCACAGGGCGTTGAAATCAATGATAAACACATAGAAATCATTGTTCACCAGATGCTGAGAAAAATCAAAATCCTGAACCCCGGTGATTCCGAATGGCTTCCCGGTGAAACAGTGGATATTGTTTCTTATCGTGCAGAGAACCAGCGTTTGGAAGATGAAGGAAAAGAACCGGCTGTCGGAGAGAATCTGCTTCTTGGTACGACCAAGGCGGCACTTGCTACCGACTCTTTCCTCTCCGCTGCTTCTTTCCAGGAGACAACAAGAGTACTTACCGAAGCAGCGATCAAAGGAAAAGAAGATCCGCTTCTCGGCTTGAAGGAAAATGTCATCATCGGCAAACTCATTCCTGCCGGAACGGGTATGTCCCGTTATCGCAAGCTCTCAGTGGAGCATAAGGGTGAACCTATCAAACCGGTTGTGGAAGAAACTCCGGAAGACGTATTACCGTAAAAACAAAGAGTATTTTAAAATACCCCGTCAATATGGCGGGGTATTTTTTTGATTTAGATGGATACTATTGGGAAACTTAATGGAGACCGAATTTTCAATTTGATGAAAATGGATTGCTGAAATTTTGAGGATAAATAGGGAAAGAGTATGGCATCAAGTAAGGAATATTTAAATTTCATTTTAGAGCAGTTATCAGAATTGGAAGATATTACTTATCGTACAATGATGGGCGAATATATAATTTATTATCATGGAAAAATCATAGGTGGAGTTTATGATGATAGATTTTTGGTGAAGCCTGTTAAATCTGCAATAGAATATATGGGAAACGCAAAATATGAGTTGCCGTACGATGGAGATCCATCGTACTGTGAATTTTGGAAGGGCAGTTTGCAGTGGATGAGTTTTAATCATAGAAAATGAAAATCAGATGAGGGTTCTGTATGGAATAGGGGGGGTAAATTGTGATATTATAAAAATAATTAAAAAATAAGTTGAAGATGGGGAAAGAAAAAAGGCGGCGAGTATATTAAATACCCAAAGTAGCAGTCATCCTGAACGAAGTGAAGGATCTCAATAGTACCGAAAATTTCGGAAAGGTATTTAGTACTGGAGAATTTCGTTTACATTTTTCCCCATTCCTATTCAAATCGTTGCCGGAGAGATTCCTCGTCGCTTCGCTCTGTCGGAATGACACTAAAAACGGATGGCGAAAAGCAAACAGCGGAGGAAACGTAACCCGAAAGGACGGAACACGAAAAGCGGTGAACGGTAAAAAGCGTGGCTCCCCTGAACGGCAGGGGAGCCACGCACGAGTGGGCCTGACTGTTTGTTGAGTACAGGACGGCCGGGCAGAGTCACTTCCGTATCACGTCTTTTCGTGTCGCGTGTCCCGTTCTGTTATCTGTCATCCGGAGCGGCTGCTTGGATTATATGGGATTGTATGGCCTTCAGGCGGAGAGGAGACGGTATCGTGCTTCTGTTCAAATATTATCTGAGATTATGATAAGGTTTTTCTGCCGGAAAATGCGGGGAGGACAGAAAATGGCATTCTTTGGCGGTATGATAAAAAAGGCTGTGTAATATTATTATATATTTATTTTTTGGGAGGAAACGTATGAACAGGATCTACAAAATCATCTGGAGCAAGGCGAAGAATGCCTATGTGGTGACGTCGGAAATCGCAAAGAGCCACACGAAGGGGACATCGGGAAAAGTGGTGAAAGCCTCTCTGGCGGCGGCAGTGAGCCTTGGCCTCCTGATGGGCGGCTATACGGCAAATGCGGCCGGGTATGCAACAACGGTTGAAGGAACAGGCAGTGAAGTAAAAACATCCACCCAGTTCCAGGGGGCGACTGCCAGCATTTACGGCGCCATGAACCAGATTGATGCCACTGCTGCGGATAAACCCTATGACGGTGTAGCAAACAGCATCGTCGGCGCAGTGAATGTGACAAAAAATGCCAATGCGGCTCTTATTTTCGGCGCAGGGAACCTGGTGAAAAACTCCTATGGGGAACTGCGGGATAAAGATGGAAATCCGGTAGATCCTTCTGCGTTGCAGGCGGAACTTTTGGCGGCATATGGCTCGGAAGGGTATGCCGGCGTGGCCAAAGTGCTTGGAAACTATGTATCCAAAAGCGGCGGAAGCATACTTGCCGTCGGCGGGGGGAATGCGGCAGACTGGGCGAAATCTTCTGCCATTATCGGTACCGGTAATACATTGACAGGTGCCAAATCTAATGTGAGCAGCGGTAATTTTATTGCAGGTCAGGGAAATACGGTAACTACCAAAAGCTCTGAAAACAATACTGACCTCAAAACTATTGATAATAAAGTGATCGGCAGCGAAAATACAATCACATCAAGCTCCGGACAGACAGTCATCGGCGATAAGAACAGCGTCACCGATAGGAATGCAGGCGCTAATTCTGGAAAACAGGATGAGAGGTACCAAAACGTTTCCGATTTGGTCATCGGCAAGGGAAATAAAATTTCCGGCAATGATACCTATATGAAAGGCTATGAAAGCCTGACGGTGATTGGGAATAACAATACAGCTGTCAATCCGTCTGCTTCTATCCTTATTGGTGACAATAGGCACCTGTCTGCGGCCAAGGAATCCGTAACCATTGGCTCTATGAAGCCGGAAGAACGGGATGTGGAGGATTTAGAAGTAGCAGGGGGAACCGTTTCTGTAGGGTATGGCGCTGTCGCTAACGGCGGAATGGGTATAGCAATCGGTCATAATACCAAGTCCGCCGGCATGGCAACCACGGTAGTCGGTTCCAATTCCCTGATAAAGAGTGATGCTGGGGGCTTCTCTCCTATGTGGTCGTCTATTTATGGCTCGTTTAACGCCATGACGGAGGATGACAATGGTAGCTTTGCCAACAGCATCGTGGGCACGTTGAATAAGGTGGATCGCTCAACCAATACGTTAGCTTTGGGATCAGGCAATAAAGTGGATCATGCCTTTGCCGGATTTGGTGATGGGTTGAACGGCATGTTTCTTGAGGGCTCGTTTGGCGAATTGCATTGGGATACGGGGCATGAGCATACCAATATAGACCGGTACGCCAAACTCATGGGTGAAGTGGCTTCTGAAAGCGGCGGGTCCGTTCTGGCATTGGGCAATGGAAATACTGCCGATTATGCTGTGCGTTCCCAGCTTACCGGTACGGGAAATACTCTGACCGGAAAGAAAAACGCTCTTAGTACCAATACGACTTTGACCGGATTCCGGAATACAGGGGATAACCTGAACGATGTATCTGTCATGGGGACAGGGAACCAGGTAAAAGATTCCTCTGCCAGCGTGGTGATTGGTGATTATCATGAAGTACAGGGCGGTAAAAACAACGTCATTCTGGGAGCCATGAAAACTAAGGAAATCCCTGTCGATAAAACCTATCTCCAGCAAGCGACAAATGACGATGGTTCTACATTGACGGGCATGCGCGTTCCCTATACGGTCAAATCGACCGTTGCCGCGAAAAAGCATATGGAGAATGTGAATAATGCCGTCATGCTGGGCTACAATACGGATGTCACAAAAGACGGAGGCGTGGCTCTTGGCAGTGAATCCGTAGCCTCTGTGGATAAAGGCGTATATGGCTACAATCCGCTTACCGGCAAGAAACTGGAAAGTGAAGCGGAAATCGCTAAGCTGTCCGGAAAAGAAGCGGAAATCACGCAGATAAATACGGCGCTGCCTACATTGCAATCCGATTATACGGCGGCGAAAACGGATTATGACGGGAGATTGGCGGATTATCTGTCCAAGAGTGCGGCATATACAGCTGCCTATCAGACCTATCACGAGTATGATCACTCTGGTGATCAGTATGATTTAGCCCGCAAAAAGGCCATGGATGACGCCAAGGATGCCATGGATGCGGCTAAGACCGCCATGGATTCGGCACAGACGGCATATGCTACGGCAGAAGGCAAGTATACGGCCGCTGTGGCAACGAAGAATCAAATTCTCGGTACCTGGCAGGCCAATGCTGCCGCTGTTTCCGTAGGTGATGCCGCCACCGGGCTGACCCGTCAGATTACCAACGTGGCAGCCGGGACGGAAGATACGGACGCCGTGAACGTGGCACAGCTGAAAGCATTGAATACGAAGCTTACTAGTGGAGCTCTACATTATTATTCCGTGAAGAGTGATGAGCAGGGGGCAGGCTCCAACTATGCCAACGACGGCGCCAAAGCGAAAGATAGCATGGTGATCGGCATTAATTCTGTTTCAGAAGGCGCCAACAGTACGGTGATCGGAAATAACAATAAGCTGACGGGAAACAAGAACAACAGGAATAACAGCATCGTTGTAGGACAGAACCTGACCGTAGACGGCGCGCACAATGCCGTCTTCGGAACTGACTACGCTAACTATGACTATAAGAAGACACTTGTCGCCGGTGAGCACAATACGGTGCTGGGCATAGGAAACCTTGTCGGCTATACGGCAGAAAAAGATCCCAATGATGCTACAAAATGGGTGTATACAAAGAAAGGGAGCAGCAGTGATCAGAATGTGGTCGTCGGTCTGACAAATACGGCAAACGTCGGCAGCGTGGTTGTAGGGACAAGCTCTGTGGCGGACAGCCTCGGCACATCACTGGGTCATGGGAATACCATTATCGGCATGAATGATGGCGGCGGACAGAGAGGCGTTGCCATAGGGAATAACTTGACAGTTAAAGGCGAGGAAGCCGTAGCCATCGGTACAAAAGCCGAAGCAACGGCGGACTGGACCTTGGCTATGGGGTCAAATGCAAAGGCAGAGAAAGAGCAGGATATGGCAATCGGCTATGAGGCAAATGCTAAAGGCAAATACTCAATGGCTTTCGGAAACTACAGCGGTGCGGAAGAGCAAGTGGCAGTGGCCATGGGATATAATGCCCATGCAAAATCCGAATATGGTGTTGCATTAGGTTCATTAAGCGTGGCAGACCGGGCAGCCGGCACAGCAGGATACGACCCGTCCACCAAGGCGGCGTCCACCGATGAGAGCGCTGTATGGAAGGCCAATTTGGGAGCTGTTTCCGTAGGTGATAAGACGGAAGGTTATACCCGTCAGATTACCAACGTGGCAGCAGGTAAAGAAGATACCGATGCCGTCAACGTAGCGCAGCTGAAGGCAGTCGCTAATCAGGCAACAACAGAAGCTGCCAAGCATACCACTGTGGAAGCCGGTGACTATGTGACAGTGACAGAAAGCACAAACAATTCTGGTGGTACGAAGTATACAGTCAACGGTCCGGCAATTACCTCGACCGACGGTACGGTTAAGATTGAGGATAAAGTAGAAAATGGCAAAAAAGTCGGGTACAATCTGTCCGTAAACACCAGTAAGCTTAATATCAAGGATATGCATGTCAAAGAAGGTACTGTGACATATGATGCAGATGGCAAAGGAACGATGGAATTAACGCACCAGGATGGGACGAAGGCGACAGTTACTGGTATCAAGGACACAAAACTTCAAACATCTGACAATGCCCTCAAACTGGATGGCAAGAAGCTGTCCATGAGCGTGAAGGATACCGCAGGCAATGAAGTCAAGGGCAGCGTGGATCTGGCAGCTATTGCCGGAGAAGTGGATACGAACACCACCTATGAGATGACAAGCACAACTGATTCGGCAAATAACACAACGACCATTAAATTAGCGGGTAAGGACAAGGACGGAAACTCTGTATCGGAACAGACCGTAACGGTAGCCACGAAGGATACCAGAAACACTGTAAAAGCAGGTGAAAATGTAAGCCTTACGGAAGCCTCCAATACGCTGGGAGGAACGGAATACACCATCAACGTGAAAGCTGACGGCAAGGTGGAAAAAGGAAATACGAAGATTATCAGCGGAGATACGGTCTACAAGGAAACGAGAGTGGAAAAAGACGGAAACTATGTGAAGAAAGATAATACCGCCGGACAGAACCTTTCTGCTCTGGACAAACAGGTCGGCACGAACACCCAGAATATCACCAACAATACGAAGATGATCAATGAACTGGGCGGACAGGTAAGCAATCTGGACAACCGGATCAGCAAAGTGGGAGCAGGAGCCGCCGCATTGGCAGCCCTCCACCCACTGGACTTCGATCCTCATGACAAGTGGGACATTGCCGCAGGTTTCGGCAACTACCGGAACGCCAGCGCCGCAGCGGTAGGTCTCTTCTATCGTCCGAACGAAAGGACGATGTTCAGCCTGAGCGCCACCATGGGAGACGACAGGAACATGTTCAACGCCGGTGTATCCGTGAAGCTGGGCTCCGGAAGCACATACAGCGGCCTTTCCAAGGCTGAAATGGCAGACCGCCTTGAGAAGCAGGGCGAAAAGATGGAAAAAATGGAATCTGAAATTGAAGAATTGAAAGCGCAGATCGCCCAGTTAGCCGCAAAGAAATAAAACGGCAGCAATCAAAAAGACAGGCATTCATAAAGGGTGCCTGTTTTTTGTTGGCGGACAGCAGAATAAAGAGGGACACGAAGAGACGAAAGGACGTGACACGCTTTTTCTGCTATCTGCCAGCGGCTTTTCCTAATTTTTCTGCATACACATCGCATAGGGCATTTACATATGGCAGCTCTTCTGGGTTGAGTAATCCAGGCTGTACCAGTTCAACAGGTATAGATACCTGCTCATTTCCTAAATAAATAATGCTTTTTTGACTATCAAAACGGACATGATTGACAGGAGTATATGGAACACCATTCTCATCGTATTCAACATGTGAGTTTTGAATAAGATTGACATTTCCTCATGGAAGGTTTGTTACATTAACATTATTCTGACCTGTTTGCTGTATCGATGGTGGAGCAGGGCTGTTGATTATTGAATTATTATTTTTATTCATTTGCCTACCTCCTAAAGCTTGATATTTATCGTTCCATTATTTGTCAGATTAATGTTGTTATCTCCGTTTTGAACAACATTAGTTTGTTGCTGAATCACTGTTGTGTTTGCTTCTTCTTTTAGTCGTTCCTGAGAATCTGATTTATCATCGAGTGGAGATTCTTTTCTATCCATTTCATCTGCTAAATTCTCTATTTCCTTTCCCAAAGCATCCGCTCGTGCCTGCTCAGCAGCGAGAGTTTTATCATTAATCCTTTTCGTTGCTGATTTTTTCGGGGCTTTGGAAACTGAAGAAGTGGATGTATTTGTGGTAATAATCTCTAGTTCAGTTGGTTCGCATTTAATCTTGACTGCTATGCTTCTTTCTATTGAAGTACCCACATCAGCTTTATACTTCCAAGGAGCTTTGGAACCGCTTTGTGTATGCCACGATTCAAATGTGAGACGACTTTTAGAATTATCTTTTCTTTCATTAAGAATAAAAGAAAGAACTGAAAGTAAGAAGATAGGTAATTCGACTTCATGAATGCTATCCATATCTTTCTTTGCTGTTTCATTTTTTGAAGTAACCGTAAAAGATGTATCGGGGTATTTCATTATCGTTTTGAATGACCTCAAAGAGAGCCTTTACAAGCCACTCCGAACGCACTTCATTTATATATTTGTTTATGAACCCTGATATGGCGGGGTATTTTTTTATTCTAATTTTATGCTGTGTTACCGGTAGAAACGGCGAAATAAAAACAGGCTGTGCGGGCAGAAAATAAACAATGGGGTATTACATATTTTTCCTTAAAGTGCAGACGAAAATACTATGTAATCCCGAAAAGCAAAGGGAAAAGGAGAACCGGTGTAAATATAAAATCACGTAAATCACCGGAGAATGCCGGTAAGCAAAGCAGAATAAAATGACGCGCCGGTTCAGAAACTTATCAGTGCTATTTTAATTATCAATATTAAATTGATTAATTAAATGATAAATAGATTAAAAATAAAAAGAATAAGATTAAAAATAAATTGACAAATGAAACTTGGTTTGTTATTCTATTCGAGTGATATTGAATATTATGTTCAATTCATGACTGTTATTTTGAATAATAAAATCTCCGGAACTGGCGGGGATAAAGAAAAGGAAATGAATACAGGATGTCAATATTTAGTAAATCTTTATTACGTATGGTATTGATCTTTCTTCTGTCGCTTCTGGTATTGTCGGCAGTTGTTTTTTTTGTGGCTTCTTATGCACCGGGTGATCCGTTGCAATCATTTTACGGAGACAGACTGGATCATATGACGCCGGAACAACTGGCGGCGGCACGCGACAGTTTGGGACTGAATGGAACGGTGTATGAACAGTATATATCATGGCTGGAAAAAATTTTCCAAGGGGATATGGGATTTTCTTTAAAGTATAGAGAACCGGTAAGCCAAGTGATTTTTCATTTCATGGGAAATACCATATTTCTCGGGGTGATTTCTTATTTCTTTATTTTTTTCATTGCCATTGCGGCTGCCGTCTGCTGTGTCTTATATGAAAATACATGGGTGGACAGGATATTGGCGGAAACGGGAACAATCTTATATTATTTGCCTACTTTTTGGGTAGGTCTGATTTTGATTCTGATTTTTAATGTAAATCTCGGGTGGCTTCCCGGAAGCGGTGCTTATTATCCGGGAGAAAGCGGTAACCTGGCGGGCCGGATTGAACATGTGATACTCCCGGTCATTGTTATGATAACAAGCCATGTTTGGTATTATGCGTACATGGTAAGGAATAAATTGCTTGATGAGACACGGAAAGAATATGTACTTCTTGCAAAGATGAAAGGGCTCAGCCGTCTGCATATTATTTTGACTCACTGTCTCAGAAATGTAGCACCGACTATTTTCAGTATCATGGCTATCGGAGTGAATCATGTCATTGGCGGCGCTTATGTGGTCGAGGCTGTATTTTCTTATCCCGGGATAGGAAAGCTGGCCGTCGACAGTGCCAAATATCATGATTATAACTTGCTCATGATTATCGTACTTATGACGGGCGCTGTTGTCATCGGCTCGGGTTTGATAGCCCATGTACTGAGTGAATACGTAGACAGACGAATGAAAGTAGAGGAAGGGGGACAAATATGGGAGAATCATCAGACTTCCTGTTAGTAGGACCCCGGCATGAAGAACCGGCGGGTAAAGAAACAAAAGGAACGTGGAAGAGAAAAGTCAGAAGCTGGCCTTTAAAGTCCATCATCATTTTTCTTTTCATTTTCCTCGGTTGTGTTTTTGCACCTTATATAGCAAACCATGATCCGACAGCGTTTTATCTTGATCATCTGAATCAGCCGCCGGACAGTGAATTTTATTTCGGGACAGACAGTCTGGGGCGGGATATTTTTTCTGTTTTATGGTATGGCGGACGTCTTTCCCTGATGATCGGATTTCTTTCCGCAGCCGTTTCGTCGGGCGTAGGAATTATCTATGGCTGTCTCAGCGGCACGGCGCCCAAGTGGGCGGATACGGTTTTGATGAGAACGGCTGAATTATTGAGCAGTATACCCTATCTTCTTCTTCAGCTTCTGCTCCTCGGCTGTATAGGTGATGCCAATGTGGTTTCTTTGTCGTTTGTTATCGGAATTACCACATGGATGAACCTTGCCCGTGTAGTACGGAGTGAAGTGCGTCAAATCAGAAAAAGTGATTACGTTTTGGCATCCAAAATCATGGGGGGAAACTTTTTCCATGTCTTGTGGTACCATTTACTTCCCAATTTTATTTCCCCTGTTTTATTTATGATTGTCTCTTCCGTCGGGTTATCCATGACAATGGAAGCGACACTGAGTTTCTTAGGAATCGGACTTCCTACAGAAGTGGTATCTTTGGGAACGATGCTTTCTTTATCGACAAGAGCCCTTCTGACTAATTCCTGGTGGGTCATTTTGATTCCCGGACTGTTTCTTATCATCACTCTTGTTTGTATTACCCATATAGGGCATCACCTGCGTCATGAAATCAATCGTGGCAGCAGTAATTTATAAAGTTTTTCCTAAGAGCAGAAAGAGATTTGCGGAAAGGTGGCCTGACTTAAAAGCAAAAGCTCTCCAAACGGGAATTATCCCGCTTATTACAAGCATTTTCTGTCAGACAGGCGATGCAAAATTTCATCCTTCGGAGGAGGTATATATGAAACCGATTAAAAGTATTTTATCTTTTATTTTGGCTGCAATTTTAGCAGTCACATGTATGGTGGCTTTCCAGGGCTGCGGAAGCGATAAGGCGGCAAAAAGCGTTAAAACGCTTACGTTTGCCAGCTCTGACATCAAAACCTTAAATGCAGTTTTGAATACCCATGATGAGCTGCCGAGTTTAATTTTTTCCGGCCTTATGAAACATGACGGCCATGGAATGCCTGTAGTTGACTTGGCATCTAAATATGAATTTGATGAAGCATCTCTTACCTATACATTCCATCTCCGTGACAATGTCACATGGCATGACGGGAAACCGTTTACCGCAGACGATGTCAAATTTACACTTGATACACTCCGTTTCAACAAAGATATCGAATCGGAAACAGCTGACAGCTATAAAAACATCAAAGATGTAGAAGTCGTAGACCCGAAAACGGTTAAAATCCATTTGAGTAAGCCGAGTGCAGCTATGCTTGACAGCCTTTGCATCGGTATGCTTCCGAAACATTTGCTGGACGGCAAAAACATTATGACCGACTCCTTTAACCAGAATCCTGTCGGGACAGGCCGTTATAAGTTTGTAAGCTGGGATAAAGGACAGTCCATCATTCTTACCAGAAATGATAAATTCTATGGCAAAATGCCGAAAATTGAAAAAATCGTTTGCAAAATTATTCCTGATGAAAATGCAAAGGCAGCCCAGCTTAAATCCGGCGGCATTGATTTCTCTCTCATAAATGAAAAAGATGCGGCTGCATTCCGTGATAACAAAGACTTCAAAGTATTTAACTTCAAGACAGCTGACTTCCGTGCTATCGGACCTAATTTCAAGGCTCCTTATTGGCAGAATCCGGAACATAAGGCCCTGATTCCTGTTTTAGGATATGCACTCGATAAAAAAGCTATTGTTGACAGTGTTCTTACAGGCCGCGGTGTACCGGCATACAGCCCGATTCAGTTGAACAAAGAATATAATGACGAATCTGTCGATCACAGAGATTATAATCCGGAACTTTTCAAAAAACGTATGGCTGAACTGGGATGGACTCTCGGATCAGACGGAATTTATGAAAAGAACGGAGAAAAACTCTCCTTCAGTGTAGATGCCCGTGAATTTGAAATTGAACGTGTAGATATGGCAAAAATTGCTTCTGCCCAGTTCAAAAAACTCGGCGTTGATATGAAAGTCAATGTTGTACCGAAATTCGACTGGAAAAACATGCAGTGCGTCTTGATCGGACAGGCTGCTCCGTTTGATCCGGATCAGGGCACTTATGATTATTTCGTAACCGGTGCCAGCGCCAACTATACACACTACAGCAATCCTGCCGTAGATGCCGCTTTGGAAGCAGGTCGCAGTTCCTATGATAAGGCTACACGTAAAGCTGCATATGATACTTTCCAGAAAGCATGGAATGAACAACCGGCCTTCATTATGCTTGCGTACCTTGAAGGAACTTATGTAGGAAACAAAAAAATAACAGGACCGTCTGTAGAAACTGTTTTGGGACACCATGCAGCAGGCGTGTTCTGGAATATCGAAGACTGGGATATCAGTGAATAATCCTGCTCTCAGCATAAAAAATCTTTCTCTCAGCTTTTTTACGGATGATGGTGAAGTGGAAGCGGTAAGAGACGTTTCCCTTTCCATCGCCAAGGGAGAAATCGTAGTTTTGGTCGGTGAATCAGGCTGTGGGAAATCTACACTTTGCCGGTCTGTTGTGAAATTGATTCCGACCTACAGCCGTATAAAAGAAGGCTCCATCTGTCTCGGCGGTGAAGATATAACCGGCTTTTCAGAAAAAGAAATGCAGACCGTGCGGGGGAAAAAGGTGGGCATGGTATTCCAAAGCCCTCTGACCACTTTGAATCCCGTCATGTCTGTAGGAAAACAGTTGTGGGAAGCCTTGCTGCGTAAAGAAACTGTTTCTAAAGAAAAGGCAGATGAAGAAGCGGCGCGGCTTTTGGAACTGGTGGGAATTTCTGACGGGAAAGACCGTTTGTCGATGATGCCGGCTGAATTTTCCGGCGGTCAAAGACAGCGTATTTCTCTGGCCATTGCTTTGGCCTCCGAACCGGAACTGCTTTTGGCAGATGAACCGACGACGGCTCTTGATGTTACTGTACAGCTCCATCTGCTTGATCTCTTGAAGCACCTGGCCAAGAAAAAGGGACTTGCCATTCTTTTCGTCACCCATGACTTGGGAGTGGCGGCCCATATTGCTGACAGAGTCGGAATCATGTATGCCGGTAAAATCGTGGAAATCGGGACGGCGGAAGAAATATTTTATCACCCCGCCCATCCCTATACATGGGGACTTCTCGGCTCCTTGCCGTCAGCAAGACGCACGGATAAAAAGCTGATTGCCATTTCGGGATTGCCGCCGGATCCGGCGCATTTACCGGAAGGCGATGCTTTTGCCGAAAGAAATGCCTATGCTCTTGCCATCGATTACAAAAAAGAACCGCCATGCTTTACTCTTTCCGAAACACACCAAGCCCGGACCTGGCTTTTAGATCCGAGAGCACCGGAAGTTACAAATCCCTTTACAAGGGGGAATCCGGAATGAAAGAGTTACTGCGCATAGCACATCTGAAAAAATATTTTCCGCTTCCTTCAGGAAAGGTACTGAAAGCGGTAGATGATGTTTCTTTCTCGATAGAAGAAAATCAAATTGTCGGCGTAATCGGCGAATCCGGTTGTGGGAAAACCACTCTTGCCCGTATGATTGCCGGTGCGGAAACCCCGACAGAAGGGAAAATCTTTTTTGAAGACCGTCAGATTGGCGGAATCAGAAGAGATAAAGAACTTTCACGATCGATTCACTTGATTTTCCAGGATGCCGACGGAGCATTAAATCCGAGAATGACAGTGCAGGAAAGTCTTGAAGAAGCACTTGCACTTTCAAAGAGAACGAAAAATGAAGAAGTGATTTCAAAACTTCTGCGTTCTGTGGGACTGGAAAAACGGTATAAAGACGCCTATCCTGCCGAAATTTCCGGCGGGCAAAGGCAAAGAGTGGCGATAGCCCGCTGTCTGGCGGTCCGTCCGAAACTTCTTATTGCCGATGAGCCCATTGCTTCTCTTGATGTGTCCATTCAGGCACAAATCATTAACTTGCTCCTCGACTTGCAGGAAAAAGAAAAGTTTTCTATTTTGTTTATCGGTCATGACCTGGCAGTCGTTCACCATATCAGTGATAAAATCATTGTTATGTATCACGGCGTTATTGTGGAAATGGGAAACACGGAAGATATATTTTCCCATCCGGTTCACGACTATACCAAATTACTTCTTTCTTCCATACTCCGGCCAGATCCGGAAAAGGAACGTAAAAAAGAAAATGTTTGGGCAAATCATGGAAACATATCGACAGAAGGAACATTAAAACACTTGTCTCCGACCCATCAGGCCAGGATGACAGAGTAATAAAAAAGACATTCCGGGGAAAATCCGGGATGTCTTTTTTATATTAAACAGATATATAAGTTCTAATAGCAGATAAATACAATATAAAAATGAAAACCCCTTTTAACAGGATACTGCCTGAAAGGGGTTTTTGTATGGAAACTTGAGAAAATGCGTCTTTTTTTTTACAATAAAGAAAATACTGGTTATGGGAGAATATTATGCGGTATACATTTATGGGACTTGTTCTTTGGCTTATGGCAGGTGTAATGACCGTGTCTGCCGGCTCTCTTGAGGTGGAAGGATTGGGAAAATTTCCGTTCCGTCAGAACATGGAAGTGACGGCGGCCGGTGGATCGGCGGAAAGTTTTTTATGCACCGGAAATGACAGTCGGCGAGATATAGAAAAAATGGTTCGCCTTTTGTCTGTGCCGCCGGGCATGGAGTCTTGTTTCGGGAATGGATCGTTTTCTGATGATACGGTTCGTATGTATCAGATTCGTACAAAAGATATGGAAGGGGAGTATACGGCTCTTCTTTTTGTTGTTTCCGGAAAAGAATGTCCTTACCGCAACGGGCGGGATAAGAAAGTTCTTTCTTTTTGGAACAATGCATTTCATGGGAAGACAGAAAAGCCGGATTTTCTTTTCGGAACGCCGAAAATCAGTCTTGCCGAATACGGGGCGGTGCTGGAACGTAGGTTGGAGAAGGAAAAGGTGCAGCATATAAAGGCGGTGCTTTCCGATTTTTCTCCCTGGCAACGCTATAAAAATAAAGACGGGTCTTACCGTTGGAGTCAGGAAAGCCGTCTTGTGATATTCCGGGAAGGATACGGTGCACTTCCGCTTTGGACAGACAGTCATCTTTTTAAGGCGGGAAAAGTCTACTATCTTGTTACCGTGGTGGGGAGCCATATGGCAAGGAATAAGCTCGGTAAGTACGTTCTTTACGGGATTGACGGACTGGAAAGGGAGTCATTATGATCCGGAAAAAAATAGCGG
>QWCH01004069.1_pt1 | contig 14904 bp, 15 predicted proteins | sample 1972671 | NCBI WGS metagenome assembly QWCH01 (sample SAMN09866713, study PRJNA288562) | Human gut metagenome isolate term3_stool, whole genome shotgun sequencing... | isolation source: gut | host: Homo sapiens | place: USA: California | reverse complement strand
AGTTCCTCCGAGTCTATTATGGCAAGGTCACAGAGCTCTACCGCAGTTTGTCGGCAATAGAATGAGCTGAGATCTCCAATACTTTATTTGAGGCGGCCATGCGTTCCGTTTTGCCGCCTCTGCTTTGCTATGCTCTTTTTCTGCCGATAACTTTTCTTTGAATTAGGACTTGACTTTTTAGCAGGCTTACAGATGCCCTTGCCCTGCTTGCCAAAGTACACGGCAGGCGTATCAATCTTATCTTCAAAGAGGATGTGAGCAATATCGAAGGGGCCTTTGCCCTCGATGGTCAATCGGAAAATCGCCGTACCACGGCGGCAGCTTCCTCGTCCACTAGCCAATGGTATTTGTTCTCCGGGTATTTCTTGTAGCCGTAAATGGCACAGTTGGTGGTAGGCTTGCCGGATTCTCCTTTGACCCGGATGGCGGTTTTCTGCTTACGGCTCAGATCGCGCAGATACCGCTCGTTCATAATGTTTAGGAAGGGGGCAAACTCGTTGCTGTTCTGGTCGTCGCTGTCCACGCTGTTTGCGATGGCAACAAAGTGGACGTCGTGCTGCCGGAAGAATGCCTCCGTATAGAAGCCGGTTTGCAGATAGTCACGTCACGCCCCGCCCGGCTCATATCCTTGACGATCACATGAGCAACCTTACCTGCTTCAATATCCGCGATGAGCTGCTTCCATGCCGGACGTTCAAAATTTCCGCCGCTCCAGCCGTCATCGGTATAGTGCCGACAGTTGGTGTAGCCTCTCTGCTGGGCATAGCTTTCGAGGTATTTTTCTGTCTGTTACTTTTTAAAGAATGTTCTTGAACACATAGGTCTTTTCCTGCATCATCTCGCAGAGTGTACGGGAAACGCCCTCGCGGCCAAGACCGCTCTTCTTGTAGCCGCCAAACGGCATTTCAGAGGAACGATAGTCGCTTGCGCCGTTGATCACAACACCGCCGCACTGCATCCGTTCGGCAAAGGTCATCGCTGTGCGCAAATCTCTGGAAAACACCGCACCCATCAGTCCGTAGCAGGACTGATTAGCGATTTCGAGCGCCTCCTCCTGCTGGTCAAACGCGATGACTGGAAATACGGGGCCAAATATCTCAAGGTCTGTGGCAATGTCCATCTCCTTTGTCACGCAGGTGAGTACAGTTGGCTGGAAGTACACCCGGTCATATACCTTGCCTCCCAACGCACACACCGCGCCCTGCGCAACTGTGTGTTCCACCTGCCGCTGCACCCGCTCAGCCGCCGACTCATTGATCATGCAGCCCTCATCCATCTCTGGGTCTATCGGGTCGCCGATGCGTACCTGTCGAAGCGCCGCGATGAGCTTCTCTGTAAATTCCTTTTCAATGCTGCTCTGGACAATAAAGCGTTTGCTCGCACAGCAGGTCTGCCCGCAATTGCCCATACGGCCATAAATCGCTTCGGATACGGCAAGATCGATATCTGCATCCTCTAAAACGACAAATGCATCGTTGCCGCCCAACTCAAGAAACACGCGCGTCAGATTCTCTGCCGCCTTGCGATAGGCATCTACACCGACCTCGTTGCTACCCGTGAGTGAAACCGCCGCGATACGGGGGTCCGAGATCAGCCTATCACCGATCGCTCCACCGCGGCCAGTCACAACCTGTGCGGCTTTGGGCGGCACGCCCGCCTCATGCAGCAATTCCACAAGGCGCATGATTGTTAGCGGGCAGTCCGTCGGCGGCTTGATGATAACCGCATTGCCCGCAGCAAGCGCCGGCGCGACCTTTTCCGCGTAAAGATCCACGGGGAAGTTGAACGGGATCAGGCACACCACAACACCGATGGACTCCCATCGGGTAAAGACCAAATCCTCAGCGGGACTCGTCAACTGGTTTCCGTTCGGCATAGTATTGCCATAAAGATGCGCTGCCTGCTCGGCATACCCCGTGAACAGCGCATTCACCGCGTCAAACTCCATGTCCGTATTCTTAATGTTCTTTCCGTTTTCCCTGCAAAGTAGCATCCGCAGCTCTGCACGGTGATCCTCCACCAGCGCGGCATAGTGATGCAGAATACGATTCCGCTCTAGAATTGTCATGCTAGACCACTCCCGGTAGCCCTCCAGCGATGACGACAGTGCCAGTTCCAGATCCTCCTCTGAAGCAAAGGGTACTGTGTCGACCACTTCGTTTTTGGCAGGGTCAACAACATCAATGATGCGCGTGCCGCTCGCTCTCTTTCCACCAATTAGCATATCCATATATGGCCATATTCCTTTCATTTTTCTAATGCGGGAAGTATCTGCTCCTCTGGAAATAGCAGTTCGATCTTTTTCTCCAGCGCCACACGTATCTCCTCCGGCAATGCGTGGTCGGTAATTATGGCATCAAACTGATCCCACGAGGCATACTCAATCAGCGCGCTGCTCTGGAATTTACTACTGTCCGCCACCAGATAGCGTCTGGCGGCGCTCTCCATCATTTTCCACTTGGCGTGCGCCTCGGGGAAATTTTCCACGCAGGGACCACGTGTCACGCTCAGTGCGCTCGCGCCGATAAATGCAATATCCACGCGAATACTCCTGAGACATAAATCCGCCCACTGCCCCACTGCGGCCAGATTGGACGGGTGAACCTCTCCGCCCAACGTCAAAACATTCACGCCATTCTGCGCCAGCGTCATGGCCGTAGTGAGGCTGTTAGTAATAACCGTACTGTTCTTGCGGACACACAACTCGCGCGCAATCCAGTAGGTCGTGCTGCCAGAGTCAAGGATGATCGTACTACCGTTGGGAATCAGCCCAGCGGCAAAGTGTGCGATTGCGCGCTTTTGCGCCGTGTTTCGCTTCATGCGGCGATTCAGAAAAACATCCGTTTCTGCAAAATAGCTGTCCACGATCACCGCACCGCCGTGCGTCTTCTGCGCAATACCCTGCTCCGCCAGTGCAATAAGATCCTTACGTGCAGTTTCCGAAGAAACATGAAATCTATCGACAATCGTACCGGTTTTGATATGTCCTTCCGCGACGAGGATCTGCATGATCTGCGCCTGCCGCTCTTTCGCAATGGTCTGGCTCAAAATGGCCCCCTCCCTTGCCTCCTGATATGACCCGAATGCTGTACCGCACAGACGATGCAGCGCTTTTTAATAAAATTATATCACAAGGTTGCAAATAGTGGCAACTGTCTTGTTACATTTTACAATCTCCACTGTGCAAATCTATGCTTTTCCGTCCCCCATACAGGTTCGGATCCATCCATCGACCTCACTTTTGACCGCCGCCCTGACTGACGGGATCACTTCTATCACAAAAGCGTTTTCGCCCTGACGCTCCAGTTCATTCTTCATCCCATTCATATAGGCGCTGGCAATGCACGTGCCAACATTTACCTTGCAGATACCATCGGCAATGCAACGGCGTACGTCATCCGCCGCAAGTCCAGTACCACCATGCAGCACCAGCGGGATGGTCAGTGCCTGATGGATCTCATGCAGACGCTCGAAGCTGAGCTTTGGCGTACCCTCGTAGTAGCCGTGGGCCGTACCGATGCCGACCGCCAGCAGATCGACGCCCGTTTCTTTCGCCAGCCGTACGCAGTCCTCCGTACGCGCAAGGTAATCGTCGCCTGCATAACCACCCTCATAGCCGTGTCCCTTGATGCGGCCGACCTCTGCTTCCACAAGGCAACCATGCGCGTGTGCATAATCCACCACTTCTTTGGTTGCGGCGATATTCTCCTCCAACGAGCACGCAGAAGCGTCGATCATCACAGAGGGAAATCCGCAGTCCACTGCCCTTTTGCAGGTCTCCACATCCTTGCAGTGATCAAGATGCAGCACAACTGGTACACTTGCGCGCTGCGCCATCACTTTGCCGAACGCTGCATAAACCTCCAGCGGGAGCTCCTGAAAATTCTCCGGATGGACTGCAACCATAACAGGGGCATTCAGATCCTCAGCGGCAGCAATGATCGCACTCATGTCCCATACATCCGCACAGTTGAACGCATTAATGGCATATTTTCCTTTCTGCGCCGCATGGATTAGTTTTTTAAAATCACATTGACTCATAAACGTTAAAACTCCCACGCCTTTCGGCTCAATCCAGATTTGGTATCATAACGACCTTGATCGCTGACGGGTCCTTAACAGCGGTTTCATACGCCGCGTCCCACTGCTCCAACGGAAAGCAATGCGTCACGATGCCATCGGTTGGAATCAGTCCATGCTCGATCCCTGCAATCACTGCATCAAAGCAATAAGGGCCAAGATGGGAACCCAGCACATCGATCTCCTTTTCATCTCCGATAATGTTCCAGTTAGCCAGAATATCCTTTGCAAAAATGCCAAACTGCACATAGCGGCCCAGATTGCGGATGGCTTTCAGCCCCTGCGTTACGCTCGCAGCGCTGCCGGAGGCCTCGATATACACATCGCAGCCATAACCGTCAGTCATATCCTGTATCTCCTTGGCCACATCGCACTGCGCTGGATCCAGCACTAGATCGGCCCCGTAGGCTTTCGCCAACTCCCTACGGTTCTCACGCAGATCGAGTCCGATAATCTTCTTCGGCAGCGCAAGGCGCGCCATGGCAACAATACCGAGACCAATTGCACCAAGTCCGCTGACGACCACCACGTCCTCATGGGTCAGTTTTGCACGCTCAACGGCGTGCATGCTACATCCTAGCGGCTCGATCAAGGCCGCCTGCTGCACGCTGAAGTGTCGTGGAATGTGGTGGTCGATACCGCGGCGATGAATGCGCATATACTGTGCAAAGCCGCCCATACACTCCTTCTGGAATCCGTACATTCTCAGGTTCTGACACATCCAATAATGTCCATCACGGCAGAAGCGACAGTGGCCGCAGGGAATGATCTGCTCAGAGATCATCAAATCACCAAGCTCAAACCCTGTTACATTTCTGCCGCGCTCCACGACCTCTCCGTAGAACTCATGACCAGCAATAACAGGGGTCTCAATAAAGCGTTCTTCCGGCGGCACATTCCACTCGTGTCCGCCTGCAAAATTTTTGAGATCAGATCCACAGATGCCGCAGCCGCGCACCTTGATGATCACCTCATCATCGCCACACTCTGGATACGGCACCTGCTCAAGCCGCATGTCCATCGGACCGTAAAGTTGCAACGCTTTCATAGTCTTGTTCATATTCTTTTCCCCTCACTTTCTGTTCGGGTAAACAATGCCCTTCATATAGTCACTCTGCGAGGACTTACCCATTGTCTCTGCCAACTCCTCCAGCCCGCAGGCATGGGTAAATACACTCTCAAGTCCCTTTCCATGATCCTCCAGCACAGTAAATGCCTTGTTAAACGCTTGCGGTGTATTGACAGTCATGCCGATCAGCGTTGCATGCTTCGCACAAAGATCGACAAAAGGATCAAATTCCACCGGTGAAGGCTTCATCGCGTTGCCACATTCAATCAGCGTACCGATTCTCTTCATCAGGTGCAAACCGTCCATAAATGCACGCCCCGTACCAACGCACTGGAATACCACATCCGCGCCGCGCCCACCTGTCAGCTGGCCAATCAACTCGCTTCGTTCCTCCAAGCTCTGCGTTTTATAGTTCAGCAGCAGATCCGCCTGCGCCAGCGATGTACACTTTTTTAGTCGCTTCTCTCGCCCGCCAGCGATCACAAGCCGTCCGATACCCAACAGCCTCAGATAGTACGCTACCAGCGCGCCAATCGTTCCGTCACCGATCACCAGTGCCGTTCTTGTTTCATCCAGACAGTTTTCCATCGTTCCCGGACAGCGCTGCGCCAACTCGACTGTCCGCACAGCCACCGCCAGTGGATCAAGCAGCGCCGCGCGCTCCACCGGCATATCCTCCGGCACTTTCCAAAGGTAGGTGCCAGGATATATGTACATATACTCGGAAAATCCACCTGTCAGCGCCGGGACGCCGCTTGAGCGTGTGTAATCGCCCGCAAGCTTGTATTCAAACCAGTCGCCGTAGCCGAATGGAGTCTCGCAAACAGAATAGGCGCCGTTGCCATAATCCATGCAGTTCCTGCAATGGCCGCACGTGACTGTGGGATAAAGCGAGATGCGATCCCCCACCATCAGCGGTCCGCCGTAAACATACATGGATTGGTTAGCTTTTTCCCCCATAGCAACAATCGTACCCGTTACCTCGTGGCCCAGCACCACAGGAAACGGCGGCACATCATGGTAAATATGCAGATCGGAACCACAGATGCCAGCAGCATCCACGCGAATCAGCACGCCGTCTGCGCCGACTTCCGGAACGGGAATCTCCTGAACAAAAAACCGGCGGTTTCCCTGAAAAACAGCAGTTCTTGCTTTCATTTTCTCTCTCCCTCATGCGTTCTTTTTGACGAGTCCCTTCTGCATATTGTCCACCGCGACCGCAAAGAGCAGCACAACACCTTTAACGACCCACTGTGTATACTCCGTCAAGTCGAGCATGACCATACCGTTCGACAGGATACCCATGATCAGAACACCTGCCGCAACATTGACAAGCCTGCCCTCACCGCCCATCAGGCTAACACCGCCGAGTACCGAAGCCGTGATCGCATCCATTTCGAAGCCGACACCAACAGAGGGCTGGCCGGAATTGACACGTGAGGCCATAATGATACCGGCAAGAGATGCCAGCACACTACACACGATGTAACAGATCATCTGCACCTTGGCAGTGTTGATGCCAGAAAGGCGTGCCGCCTCCTGATTGCCGCCAACGGCATAAATATGGCGGCCAAAATAGGTTTTCTCTAGCAGAATGAAACCGAGAATGAATACGATGATCATGATAAACATTGGCACAGGAACATTGCCGATATAGCCCTGTCCCAGTGTGCGGAAGCTTTCCGGCAGACCATAGATGGGAATGCCGCCAGTCAGCAAATATGCACAGCCCTTGGCAATAGTCTGCATCGCCATCGTGCCGATCATAGCAGGGATCTTGAAGTGTGTGCACATAAAGCCGTTGACGCTGCCGCACAGCGCACCGACGCACAACGTAATGAGGATAGACAGCGGAATTGGCATCTGCGCCTCAACGACGAGCTTTGCACATACCACGCCCGAAAAAGCGCACATTGTACCAACAGAGATATCGATCCCACCCACCAGCAACAGAATCGTCATACCTACCGCAGCAATACCCGTCATGGATATTTGGCGGCCGACGCTCAACAGGTTAGAGGGGCTGAAAAAGTTATCCGCAGTCATTGCGAAAAATAGGATCTCAACTGCTAGAATAAGGAACACACTGATGGAAGACAGTTTGATTTTCTTAGTTTTCAAGGTTTTCACTCCCATATTTCACTGCTTTGTGCCGCCGGAGGCTAGCTCTAGGATCGCGCTCTGCGTGACCTCTTCGCCGCTCAGCGAGCCATTGATTTTTCCCTCATGCATCACAAGGATGCGGTCACTCATGCCAATCAGCTCAGGCAGCTCAGAGGAAATCATGACAATCGCCTTTCCCTCGCTGCGCAGCTTGTCGATCAGCTGGTATATCTCCTGCTTCGCGCCCACGTCAATACCACGCGTAGGCTCATCAAGAATCATGATGTTGCAGTTCGCCGCCAGCCATTTCGATAGAACCACTTTCTGTTGGTTCCCACCAGAGAGGTTATTGGCCAGTTGCGTATCGGACGGTGTCTTGATCTCCAACGCATGGATGTATGTGTTAATCAGATCCGTCTCCCGCTTGCGCTGGATCACCATACATCTGCTCAGCGAGCGGATTTTTGGCAAGGTAATGTTATTGCGTACACTCATTCGTAAATGCACGCCCTGTCCCTTGCGATCCTCAGGAATGAGGCAAATACCTGCGCGAATCGCGTCCGCAGGTGACTTGATGCTGACGCTTTTCCCATCGACAAAAATATCACCGGAATGACGTGGATCCGCGCCGAACACCGCACGGGCGACCTCCGTTCTGCCGGAACCTACAAGTCCCGCAAAACCGAGTACTTCACCGCTGTGCAGTTCAAAGGAAACGTCCTTGAGTTTGCTCGTATTCAGTCCCGATACGCGCAGTATCACCTCGTCAGAAACCTCACCGCTCTTTTCAGGGTAGTTTTCGCCAAGTTCTCTTCCCACCATCAGGCTGACCAGCTCTCTGCGGTCGGTCTGCGCCGTATCAAGCGTTTTAACCACGCGACCGTCACACATCACCGTAACGCGTTCGGAAAGCTCAAAAAGCTCCTCTAACCGGTGGGAAATATAAATGATCGTAATCCCCTGCCGTTTCAAATCTCTGATTATCTCAAACAAAACGCTGACTTCCTGATCTGTAAGCGGAGCTGTCGGCTCGTCCATAATCAATATTCTTGCGTTTTCATAGATTGCTTTTCCAATCTCAATAAGCTGCTGATAAGCAATGCTCAGTTCCTTGATCGGCTTTGTCGGATCCAGTGAGACTTTAAGTCTTTGGAAGATCTCATTTGTCTTTTCGATCATGCTCGCCCGATCCAGCATAATGCCGTTTCGCAGTTCTTTGCCAAGAAAAATATTCTCATATGCGCTCAGCGCCGGCACCAGATTGAATTCCTGATAGATAATCCCAATGCCCGCCTTTTTTGCGCTGGCCGGTGTAAAGGACTGATATTCCACACCATCCACGCTGATACTGCCACTGTCTGGCGCATACGCGCCCGCGAGCATCTTGCACAGTGTTGATTTTCCCGCGCCGTTCTCGCCCAACAGTGCGTGTACCTCGCCCGGATAAAATTCGATGCTCGCATTGCTCAGCGCCTTGACACCGGGGAAGGATTTCGTCAGGTTTTTGACGACAAGACTTGGAGTTGACATACTTTCTCCTTCCTAACCGCGCGGCTACGCGCTCGAAAGTCGCGTAGCCGCAGCATATCACAGTTAACCGACCAGATAATCGTCCACATTGGACGCGTCGATGGCAACACAGCCAAGATAGTAGACGCTCTCCAGTTGCTCACCGTTGACGGCCTTAACGGCGTAGTCCATGCATAGCCGGCCGATGTCCTCATTGGGCAGTTCCAAGCCTGCGGAAGCACGGTAAATTGTGCCGTCCTTGATTTTGGTCAGCGCCTCAGTCGCACCATCGCAGCCACCGACAAAGAAATTGGTCACATCCAGGCCAGAAGCCATCACGGCCTCATAGGCGCCGAGCGCGCCACTGTCATTAACACCCAGAACAACCTGAATATCAGGGTTAGCCTGCAGGATGGTCTCAGTGGCTCGCATACCGGTATCAGTCAGGTTCGCGGCGGCAGTAGCAGCAAGCTCCGCATTGGGTGCGTACTCTTCAATACCGGCCTTGATGCCGTTCTCGCGGTCGATGACCTGCGGAAGCGTTGGCTGGTTTAGGATGGCGTACTTCGCTTCGCCACCCAGCTTTTCAGCAATCCACTTGCCAGCGGCGCTGCCCAGCGCATAGCCGAAATCATACTCTTGGAACGTGACACAACTCGTAGCTTCCTCAACGAACGTGGTCTCTGTGATTACACGGATGCCAGCAGCCTCCGCCTCGGCAATTGCACCTCTGCTGGACTCGGCGTCTAGCGCGCTGACAACAATAGCGTCGCAGCCGGAACTGATAAAGTTTTCGATTGCAGAAACCTGCTTCTGCGTATCGGACTGCGGGTCATTGATGATAAGGTCAATGCCGTTTTCATCGGCGTACTTCTGCGCACCGTTGGCAAACTCGGCAAAATAGGAGTTGGACAAATCCATAACGGAAAGGCCGATCTTCAGCTTTCCAGCCTTGTCACCGCCCTGCTGAGAATCCTCTTCCGTCTTTTTGCCGGAGCAGCCGCATACCAGCATGACAAGCATGCAAACAGCCAGTAACACTGCGAGTATTTTCTTCATTTTTTATTCTCCTTTTTCGTCTGTGTTGTTTTTGGGTATTCTTGTACAAGTTTGCTACCGTTTCTCTTTATCTGCCCGCCCATCTCCCTTCCTTCTCTGATTGCTCCGGCGTCAGCGTCTGTCAAGGTCGAGCATTCCGTAATATGGATGATTCCGCCGGTATGCGTCGTACTTTTTCTGATATGCCGTCTGCTGTGCAGGCTCCGGCACAATTCTGCCTCCGTAGGTGACCATCCGTTCTGCCGCTTCTCGCAGTGAGGGATAGCCCCCGCAGGCGCACTCAGCCAGAATCGCCGCGCCGAGCGCGCCCGCCTGATTGAATGCAAGTGTCTGAACGTCGCAGCCTATGATTGAAGCTTTCATCTGAAGGTATCGCGCATTTTTTGCAAGACCGCCAACCGTGCAAATACGCCGCGGCGCAAGCCCCGCTGCGGCCAGACATTCCAAATTGATCTGCATCTCAAAGGCAACGCCCTCCAGCAGCGCGCGCAACAACTCTCCGCGTCCCGTCCGCAGTTCCGCGCCGATCAATAGCGAACGCGCATCCGGCAGGTTGAACGGCGTACCCGCTCCTGAAAAATATGGGATCCACAGAACCTCGTTTCCCCGCTCCGGCAGCAAAGCGAACATACGCTCGTATACATCCTCGTCATCCGCATTCGTTGCGGCGATCAGGTCCTGACAAAAGCAGTCGCGGAACCATTTGACCGCCGTACCCGCCGTTATTGCGCAACCATAAACGGAATAGACATCTGGCAAAACGTGCGGCTCGGCTGAGAGGTGATAGTGGGCAAGCCGTGCCATATCGGGCCGCCGATCCGTTACAACGCCGATGGCCTCGACGCTGCCAAGTCCGTCAAGACAGTCTCCCGTGCCGATGACACCCGCACCGAGCGACACGCACTGTTGATCGTGTCCGCCGGCAACCAGCAGCACATTCTCGGGCAGTCCCAGCGCCACCGCACGGTCTTTGCGTATTCTTCCGACAACGCTACCAGGCGCCACAAGTTCTGGCAGCAGCATCCGGTCAATACCAGCCGCCGCCAAATGTTCGGGGATCCATTCCTTTTTCCAGATATCAAAGAGCATCGTTGTCGATGCCAGCGTATGATCAATATGCGGCTTCGCGCCCAGCAGGAAAAGCAGCAGCGCGTTCACTGGCAAAAAGCACACTGTCCTCTCGTAAGTTTCAGGCCGATGCTCTCTGAGCCACATAATCCGGCAGGCCGAGGAGACACGTGAGGGATAGTATCCCGTTTTTGCGAAAAAGCTCTGGTGATTCACTCGTGCGCTCAACTGTGCCTCTACATCTGCGCCGCGTGTATCGTTGTAGATCATCAGCCGGTTGAGTATTTTCCCGTTCGCGTCAAGTGCCGCCATCGATTCACCGATTGAAGAGACGCTCAGCGCCTGCACGGACACATCGGCTGTTTCCGCGCTCACATTGCGGATAACATTCATTGCCGCCTCCATCACCGCATCGGTATCCAACTCCAGCCCTCCGCCCGGCACAGCGATACAGGCGTATTCACGGTATGCCTGTGCAATAATCCTGCCATCATGTGCCACAAGCGCCGCCTTACAGCCAGATGTTCCAATATCCACACCTATCGTTGCCATTTCCTCACCCTCACTTTCCGTTATTCCAGAGAGGTCCATTGTCCACAACTTGTTCCGGCCTACGTATTCGCAAGCATTGCCAAGCCATCCTTTCTTTTGTCGCATTATATCGCAATTATTCGCATTTTAAAATTGGCAGCCTTTACAATTATTTGTATTTTTCTTTGTTTAATTTGCGATTTTTTATTATATATTATTTTTTCACAATAAATCGCAAGTTGTGTTCCGCAAAAATCGCAACACATATAAGTAATCTGTGGAAAGTATAGCGGATGTTTGACTTTTCCTTGTACATATCGCGAAGCAAATAATAAAATGGTGAAATGAAGAAAACCTGATCAAGATATGGCGGGGTTTAATGACAAGCGGATGCTCCGCATCTGTCGAGCCAGAGATATACGCTCTACTGTGAAATATACCAACCGCACTTTCCGCCACAAGCTTGTGCAGGCTGGAATGACGCAGAGCATGTCTCGTGTGTCACATTGCATTGATAACGGTTCGATGGAAGGCTTTTGGGGTGTTTTGAAACGGGAGCGCTATTACGGCAGATGGTTCACCAGTAAGCGAGAGCTCGTTCAGACGATTGAGAACTATATCCATTACTACAACACCAGATGCGCTCAGTGCAATCTGGGTGTGTTGACGCCGATGGAAAAGCGCGAGCGTTGTCTCGCTGCATAAAAAGCGGCCAGCAGCTCATGGCTGCCGGCTGGGAAAACTTTATATTTTTTCAATCTCTTCTTCGGAACACTCCCTCCAGAAATTTCTGAAAGTAAACGGCGACACCACTTTAGGAAACCATCTCCTGAAATTTGCCGATCTCCCTGTCATAGAAGAATGAGTCGATCAACATCATTGCACTCCGGCCAAATCTTTTTGCAACGTCCGGCAGTTCGCGGATGGCTCCGGGGCCCTGAATATAGTGCCCTGCGCTTGCAAATCCGCGGACCTCGCCAGCAGTTCCTCTCGGCATAATCTGTCCTCCTTCGGATATTACTCCACGATCTCGACAAAGCCCTCGTCGGCATTGACGAGCAGCGTGTCGCCGTCCTTGACGGTCTCGTAAAACTCCTCCGGCAGGCGGTCGACCATGGGGATCTCCATGATGATCGCGCCGGCGACCAGCACGGGGTCGGGGTCCTGCACGATCAGCGCCGCGGGCATGTTGTGGAAGCGGTCAAGATGATACAGGCCGTCCTGCTGCACGACAGAGCTGCCCTTGCCGCCGGGGAACAGCAGAACCTTTCCGGCGATGACCTGCCCCTCCAGGCAGTGATCCTTTTCTGTCATCACGCCGTCCTTGGGACGGACCTGATAGAACATGATGCGATCCTTGGAGATGATGGCCTCGGCCTGGGCCGCGCCTTCAGAAATTTTATGGCATGCAAATCTCTTTCCCATTTTATTTCACCTCACCAGTCAGTGCGGCCTCAATGCAGGTATCGAGGTCACGAATTACAAAGTTGATGCCGCGGCGGCGCGGATAGTACGCGCACTTGAGCGATTCCGTGATGCCGGTCTTGCCCTTGAGATAGTGCCAGCAGGGCTGGTCGGGGCAGGAATCGGAGATCAGCTCTGCACCCGCAGCGGAGAGCGTGTCGTAGATGCCCATGCGCTCGGTCATCTGCAGAGCGTGGCTGGAGACGAGAATGTACATCGGGATGGAAAGCTTCTTGCCCTCGACGTGCTCGGCAATGTATTTCGCCTCTTCCAGCGTGAAGTGCGGGCAGCCGAACATGGCGAAGTCGATCTCGCCGCCGTTAGGGAGCTCATCGCTGAACTTCTCTTCAAAGTCGCGCAGGTCCTTGTCGGTGATGACGACCTCACGCTCGGGCTTCTTGCCGCCGAAGGCCGCTTCCAGCGTGGGCGCTTCGGGCGTGAAGCCGAGAATGTGGTACATGCCGTAAGCCCCGGAGGTGTTGAGCTGTGCGCCGAGGTTACGCAGCGCCTCGGGCGTGATGACCTTGGGCAGGCCCGTGAAGACGGGGATGCCCTCGCCGATCTTGTCGCCCATCATGCCGAGCAGATGGTATTCATAGTCGCTCTTCATGTTGGCTTCCACGCGGACAAGAATGTTGCCCTTGCGGTTTTCATCCAGCAGCAGGCCGTATTCGGGCACGCAGCCGGTGATGGCGGCGCACAGTGCGCTGTTGGCGCTCTCGCGGTTGGAGCGCGCACCCCAGACGGAGTTAACATACGGCGTGGCGCTCGATTCGGAGAAGGCGCAGACCTCGCCGAAGTTCGGCACGTTCGTCGCGATGTAGGGCGTGCAGTTATACCGTAAACAGCAGAGGAAAGCTACCGGAAAACCGGACTGTTATCAGAAAGTTATCATTTGAAGGGGATGCCCTATCTTTGTCTATGGCAACGCAAATTTTGCATTGCCGTGGACAGTCTCTTTGTTTACAGCGACGCAAAATATGCGCGATCTGTGCCGCAAATTGCTCTTACTTGGAAATCACTTTTTCGGGTGGTTGAAAGCGGAGGATTCCTCAACCGCCTGCGGAACGTCCACCTTGAAAAGTCCCGGGAAATTTCTCAAACGCCTGCGGAACGGTCACCTTGAAAAGTCCGCCGCCACAGGCATTTTCCGAGTCTGACGTTCACCAATGACTGCGAAAACGCCTCGCAAGGTGCACCTTAGACTGCGGTTTCAAAACCTCGGAAAGCCCCGCACTGCGGGGCTTTGTGGCTGAGAGGTGCCCAACTACGGGCACCTCTCTTTATCTTGTGCTAAAATCGAACGGCCTTCGCCACTCAAAAAACCTTCCTGTAAAGTTCGGTTTTTCGCCCAAAACCGTTCCCGCAAATATCGCCCAAAAGTTACCGTCACAACGATGTTTCAAACCGCTTCTCATTGCGCTTTTCAACTTCTCGCACAAACGGCTCACGTTCGCTCTCACTCCCGAAAGTGGGTACACACTCGGCCTTCGGAGAAAAATCGCACACAAGGGCTTACACGCCGAAACAGGGGCCTTCCCTCCCCCGGCCACAGCGCGGCTTTGCGCTGCTGGTAAAATCGCCACCGAAAGAACAACCGGAGAAAACGGATGCACGCCAATGGCGTGTGTCCGCTTTCTCCGGTGACGCGGCCCCGCTGGGCTGCGTGATCCAGTGAGCGCGCTATTGATTATGTAGTGAGCATTTGCAACCCTTGATTCTGCCGCGCTTTTATATACATACATTTCCCGGTTCTCTGTGACCCCCCACTATATCAAATCCGGCAGAGTTGCCGCCACCAACGCTGTTCCCCAACCGTTCCTCATTGCGATTTCAACTTCTCGCACAAACGGCCCACGCTTGCTTTCTCGGGTGAAAATGGGTACACACTCGCCTTTGCCAACAGGATCGCACACAGCGGCTCACACGGCGAAACACGGGGCGTTTCGGATGGGGGCGCTATTACTACCCTCGGAGCGTTCCGCACGTTCACAAACATCCCCGGGCCGGGTATCAGAACG
>QWCH01004578.1_pt1 | contig 14913 bp, 12 predicted proteins | sample 1972671 | NCBI WGS metagenome assembly QWCH01 (sample SAMN09866713, study PRJNA288562) | Human gut metagenome isolate term3_stool, whole genome shotgun sequencing... | isolation source: gut | host: Homo sapiens | place: USA: California | reverse complement strand
CGGCTGCTTCGGCGTTGGCTACATCATCGACATCGTGAATGTTGCCACCGGTAAGTTCACCAAGAAGGACGGCACTCCCTGGGTGACCGGAAACTAAAAAACTGTCTGGTACGGATGATCAAGCCTGTCGGAACAGCCGCCGACAGGCTTTGATTGCGTTATGCGGCTTGACATTATCTTCGGTTTGTTATAAAATATATCTGGAATCCCGCGCGTCAGGCATGGAATTCCGCAGACAGAATATTAAGGAGAAACGCATGAAAATTAGAAAATGGCTCGCCGCAGCGACTGCGGGGGCAATGGCGCTTGCAATGGCGGGCTGTTCTGACATCGATGAGGACTTCTTCGCCACCGCCGAAGCCGGAAACAGCACGGCAGAATACACCGCCGAGGCTCCGGTGCAGTCCGGCGGGGAAGAGGAGTACGACAACGCAGGCCGCAGCTTCGACAACGGAGCGACCCAGCTTTCCATGACGAACGGCAGCCTCGATATCCACCGCCGCACCCGTTCCGAGTCGGCTCCGATGGGCGACAGCGGCTGGACGATCATGGTGTACCTCTGCGGCACCGACCTTGAAAGCGAATGCTATGCGGCATCCATGGACATCGAGGAAGCCCTTAACGGTAGATACAGCGACGACGTTCGCATAGTCTACCAGACCGGCGGAACCGCCGAGTGGAACGAGTACTACGGCATTTCGAACAGCGTATCGCAGCGCTACGTCACAAACAACGGCGAGCTTGAGCTGGTCGACGAGTTCGAGCTTTGCAACATGGGCGACCCGAATACTCTCACGGATTTCGTCTCATGGGGAGTCGAGAACTACCCTGCAAAGCGCATGGGACTTGTATTCTGGAACCACGGCGGCGGCAGCATAAGCGGCGTGTGCTTCGATGAGATGAACGATTCGGACAGCCTCTCGCTGCGTGAGATAGACAGCGCGCTGAACTCCGTTTACGGCCAGATGAGCGACAAGTTCGAGTTCATCGGCTTCGACGCTTGCCTTATGAGCACCCTCGAGACAGCGAACATCATCGCGCCGTACGCGCGCTACATGTTCGCCTCCGAGGAGACCGAGCCGGGCGGCGGCTGGAACTACACCGACATCATGGACTTTCTAGCGGAGAATCCGGACGCCAGCGGCGCGCAGCTCGGCGAAATGCAGTGCAAGAGCTACTACCAGCACTGCATAGACAACGGAGACCCCGACGGCGTCACATTCGCAATAACCGACCTTTCAAAGATAAACGGCCTTCTGACCGCATTCGACGCCACCGCGAAGGAAATGTACGAAAGCGACAGCATGACCGACATCGCCCGCGCGGTGTACTCCGCGGATAACTTCGGCGGAAACAACCGAAACGAGGGCTATACCAACATGGTAGACCTGCTTGGGCTTCTCAATGCGGTGCAGCCTTACGCGCCTTCCGCGTCCGACGCAATTGCAAAGCTGAAGGAAGCGGTGATCTACAGCGTAAACGGCGACAACCACGAAGGAGCCGGCGGACTTTCCCTGTACTATCCGCTTTCAGTCCAGGGCACCGAGGAGCTTTCGGTGTTCGCGGACATCTGCACCAGCTCCTATTACCTCGCGTATGTTGACTCTGCGGCGTACGGCACCACCGGCGGCGACCTCTCGGACTACGACAACAGCGGCCTTATCGCCGACTGCGACGACATCTGGAATTACGGCTATACGGCAGACCCGAACGTAGGTTCAAACTACAGCGACGTATCCTACGCAGATGATAACAGCACCATCGGCATACAGAGCGTATACTTTGACGAGAACGGCACCTACACGGTTCAGCTCTCGGATATGAGCGCGTTCAACTACGCGACCTGCACGCTGTTCATGACCTACGACGGCACAAGCGTTTACCTCGGCGAGGACGACGAGGTTGTCACCGACTACGACGCGATGATCCTCCAGGACGGCTTTGACGGCTCCTGGCCATCTATCGCGGGACAGCCGCTTGCCATAGTTGCGGTAAGCGTCGGCGAGGATCGCTCGGTATACACGGCGCCGATAACCCTTAACGGCGAGCAGACCAACCTGCGTATCGAGTACGATTTCACCAGCAGCGAGTGGCGCGTATGCGGGACCTGGTCCGGTATCGACCCCGAGACCGGCGTAGCCTCCAGGGACACCCAGCCCCTGAAGGACGGCGACGTTATCGCCCCGGCTTACTTCGTGTTCTCCGATGAGTTCAACGACTACATCTACGGCGACGACATCACTGTCAGCGGCGAGCTCCAGATAGAGTACGACGCGCTTCCCGCCGCCGATTACAGCTATTCTATGTCGCTCTACGACATCTACGGTAACTACTACTACACCACCAGCGTGACATTCACGGTAGACGAGAACGGGGAACTGTTCTTCTACCCTGACGAGCTGTAATTATCTGATTCTTCCCGCTTATATAGAGAACCCTTCCGCTTTCTGGTGCGGAAGGGTTCATTTTATTGCGGGAACCTCTAAAAACCGGTTTGAAAGCCGACGAAGTAAGGCTGTATGCCTTACGAGGAGGTTTGAAGAAGCAGTCGGTGTGCTATACACATTTTCACTCAAACAAGGTTTTTAGAGGTGACCTTGAGTTATCTTTTCTGCTTTGGAGAGCCGCGCGGCTTCTGCCGCCGCTTCGGTTATCGCCTGCTCGATTTTTAAATGCAGCTCCGGAAGCGGAGCCGCGTTCCCGGCGCGGGCGGTCTGCTCGGCTTCGAAGCAAAGCTCCCCGGCTGAATCAGCGCCTATTCCGCGGGCGTTGTTTTTCAGCCCGTGCACCAGGGTGGTGTAGAGTTCGAGGTCGTTATCGGCAAGCGCGCTGGAAAGCCGCTCCAGCGACTTCGGGGCCTCCTCGGTGAACAGCCTGAGCAGTTCTCTGTAGAAATCCGGGTCGTTGTCGGAGTACTCCAGACCCTTTGCGGTGTTCAGCAGAGAGCTTCCAGGCTCTCCGGACTTCTGCGCTGACGGCAGGCTGTCCGTCACAATTCTGCCCGGAACAAGCCGCGAGAGCATTTGCTCGAGCTCCTCGGAGATTATCGGCTTTGAGAGGTACTCGTCGAAGCCCTCGCTTATGTAGCGCTCCCGGGCGCCGACTACCGCGTCCGCAGTCAGCACCGCAACGGGGGTCTCCCGGCAGAGGCTGGCGGGGTCGCTGCGCAGCTTCCGGAGCGCTTCCACGCCGGACATTCCCGGCATCATCGCGTCGAGCATTATCAGGTCGAAGCGCCGCTCCCTTGCAATCCGGAGCATTTCTTCGCCGCTTTCCGCAGTCGTTACTCCTGCCTTGGTGCGCCGCAGCAGTTTTTCGATCACCACGCGGTTGTAGCGGTTGTCGTCCACGGCGAGTATCTCGGTCTCCGGGCATATAAAGTGCGATGCGCTGACATGCGGGCGCACCGGAAGCTCCGGCGTGAACTCCCCGATGGGGGACGCGTCCGCGATATCCTGCGGTATTTTCAGCGTGAATGTGCTGCCAGCTCCCGGGGAGCTTTTCGCGGTTATCGCGCCGCCCATGATCTCCGCGATGTTTTTCGTTATCGGAAGCCCCAGCCCCACTCCGTCGCCGACTGCGCCTATCCTCTCGAAATTGTTGAATATCAGCGGAAGCTTCTGGGGCGGTATGCCGCAGCCGCTGTCTGCTATCTGAATTACCAGTGTGTCGGACTCCATGAATGCGGTCAGCCTTACGAAGCCGGTTTGCGTGTACTTCACGGCGTTCGTCAGTAGGTTCACCGCCATCTGCTTTATTCTCGCCTGATCTCCGACCAGCTTCCTGGGCAGTCCGGGGTCGATGCGGAAATCCAGTTCCAGACCCTTTTCCTCGGCTTTCTGTATCACCAGCAGGCGTATTTCCCGGAGCATTGTGAGCGTGTCGTATTCCGCACGTTCTACCGTCAGCTTTCCGGCTTCCGCCTTTGAAATGTCGAGTATCTCGTTTATCAGGGTCAGCAGCATGCCGCCCGCGTCCGCTATGTCAGCGGAGTACTCCAGCACCTCCGGGTTTGTGGATGTCCGCATTACCATTTCGTTCAGACCCAGCATTGTGTTGATAGGCGTGCGTATTTCGTGGCTCATGCGCGCGAGGAACTCGGTTTTTGCGGTGTTCGCGGCGTTTATCTCGTCGATCCGGTGCTGATATTTCGTCATGTTTATCAGCCAGATAACGTAGCCGCAGGGGGAGCTGAACTCCTGAATACGCTCGACGCGCAGCTCGTAAACGTTGCCGTCTATGCTGACGGTGCTCCTGCCGCCGGAGAGCGCTTCCTTTACGACCTTGTGGCTGGACGGGTTTTTCATCTCGGAAAGCTCCGGGAGTATTCGCTTGGCGGTGGCGTTCATATAGATAAGCCCGCCGTGCTCGTCGAGCATGAAAACGCCCTCGTCGCCGATGTCAAGAACGTTCGCCGGTGCCGATACTACCGAGGAGAAGTACCCGTAGCGAATCATGGACTCATACATGCAGAGCACCAGCACGAATGCTCCGAACGCGAAGGGGTTATAGCTGCCGAACAGACCGCACCACTTCATGACAAGCTCCAGCCCCATCGCCGAGATACCGCCCAGAATAAGCGCGATACGGCGCTGCTGTATTTTGTTGGTGGTTTTCCGGAGCGCCAAGATGAGGTTGATGACGATGTAAATTATGATGAAAAGAATAATCGCATAGGTTACGAACCAGAAGATACTCTTGCCAACTTCAATGCGTGAGTAAATGCCGTCGGATTCTATTCTCATAGTGGAATAGAACAGCCCGTGGTTTTCTTCCTGGGAGGTTCCGGTGGTCTGCATGGCGATGAAGCTGGCGCAGTCTAGCACGCCAAAGGTTATCCACATCGGCTTCGGTACCTTGAACCCGCCCATGCTGGAGGTGAAATACAGCAGCGAAAGCGAGAACGGATACATGCCGATATACTGTATCCTGAGCGCGCTGATAGCGGCTTCGGTGGTGTCTGAGTCCACCATTTCAAGGTACATTCCGAAAATCAGAATGAACAGCGAAAAGCAGATCAGCATGAACGAGAGCTTAGCCGGTGAGGTGGTGTTCCTGACGCACAGCAGGAACAGCACGAAAACTCCTATGAGCACCACAATGTGGACGCCGCAGAAAACAGCGTACATATCAGCCCTCCGATCTTCCCGCGGACTTCATCTGCTCCTTTACGGAGCGGCGCAGCCTTACCGGAACTATGAGCGACTCGCCGCCCTGGAAGGTGAGTTCCCCGGAATCCGCGTCGAAGCTTTCGACAGTGGAAAGGTTCGCAATGTAGCTTCTGCCGCACATCAGGAAGTCCGGCTCGCCCTCGAGCTGCCCGAAGAAGCTGCTGAGCGGCAGGTAAACCCTGACCTCGCCGCCGGATGTGTGGAGCACGGTGCTGTGTCCGACGGACTCAGCGAAGCGCAGCGTGTTGAGGTAGATGTTGACCTCCTCGCGGCCCTGCATAACGGTGATATACCGCCGGGACTCCTCGAAAAGGCGGCTGAACCGCTTCATGGCGCGGACGAAATCGTCATGGGTGAACGGCTTGTGGAGATACCCGTCGGCACCGATGCTGAACGCCTTGACCGCGTGAATCTCAGACGACGTTGTGAAAACCAGTCCGTTTTCCATGCCGAGTTCAATGAGCCTTTCGGCGGCGTCCATGCCGTTGGTGCCGTCCATGTAGATGTCAAGGAAAATGACCGCGGGCTTCTCCGTGGAAGTTTCGTACTCCCTGAGGAGTGCGTCTGCGCTGCTGAACAGCTTCACCGTGACCGCCGCGCCCTTTTCCTTTGCGTAGCTTTCTATGTTGTGGACCAGCCGGAGCTGGTCTGCTCTCGAATCATCGCATATGTATATAAGCATGCAGCCCTCCGTATTTTATGTTGGAATATAGTATATAAATATTTTACCATAAAAAAACTGAGTTGTAAAGAAATAAATCGACATAATAATCCGCCCTGATTTGTGCATAATAACAGCAGCGGGAATTTCCGCGTATTTTTGAAAGGTGGGAAAACTATGTGGATAGATAAACTGGCGCTCGTTCTGCTGATCATCGGCGGGCTAAACTGGGGTCTTGTCGGGGTCTTCAGCTTTGACCTGGTGGCGTGGCTCTTCGGCGGGCAGGGCGCCGTTCTCAGCCGTATCGTCTATATACTGGTCGCGCTGTCCGCAGCGTGGTGCATTTCGCTGCTGTTCCGGGATACGACTGCGGCTGAACAGGCGTGAATTCCGTACGCAGCCTCTGCGCAGATATTGAATGCGGCTTTGTTTTTACAGAGCCGCTTTTGTCTGGAAAAAGCGCAAAAAACTGCCCCGGACGATTCGCCCGGAGCATTGAGTCTGAAGTCAGTCCGTTATCTGTTCTGGTTCTGATTCTGGCGGTTCTGACCCTGATCGTTCTGGTTCTGACGGTTCTGCTGATTCTGCTGATTCTGCTGGTTTCTGTTCTGATTCTGATTGTTCTGGTTATTCTGGTTGGACATTGTTTTTCCTCCTATGGAGCTAGGCTCCGTAAATATCCGGCTTTTCGCCGCACTGATATTTTGCTCCGGGGGCGCGGTATTATTCAGGAAAGTTGTGCCAATATTATTGCTGACCGCACTTGATTTTTTGCGTACCGTGTAGTATAATTAATTAGAATACACGCCGCGCGGCGTGCGTCTGGGGGAGATAATATGAACATAAACTGGAACAGAAAATACCTGACGATAGCGGTCTACGCGACCTGCGCGGTGATCGTCAGCGCCATCGCGGTGATGGTGATATTCAATTTTGATTCGGTGATGGCTAAGCTGTCGGTGCTGGGCGCGGTCACAACTCCGATAATCATAGGGATATTCTGCGCGTACCTGCTGAATCCGCTCATGACAAAAATCGAGACCGGTCCATTAAAAAAGCTGTCGGATTCCACGAGCAAGAAAAACCAGAGCAAGGCGCGGGGTATCGCGCTTACGCTGACAATGCTGCTGGTTCTTGTGATACTTGGTCTGATAGTTATAATGGTGATACCTCAGCTTATCGAGAACCTGATAGTGATCTTCAGCAACATGGATTCCTACATCAACACCATCAAGGAATGGCTGAGCAACATTTTCGACGATAATCCCACGCTGGTGGAGTTCCTGGGGAACCCGCTGGACGATTTCAACAAGTTCATAGCGGGAATATGGAAGGAGTATTCCAACGAGCTGATGAACATAGCCGGAAACGTAGCGTCGACGGTGTGGGCGGTCATCGACACGATGAAGAACGTGCTGATAGGGCTTATTATTTCGATCTACCTGCTGGCGCGCAAGGAAATGTTCATCGGTCAGACCAAGAAGCTGATATTCGCGTTCCTGAAGGTGGAGCGCGCACAGCGGTTCCTCGGCGTATGCCGCGAGGCGAGCAAGAAGTTCCTCGGCTCCATCGTGGGGAAAATAATCGAGGCGTTTATTGTCGCCATGATATGCTTCATCGGCTGCACTATACTCCGCCTGCCGTATTCACTGCTTATCGCGGCGATAATGTTCGTGTTCAATCTGATACCGTTCGTAGGTCCGTTCATCGGCGCTATCCCGTGTACGCTTCTGCTGCTTCTGTCCGACAAGCCGATACAGGCGCTGTGGTTCGTTATTTTCATTGTGGTGCTACAGACTGTAGACGGGAACATCATTGCGCCGTGGATACTGGGAGATTCCACCGGACTTCCGGCGGTGTGGATACTGATCGCGATACTCGTAGGCGGCGGTCTGTTCGGCATGCTGGGAATGTTCCTGGGAGTGCCGGTCTGCGCGGTGGTTTACATGCTGTTGAAGGATTTCATCGAGGGCAGGCTGAGAAAGCGGCAGCTCCCGCAGAAGACTTCGGATTACGCCCGGGACGTTGGGTATATCACGCCGGATTACGTCTGCGACGAGCCGGAGGAGGTTCCTGCGCCGGAGCCTGAGAATAAGCACTCTTTCAAGGACGTGGTTACTAACCGGGTGCAGCTTTGTAAGGAGAAGCTCCATATTAAGGATAAGAAGAAATAAAGGCTGCATCTGAGGCGGCTGATTGTAGGAAACGGGCAGACAAGGCGAGTCTGCCCGTTTTTTTAGGTAAACTATAAAGCAGCGAGTGTTCCGCTTGTTGTAACCTGCATTAATTTGTGAAATTTTACTCCTCTTTTTTCAGCAGCCGGGGTGCGGTGAGGTCTATCAGGAACGCTCCCGCCGTGGCTGTTACGAGTATCGCAAGCACTGCTCCGGAAAGTATCACGTTTCCGCATGCAAGCCCCATCGCGAGTGGGACTCCGCCGATGGCAGCCTGCACCGTTGCCTTCGGAGTATACGCGAGCATGCAGAACAGCCGTTCTTTCAGGCAGAGCCGGGTTCTCAGCAGGCAGAGGAACACTCCCGCGCAGCGGAACGCCAGGGCGCCGAGGATAACTCCAAGTACCGGAAGCCATATGCCGCCGATGGAATTCAGGTCGACTTCCGCGCCGACCAGCACGAACAGCATGAGCTCCGCCGCAGTCCACAGTTTGGAGTATTTTGCGGAGATACGCACGGCGCGCTCCGGCTCACGCTGGCGCAGCGCGATACCCGCCGTCATGACCGCCACAAGTCCGGAGAACCCGATGTAGTCCGGCAGTAAGTCCTCCAGTGTCACCAGCAGGAACGCGAGGCTCATAACCAGTATCACCTTTACGCTGTCGCGCATGTGGAGCTTCCGGAACAGCAGCGCCATGAGAACTCCGCAGACGGCTCCCATGGCGGCTCCGAGCAGAATCGACACCGGAATGTTAACGATGGAGAACGCCGAGACCTCGCCGCCGGCGCAAAGCCCTGAGAATACCGAGAACATCACGATAACGAACACGTCGTCCATTGAAGCTCCGGCTAGTATCATCTGCGGTATCTGCTTGTCGGTGCCGCGTTTTTCCTCCATGAGTTTCAGCATTTTCGGGACGATAACGGCAGGGGACACCGCCGCGAGTACAGAACCCATCGTAGCCGCTTCCGCTATGTCAAGCCCCAGCAGAAGCTGCGCGAGCAGCGTAACTCCGACGATTTCACACGCCGCCGGGACGAAGCTCAGCAGCAGTGCGGGTCTGCCGCATTTTTTCAGATCTGACAGCTCCAGGTTAAGCCCGGCGCGGGTCAGTATAATGATCAGCGCGATCTTCCGCAGGTCGGCGGAGATCCCGAGCAGCGCCGGGTCGAGCCACCCGAGCGAGCCGAGGAGTATCCCGGCGGCGATCATTCCGGTGAGCTTCGGCAGCCGCAGAAGCCCCGCGAGTTCCCCGAGCGCCAGCCCGAAGATAAGGATAAGTGCAATGCTTAGTAACATAAAAGCCTCCCTGCCGGGGCGCGGCGTAACAAAAAGGGCTGACAGCCCGCAGATACAAAAACCGCGCCGGAATATTCCCGGCTGATCTGTATTTGCAGATGCCATCAGCCCGTAAGGGCGGTTCGGGGCGATTGCCCGCGGGGAGGACGTCATTCCCCGTATTGTCCGGTTCCGTGCGGAGTCCGGTTATCGCCGGATTTGAAGTCGGCGGTTACTTATCCGCCATGCGGTAGCCTATGCCGGTCTCAGTGAAGATGTAGCGCGGGTGCGCGGGGTCTTTCTCGATCTTGCGGCGTATGTTCGCCATGTTCACGCGGAGTATCTGGTTGTCCTGCTTCGCATTGGGACCCCACATGCGGCGTATCAGGTCAGCGTAGGTAAGAACCGTTCCGGCGTACTGCCCCAGCAGCGCGACCAGGCGGTATTCATTCTGGGTGAGTTCAACATCGTTTCCGTCGACATAAACGCGGTACTTCGCGTAATCTATTACCAGCCCGCCGACCTCAAACCGGGAATCCCGCGCTATGGAGAGGTTCGTGCCGCTGTTGCGGGAGTGCCGGAGCGCTACCCTGATCCGTGCGAGAAGCTCCTGCGTGCTGAATGGTTTCTGTACATAATCGTCGGCTCCGTTTTCGAGGGCGCGTACCTTGTCCTGCTCCTGTTGGCGGGATGACACAACGATCACCGGCACAGCCGACCATTCGCGTATTTTCTTCAGTACTGCTACGCCGTCCATATCCGGAAGCCCGAGGTCAAGCAGTATAATGTCGGGGCAGTGCGAGCTAGCGAATATTTCGGAATCCCTGCCGTTTTCGGCAACGATAACGTCGTACCCCTGGGCTTCCAGAACAGATTTTATGTAAAAGCTGACGCTGCTGTCGTCGTCAATTACCAGCACCTTGTATCTGAACTCCATGTACTCTCCTCCGGAATTTTACATTTATTCATCATTTATTCATCACTATTATATCACATTTTTTTACCGATTGGAATATTTTTTATTACCGAAAAGCAACATAATGCACAAAACAATATAAAGTTGGGTAATAAAAATCGAATAAAGATATGCCTCCAGGAATAACATCGTAACAGGCTTGTCAGGCGTTGAGTTCGGGAGGCTGCAATGAATGTCATTTTTTCACTTGTTGAGGAAGCAAATTCCATATTGTGGGGAGCGCCGATGTTAGCAGCGCTGGTGTTTTCCGGAGGATATTTCACACTACGGACCGGCGGGCTGCAATTCAGGCGGTGGTTGTTCTGCCTGAGGTCCACGGTGTTTTCAAAGAGCAGCCGGAACAGCTCAGGAAGCGGGGTCACGCCGTTCCAGGCGATGGCGTCGTCGCTTGCGGCGACCCTGGGAACTGGGAATATCGCGGGAGTGGCGGCGGCGCTGACCTCCGGAGGCGCGGGGGCGGTGTTCTGGATGTGGGTGACGGCTCTTCTCGGAACTATGACGGGATATGCGGAGAACGTACTCGGCGGCTATTATCGCAGGAAAAACGGCGGGGAATGGCACGGCGGCGCGATGTACTACATCAGGTACGGCCTGGCTGAGCGCAAGCGCACGAGCCGCGCTGCGAAGCCGCTTGCGGCGGTATTTGCGGGAGCCTGCGTGCTTGCGTCCTTCGGAATGGGGAACATCGTGCAGATGAATTCGGCGGCGCTGGCGCTGGAATCCGGATTCGGGGTACCTGCATGGATAGCCGGGCTGGCGCTCACCGTGTGCGCGGGGGCGGTGATATTCGGTGGAATGAAGCGCACCGCGAAGGTCTCGGAGAAGCTGGTGCCGCTGATGTCGGGGCTGTACATAATCGGCTCGCTGATGATAATTGCGGTGAATTTCCGGAGACTCCCGGAGGTGATGGGGGAGATTTTCCGCGGAGCATTCGGGCTGGAGCAGGCGGCGGCCGGGGTCAGCAGTTATATGGTGAAGCAGGCGGCCGGCATGGGGATACGCCGAGGGGTGTTTTCGAACGAAGCGGGGCTTGGGTCGTCGCCGTCGGCGCACGCCTCATCGGAGGAAACAGAGCCGTGCATTCTTGGCATGTGGAGCATAGTTGAGATAACCTTCAACACGCTGATAATGTGCTCAATGACGGCACTGGTGCTGCTGTGCTGTCCCTGCCGGGCGGCTCCGATGGACGAGGTTTTTCAGAACATCACTGCGCAGCCGCAGTACTTCCGGCTTACGGAGCAGGAGGGGCTGGTTACGCCTGGGGCGGAACTTTTGGTTTCAGGCGGCGGGGAACTTCGTGAGTTCCGCACAGCGGACGGCGGTACGTTCAGCGCGCCCGTGAAGAGCGGGGGGATCACCTGCGCGAACATCATGAAGATCACCGGAGTAGGGCAGGGCGGTGAGATCTCCGGGGTGGTTATTGAGGAAGTGAGCGGCTCGGAGCTTGTAACGACGGCGTTTTCGTCTGTTTTCGGCGGAATGGCTGGGAAGCTCATCAGCGCGGCGGTGGTCATGTTCGCGTTCACGACGGTCATCGGCTGGAGCTGCTTCGGGAGCGGCGCGGCGGAGTACTTGTTCGGGAAAGGCTTTCGGGTGCCTTATCTGGTGGTATTCACGGCGGTTTCGGTAGTTGGCGGCATGCTGGACGTTTCTGCGGCCTGGGGCGCTGCCGACCTGTTCAACGGCGTGATGGCGGCGGTGAATCTTCCGGTAGTTCTGCTGCTTTCCGGAAAGGTGGTTCAGATAACACGAAATTTCTCAGCGCGGAGGTTCCATGGCTCCCGCGAGGAAGCGATGATCTCCGCTCACGGAGCGCTTTCAGCGGAGGAGCCCCCGGATTAGCGGCAGTGTTCGGGGTTTTCCGCAGGAATTTCCCGGAGCGTCGTTCCGGGGTCTTGACAAATCTGACCAAAGATGATATAATATATTCGTGAGATGCGGATATAGTTTATCGGTAAAACATTAGCTTCCCAAGCTGAGGTGGTGGGTTCGACTCCCATTATCCGCTCCAAAGACTTAATCCCCGCCAAATGGCTTGATTAGCTGTTTGACGGGGATTTTTGCTATCCGGAATCGCGACGCGCAACGAATGTATTTTACCACATTTTTGCGTATTTTTTCGCAAGTATGGGTGTCAACATGGGTGTCAAGTTTGGCGTTAAAACTGTTTTTATCGTGACAAGTAGGGTAAATGCAACTGCCAAAAAATTCAAGCTCTGTTTTATGCAAAATAACGAATTCCCCGGAGCCAACGCCCCGGGGATAATCATTATTCGATTTTCACAGAGCAGCCCAGCGCCTGGAGTGCCTGGCGGTAACGCTCTACTTTGCTCTGGGCGACTGAGATCTCGGCAGTGATCCTGACCTGCTTCTCCGGCGCGACCTGCCCCCGGAACCAGTCCATATTCTTGCCGAACCTGGCGAGCCAGTGCTCCGGGTCGCCGTGGTTGGAAGCGTAACCACGGGCGCAGGCTTCCTTGTGGCTGATGATGTTTTCCGGCTTGATAGTCGGATAATTCTTCATGAGCCGCTTGCAGAGGTCAGCTGCAAGCCCGAAGGCATCCTCGAAGTAGGCGCGGTCGTTCAGCGCGTCCTCCGCGATCTCAATCTGTATGTATGCCGGGGCGTAGTTGTAGCTGCCTTTTGAGCCAGAGCCGCAGCCCCAGCAGCAGACGTTCCAGGGAAGCAGCTTAGCCGCTTTCACTTCGCCGTTCTTGTCCTTGCCTATGACCGCGTGCGGGCAGACATTGCTGTCCGGGCGGTCGAAGTAGTTCCTGTAGGGATTCTCCCCGCAGATCTCCGGCGCGTTGACGTAGCGCTTAAGGTTCGGATTGTTTGCGCCGGTGGAGTGGATTATGATACCTGCCGGGCTGCCTGTCGGCATGGTTCGCGCAGCCTTGTAGCAGAGATTATTCTTTGCATACGCTTCAAATGTTATCGCCATCGTCGCTGTCCTCCTTGTGCGCGCCATCAGCCAGCCCCTCGCCGATGACATACCCCACGACTGCCGCGCCGCTGAGTATGCAGCCGGAAACGGTTTCCGCTGTCTCAGAGCTCCCCCCGAACGCTACGATAAGTCCCGCGATGAATCCCGCTGTAGCAACCCACAGCTTTCTTGATGTCAGCTTTCTTCTCCAGTCAATTTTCATGGTACTTTTCCTCCTTATTCAACCGCTTTGCAAAAGCATACGGTTATAAGAAGCCCATTGAAGGTGATGTGAATGAAGCTACTCAATATCAAGGATAATTCACAACAGAAAAAAGGCACATTTTCTCATATTGAAAACCTCACGGGGAAGATTGCCGATAAGACATTAGAGCAGCTTGAGCATGAAGGCGTGTTCGTGTTTCCAGAAATCATAAGGGATTCAGAGGATATTATTACGAAGGATCAGATGATTCTCCAAAGCGTCAATGACACCTATCGCACCAGTAATGTGATGGGCTTCCTCGGCTGCGGAGATAAACGCCTGATTATCGAATCCCGCTTCTGCGGGGATGGTGAAGATTACTTTTTCCAGTATCTCCTGGACAGAGTTCTGGATTTTCCGAATATCGTGGATTTTGAGTCCGATGTCAATCAAAATAACCGGTTGTTTAATTTCCTACTGTTCTTGTTTCCATATTATCTCAAGAAGGCTATGCGGAAAGGATTATTCAAAAAGTATATCCACCGCAGATACAATGACGGAAATGTAAAAGGCACTATCAATATCGCACGCCATATAAAGCAGAACACACCATTTATAGGAAATGTAGCATACAGTCAGCGCGAGTTTTCTTATGATAACAGTCTAATGGAACTGGTACGACACAACATTGAATTCATCAAGAGAAAGCCTTACGGGAACCAACTCCTCATCAAAGTGAAGGGCAAGGTCAAACTCATAATAGACGCAACTCCGGGATATGAACCGTATGAACGACAGAAAATCATTGAACAGAACAAGAAGAACACTGTCCGCCATGTATATTTTGGAGAGTATCTTGCTTTGCAGAAGCTGTGTCTTCTAATTCTTCAACACCGGAAACATCAAGTCGGTTCGTGGTCCAAGCAGATATACGGAATCCTGTTTGACGGTGCGTGGCTGTGGGAAGAGTACATCAACTCGCTGATAGAGGATATTTTCTATCACCCGATGAATAAAGCGCATAAGGGCGCACAGTGGCTCTTTGACGGAAATGTGGGTCTTATTTATCCTGATTTCATCAGTCGCAACAGCAAAACGCGGATGATTGCCGATGCCAAGTATAAGCCGATTGACAACATCGGTAATCGTGATTATCTACAGGCGCTTGCTTATATGTTCCGTTTTGATGCCAAAACCGGTTACTATTTCTATCCGGAAGTGGGAAATCACGATGCTCTGAGATTATGTATGAATCGGGGTTCTACCTATGAGTCTAACGTCAGCCCACGAGACAATATCAGTATTATCAAGCACGGCCTAAAAATCCCTGTGGACGCACCGGATTACGCCGTTTTTGTCACGAGGATGGCTAATGCCGAGCAGGATTTTATGAAAGTGTTCTCTATGTAAGAGATGTACTATAGGTAACCTCTAAAAACCCCTATGAAAAAGAAGAAAAAAGTGATATAATAAGGATATGAAACAGAAAACACTATTAGATGAAGAAAACAGATTAGAGCT
>QWCH01004930.1_pt1 | contig 14918 bp, 7 predicted proteins | sample 1972671 | NCBI WGS metagenome assembly QWCH01 (sample SAMN09866713, study PRJNA288562) | Human gut metagenome isolate term3_stool, whole genome shotgun sequencing... | isolation source: gut | host: Homo sapiens | place: USA: California | reverse complement strand
GTGCGTTTTCAGCGTTTAATCTGAACTTACAATTACCTACGGTCAAATGAGTAAGCCATAGGGGATTTCGGTTAAGAGTTGGGTAAGTCAAGATTTGGTATGGTCAAGAAGTGGGTTTTAACTCAAGTCAAAATTGACCAAAGTCAAAACTGAGTCAAGTCAAAATTGAGTTGAGTCAAAACTGAGTTGAGTCAAAACTGAGTTGAGTCAAAATTGACCAAAGTCAAAACTGAGTCAAGTCTTAACCAGACTCAAAACTTAGCTCAGAAAGTCAAAAGCTAATTCCTAATCTGAAGCAGATGCGTGGCATCAATTCTTGATATTGGCAAGGTGTGTCTTTGTACCACAAATTGCTATTTGTACCACAAAGACCCTTGCCCCGAAGGGGAGGTGAATTACTCCAAAGTCGCAATTAGAAAACAAATAGATATGGATAAGAAAGAGGAGCATCGTTCTGAACGAAAAGTGGCAGAAAAACCTCGCTGGGACAACTGGCATGTACGCTTGCCTGACCCGAAAGACCAGCAACGGGCGATTGACTTGTTCCATAAATCAGGTGCGGAAACGAAGTCCGACTTCGTGCGAGCAAGGATATTGGGAGAGCATTTCAAGGTGATAACGGTAGATAAGTCTGCTGTGGAATACTATCGTAAGCTCTCCGAGTTGACTGCCCAGATACATAAGATAGGTGTGCTGTATAACCAAGCTGTACGAGCCATCAACAGCTATCATAGCGTGAAGACTGCTCAGATACTGCTTGAGAAACTGGAGCAACTGTCAGTTCAGATCATTGCTTTGCAGGAGCAGGCTATCTCTCTGACCATTGATTACCGCAAGGAATGATTGCCAAGATTTCAACAACGGAGAACCTCGGAAGGGCACTCGGCTACAACTTTAAGAAGGTGAATAAGAAGGAAGTGACACTTTCGGCAATTGTTTATAATTAGGTGCCTCTTGGGGAATTGTAGCACCAAGTGAAATCCAAATAGGCTTTAAGCTGTTCCGCCTATCAATAAATGGACTATTGTGGCTTGTTTAAGCGTACTCAACTCGACTCAATTTAATTCAATCTTGTGTGATCTAACTACTTTGTATTCCTTGCTAATGATCAACATATAGGCATACTTACGCAGGCTCGTCGCCACAATAAAAGAGATGTCAATCTGCTTTGTAAATCTTTGAAGCTCGTATATCTCTGCTAGAAGTACTCCATCCATAAGGTAAGAGAAGAAAAGGCAGTACTTACTACTGCTTGACAACTTTCTGAAGTTACTATCAAGGATATCTGAATGAAAATCACCTCGGGAGAAGTTTTGCCTTTTTATCAGCATTTCCTTTTGTTCCTGGTTTTCAGCCACAGGGATATAGAAGAAGGAGTCTAGATCGTAAATAATGCTTGAAACGGCAATGCTTTCTCTATCCACATTTAAGTCTCTTGAAATGTAATCAAGGACATTGTTATACAGAGCTATACTGTCATTCGCTTGGCATTTTACATAACTAGAAAAAGAAAACAACACAAAAGTATATAGCAGGAGTCTTTTCATCATTTTGGAATTTCAACTCTTATGTATTTTGAATCGTTACGTGGATTATTGCCTCTTCTAATATCCTTAAGAGAACTTGAGTCAAACGGAATAAAACTGCCCCATTCATCTTCATTTGGAACAATACTTTGATAGCTTAGCCTTTGTCCAAAGCGATTATTGTTGTTCTCGTTCAGTTCTTTTCTAATAACATTCATCCTATCAACTACATCTCCTGTGTCATAGGGATTTATTGCATCCTTAAGACTACCACCAGGCCCGGTATGATAAAGTTCGTGCAAGAAAGTCATCCCCCAACCTAATGTTCTGGGGTCAAGGTTATGTGTGTTTTTTATGAAATCCTCAATTTGTGAAGCACATAATCCGACTTGATTGCCTCCGGAGGAAGTCTCAGAATGTATTCTTGTGCCATAAACATCTATATTGGAGCCATCAATAATCCCTACTAGGAAATTTTCCGCAGTTTTACTCCCTTGACTAATTATAATAGGGTTGCCATTTGCATCCTTTTCATACTGTAAATATTCATTAGAGATGAATATCGATAGTCCCGTTATTTTGCTCAAGTCGTCAATAAGTTTGTTGAGATTATCAGTTTTGTTAGTCTTATCCATAGCAATGAAGCTACTTAGCTTTAAAGAATCCCCCTTCAAATCTTCAAATCTCATTGGATTTTCAGCACAAAAATTGTAGGAAGATAGCCGTGGGTATTTTTCAGATAACCGATCACAACTCATCCATAAACTCAGTCGTGGATCATAGTACCGTGCCCCATAGTAGTACATACCCGTCTCCTCATCCAGCTCTTTGGCATTGAAGAGATATGGGGTATTCCACGTATTGTTGCGTTCCTCGATAAAGACCTCACCGAACGGCACATACTCGATGTGTTGCGACACCTCGCCATCGAGGTTAGTGATATAGCTACTGCTACCTAGGTGGTCAGGATGGTAGTAGAACTGCATCTTCTCGTACTCTTCATTCGGCTTGAAGTTACCATTGGCAGGCTTTGTTCGTGTCATAGCACGGGCTTGAGCAGCCTCTGGCGTACCATCGTCACAACAGAACCCTTGACCATTCACATAGTCGTTATTGTCCTTTCCAGTATAAGGGATGTCAAACGTCTTATAGTTGTCCTTGATAGATTGCAGTTGCTGTGCATACTTGTCCTTGTAATTGATAGTCAAGCCATCAGTCTCATCTCCTGCATACGGTATTCGTCTTGGGTCTGCACCATAACTTGCAAGGTCGCCAAGCTTAGATACAATACGCTGGCTACCCACATAGATGTGCTTGGTGTACTTGCCACCTTGCCCAGCAACTAAGTATGGGCTGACATAGAGCGAGAAGCGTGCCGTACCAGTGTTGCCACCCGAGAACTCGGAGTTCACATAGATTGCTTCGTTCTCACCCGAGGTCTTCACCGTGCGCTCACCATCAGCATCATACCAATAGTTAGACACAAAACCATTCTCATCAACAGCCAGCAAGCGGTTCTCCTCGTCCCACTTGAACTTCTGCTCACTTGCTTTGTCATCTTCCTTACCATCACGCTTTACACGAGAGGTGTTGATGTAGACAAGATTGCCGTTGGCATCGTACTCGTACTTATGTCCATTGTTGATGGTCGTGCTGTCCGTTGGCACTTCTTCCGTGCGGTAATTGATGTCACGCACATTGTCGAGTTGGAACTTCTTACCCTCTTCACTACCATAGCTGTAGGAGAGCTCATAGCCTGCATTGAGAGTGCCATCGAACTGTACGCCCGTCTGTGAGAGGTGTTGCTTCTTGCTCGTGATACGGTGCATATTATCGTAGCCCATAGCAAGGGTGTAAGAAGCTGTCTTATTGGAAGTGGCGCATTGTTCTTTACGCTTAGTACGTTGCTCACGGCATCATAGCTGTAGGCATTGTCCATAATGGTGCCTGCCTTGGCATTGACCACAAGATTCTCTAGTCGGCGACGCTGTGGGTCATAGGAGTAGAAAGTCTCCGCTCCGTTGCAGTACTTCAGGTAGGTACGTTGCTCGAACTTATCGTAGCCAATCTTGTTCACATAGTCGTAACCGTAGGACTTGTAACCACGCACATGATCCACCAGTCCACCGAGGTTGTAGCCGTAGGTTACCTTTTCCTCATCGGGATAGATCATCTCCAATAGACGGTTATGGCTGTCGTACTTCCACTGCGTGACGTAGGTTGCCACTGCTTGATTAGGTACAATCAGCGTACGTACAGTCTTGGTAACCTCACCCATCTTGCCGTAATAATACTCAATGGCACCACTACCATCCTCACGAAGCATCAGTCTGCCAATGCGATTGTAAGAGGAGTGGATACCACCATAGTGGTACTTCACGTTGTTTTCTGGATGGTCAGGATAGTTAATAGCCGTCAGCCGTCCGTAATCGTACTCGTAATTGATGGTCTTACTCTCTTGTTTGAGGTTGGCAGTCTGCTTGGTGAGCACATTGCCCAACGCATCGTAGGTAAAGGTGGTGACCCCGCTGGCAGGATGATTTACCTCCGTACGGCGGTCACCCATATCGTAGACGGAGGTCGTTACATTGCCCTCGGTGTCTTTTACCTTGACCAATCGGTCGATACCATCATACTCGAAAGAGGTGGTAATCGTTCCATCTAGTCCGCTGAGTTGCTCGCTCTTCACGGTTTTGCCACTACCCTTAGTATAGGTAGCCTGACGATTCCCCAACGCATCGGTTATAGTCGTTACAAGCGTATTGCTACCTGCGTCCGTGGCGTATTCCGTTTTGGTCTCGGCATTGTCAGGAAGCGTTACCTTCATAGCACGGTCGAGTACGTCATACACCATTACGGTAGGCGATACGTTGTCAAAATTCTTGTTGAAATTGGTCTTGCTCCCCACAGCCTCTGTAACGGGATAGTAAGCTTTCGCCACACGACCAAAAGCGTCATAGATGTTGCGCCCGCTGACAATCATCACGGTTTCATCCTTGGGCGCACTGCCCTTGGCTGCCGTGGTTATCACACCATCTTTCTTTACCTGAACAGCTCTTCCAAAGCCATCCACGAAAGTAACCGTCTCTAAATCATCGTTTGGATGCTGGCTGTCGTAGTGCTTGGTCACTGCGTAAGCAGGAGCTGTGATGCCATTGGTGTCGAAAGTAGCCTTAGGATGATAGTCAAAGGCAATGATGTACGGCTGACCAGTCGCTAGCTCGTTAGGACCACGCACAGCTTTCACTCGCCCGAGGTTGTCAATGTCGGTCTCATAATAGTAGTGGTTAAGATCCATACGGCGCAGTGCCATACCATAGCGATAATCGAAGTTGGAAGCTTCGCTGCGGTAGCCGAAAGCATCGTCTATGCGCTCCACATACATATTCATCTTCGGTTCATAGCGGTAGCTATACCACATACGCTGTCCCTTGTCATTGGCAGGAAGCGTAATCTTGGTGATGTTGCCGTAAGCATCATAGGTATAGTCGGAGACAGCTTCATCGTTATCAAGCTGCTGGCGTATCTGCGTGATATGGTCGGCATAATTCATATCATAGGTAGCCGTGACACGATGATAAACCTTACCATCGCTACCCGTAACCGTCACGTTAGTAGGCAGACCGTAGATGTGCTTATCTTCGTTGGAGTCATACTGAATGGCAGTCTGGTAGTTGAAGCCACCTGTTCCATTTTCACCTAACTTGCCCTGGTCGCTGAACTTATAGGACTTTAGCTCCCCGTGGTAGCCAGTGAGGTAATACTCACTCCACGCCTCCGAGGTGGTGATGCCACTTGTCTCTCCCTCATACTGCTTGTTGGCGGTATAGCGGAGTGGTACAAAAGCAGAAGCACGGTCACTACAGAGTTTTTCCTGTTGGGTGAAAGTATAGTTGTCCCCATTGGCTGTGATATAATAATTGTCGTACTCATTGCGTCTCTCGGTGTACTTCTTGCCAGTGGCATCCTCTACGGATACTCCCAACTCGTAGCCCTGTGCATAATAGGTAGACACATCGTAAAGCTGAACTGCTTGACGATAGACTACGGAGTCTCCCTTTTCGGTGTCTATATTCTTGGTTACGACCTTCCCGAACCCGAGGAACTCACGTTCGTGGCGATCCTTTCGTCCATCAGAGTAATCAAAGATGGTCTTCATCATTGGTCCGTCATCACGAATACCGTCATCTATGGTGACGGAAGACATCACCCACTTACCTCCAGGGAGACCGTAGGTAGGTGTGCTGTGCTGATAGTCTAGGGTAAAGGTACCACCAAGGGAGTTGGTTACGCTCTTGAGCATGTTCGTCCTGCCAATGGTGGAGCGAGTTACTTTCAGCTCGCTTTCATTGTCAGACTCCACGATGTCAAGGTAGCCGTCTCCATCCACATCTTGAAGCGTATAGGTCGTTCGGTTGATGCTGTGGCTGGCAGAAGTGCTCGGGTTGATGGCTACTTTCACGAGGAATTGTACAGCCGTCGTAAATGCTACATTCAAGGCTTCGGATGTGGAAGAGGCATTTGATAGTGCCTTGGCATTTTTCCAAACAATGGGATCAGCAAATGAAGATCCGTTGTTCAGCGCCACTTTCACCACATCGTTTTCCAACCACACCTTGTCGGGCAGTCCATCGCTATTGATATCGGTCAGGTTAAACTTTTCTTCATTTGCAGATGTAGTCAAATTGACTCCACCAGAGAAACTGCTACTGCCAATATCAAAACTAGCACCAGCACTATAAGAACGTGACTTACCACCTTGTATGCGGTCTATATCCCATTTTATTGGTTCTGAGAAGCTGTAACCTAGGTTCAGCTTCACATAGCCATCATTACTAATTCTGTCTACAAGACCATCTCCGTTGACATCTGCAAAGCTTTCTTCGCTCCAGTCTTCATTGATTGGAATACCAGCAGAAATGCTAACATTTGCTTTACCCTGGTCAGAGGACTTCTTGTTATTACTGTTGTTTTGGGAACTTGCAGCGTGGTAGATAGTAAGTGAAGCAGAAGCAACTGGCGCGCTACCAAGACTCCATGTCTTAGATTTGTTACCACTTTTTATTGTACCGATTTGGAACTTCTCTCCACTGATCCCTCCTTGTGTGTTAGTATATTGTATCACACCCCCTGCTAGAATATCGGGATAGCCGTCACCATTAAAGTCCATCATAGTAGAATTGGTGGTACTGCTACCAGTAGCATTGTTGAGGGTAATTCCGATGGCACCAGTCTGTACAACCGTACTTGTGCTGGTTGTCTTCTGAACAATAGCGAAGGCTCCTGTCCCTTGTAAGCAATCACCACTCAGAGGATTATTATCGGTCAAATTGCCAAAAAGATTACCAAGGACTACATCCTGCTCTGTCAGGCGTGCAGTACCAGCTTCTGTTGCCGTAAGGTAGATTTCTGTTCTTTGTCCAATCCAGCGTGACAAGGTATTTAAGTCCGTACTCAAGGGGGTAAATACCATCTTCATTGGATCAACTTGTTCCTTTTTGCTTTTGGGCAGTTTTAGTAGACTTTCATCTATGGGCTTAGCGTAGCGTCCGTCCGCAGCATTATAGACAAATCCGCCCCAACCACGATAAAGGTCTCCAAAGCCCTTGTTCTGCATCTTGGCATAAAAGCCAGCATTAACCTCAGTAGCGACAGATGAAGACGATTGTGTAACGCTTACTTTCGACAACGCTGCATTAACGCCGTCCAATGTCTCGGAACAGAAGAACTCGAACCATAGTTTTTCAGACGGGGCAGAATCAATCTGCATCGGCTCACCAACGACCAAACCATTCGCTATGAAATATTCTTTCTTAGCGATGAGTGAGGTTGTCGTCTTAGCAGTAAGTGTCACCTTGCCCCTTACGAGGGTGGAGGATAGCTGTACGGAAGGTGTTATCGTCAGACTGGCTCCTTGTGTAGACGCATAAGCCGTTGGTAAGCTCTTTATGTCGGAGTAAGTGCTGTATCGCACACCCAAATTCAGGTTGAAGGGTGAGCCTTCGGAATTATGGTAAGTAGCGATGGGGTGCCAAGAGAGTGATGTCCAATCCACATTGGAGGATGCGACTACTTCACAAGAAAGGTTGTCAAAACCATCTGTTACTTGATAAGAAGCTGTAATCGCTCCATTAAACGTCTCATTAGGAGCAAAAGTCCGCTCGAATACAATCCGCTTACCATAGTTTGGATTGGCGTTCCCTTGTTCATCCGTCTTGTCATTGGTTGCCACAATACGGATAGTCAGTTCGTCCGTTGTAGTTGGTTTGACGAAGTTTCCAGAGAATGTTATATCCTTACCATTTACTGCAATTTCGCCTTCCCGGCTATATATGGCACCCTCGGAAGCCTTGTAGACATTGGATGTATAACCATTGGGGGTTGGTTCCAACGTTTGTCCTTGGTAGCTGACTACAGGAGACCAAGTGACACGATCGAATGCCCCGTTACTCGTTTCGGTATTACCAGATTGTACACGGAAATAAATTCTGTCTCCCTTTCGGACATTGATGTTGGAAGCCGTGGCTGCATAGGTTGTTTCATCGCCTTTGGCAATCATCTTCTGCCACAGTTCTGAACCTCCTTTTTGTATCGCTACGCGTACACCGTCTGCTTTGTCATATTCAGACAAGTCATAGTCGCCACTTGGTTTCAATAGGCGCACCTCTCCAGAAATGTTTACAACACCTGTTGTAGGAGCCTGCCAAACACGTACTATATCTTCCATCGGAGAGTTGGCGATAGCTTCGGCTTGTTCTTCAGGCGTAACATTACCAACGGAGGTGTCTAATTTGCTGTTGTCGTATATAATGGGACTTGGGGTATCGGCACTGCTCAAAGTAAATGTCGGTATAGCATTCCCCGAGGCATCAAACTCAATATGGTTAAAATAGACTTTGCCATCAGATACTAGATCAACCAATCCATCACCATTGATGTCGGAGAAATAGACTGTCGTCTTGGAGGATGTCTTCGAGAGGTTTGTACCAACTGTTGCTACTAATGATTGCCAACCGGCCTTAACACTAGCACCTCCAGAGTAAGAATTACTAGTTGACTTAGAGAAATTGCTGATGCCACGTACTCTTATCGGATTTCCGTATCTGATTTCACCATTCTCAGAGTGTATTTGTGGTCTATAATAGATAGCTCCGTTCTGCTTATACACCTTGTCGGGAGCTCCGTCTCCATTGAGGTCGATAAAGGTAGAAAGACCACTTGACCTATCGTTAGAGTAGCTGAAGGATGCACCTACGGTATTACTACTGGTTGGACTGCCGTCAATAGCTCCAGTTCCAGCATAGAAAGAGCCACCGATAGAGGAACTTAAATAGCCCCCTAATGCCGTTGGCTTATCACTAAATACTCCTCCCACAGCTGTAAGTGGATTGAGGAATCCTGCATCTAATCCATCGTGATGCGTGTTCCACTCTTCCTGCTTATCTTTGAAAGGCACATAGCCCTTATCTGACTGCACATCATCATAGTAGCCGAAGTTCTGAAAGGACACTTCTGTGCCCTTGTCGTCCAGCTGTCTCACTCCCGTGAGTACGTCCTTGAAAAACGCTCCGTTGCCATAGGAGAAAACATAGCTGCGTAGCACACTACCCCGAAACTTTACAGTTACCTTTTCCAGCAAGCGGTTGGAGGAGGTCAGGAAGCCGTATCTAGCATTGTTGCTCTTGAGTCGCTTTTCCTTGCTGCCCTCGAAGATAACTTCTGTATGAGGATCCAGTCCGCTGTTCCCTGCATGCACTTCCTTGAGGTAGATGGCTTTTGCCACAACCCCACCACGAACGGGTTCATCAACTGTTTCATAGACGTACTCTATATAATCTCCGTGAGTTTCCTCTATGCGCTTGAGCTTCCATTCCGTGATAACTTCATGGGTATTGCCCGCAGCATCGGTAACGATTCCTTTCAGAACTGCGCCCTCACCGCCGTAGGTGTATTTCACACCCTGCTTGTCGGTTACCTCCCAATAATAGTTCGCAGGGCTGTCGCCCTTGCGGATAATACGACTAAAGTCACCACCCTGACGGGTGTAGAACTGGCGATCTACCTTGCGATCCATCTTCTCTCCACGATGTGCCACGCCCATCGTGCCGTCTTCGTCCATCGTGGAAAGCATAGAGCCTGAGATCAGGTAGGTCTCGGTTTCCTTGGCACTGTCATATCTGGGAACACCCCAGCGAGTATCCAGCGTAATGGAAGGAACGGGGAGATTCCAGCCCTCACCGAGCCATCCACTGCCACCCTCACTGCTGTACTGTATGCCCAGTGATGGTACCATTCCGTTGCGGGCAGGTGGCATCTCGAAGCTATACTGCAAGCTAGCAGAGCCACGGTTATTGGCTGTAGGAGGGGTGATGAGGTTGATTTTTGCCGTTGGATCCGCCGCTTTGATGTCATTCATCATCGTAGGGGTGAAACCATCAGTCTGCGGTGACTCTGGTGCTTGGATGACACCATTGATCATATCTGTAAAGTGAGTGGTTTTTGACACTACGCAAGCAGAAGCTTTGTCCACTTGCACCCTTTCGAGCGCCACCCAGTGCTTAGTCTCCTTATCGAAATAATAGGTGTTGATGTCATCCTCAGTAAAGCCACTCGGTATTTTCGTGCGGTCATACTTGATTTTGACCGTTGCACCCTTTCCCGTAAAGTGCTCGCCGTGGGGCAGAAAACGATAACCCTCGTCACGTGCCGTCACGTTAGTCATACCATAATCCAAAGCGGGGAGGTCTGTTTCACGGAGTGCCGTGATAGTGTATTTACCCGTTTTAGAAATTTCGTCTTTGTCTACGGAGAGCATATTGCCAGCCATAACAAGACTATCGGCTTGGTGGGCAAGAAACTGCTTCCCCACCGCTTTGCCTGCAGAAACAAAGGGACGGATGAAATCTGCCTTGGCATTTCGCATAACGGGAAGCGTCCTATTAACGCTTTTGCCTGATACCGAAGCCGTGAGTGATAGGTAATCCGTACTGACGGGAACGATACCTTCAAACTCTCCATCTCTGACGGCTATCTTTTGTCCAGATACGATAATATCCTGAGCTTCACCACGGATGAAACCATGGATGTAGGCCAGTGAGCCATAGGAAACGGGAGCTTGAGAGAGTACTACGACATCGCTGCTCTGACCAGTACTCTCTTGACTTATGGGGGCGGTCTCTATGCGGACATTTCTGACGCTATAACTATAAGAGGCATCAGAAGGGAGCGTGAACAATATGGTGTTCTTGCCTTCTTTTAGCCACTCTGTGCTAATCTCCTCACGGACGGACTGCCAGCCCTTGGCAAGGGTGGTGAGATAACCACCTATAGCGGGTCGGTCGTTGATACTCTTGCTTACGCCAGATGCTGAAGAGACTCCCTTCAGGTCATAGGCAAGCCATACTCGTGCGTTGGGGTTGATCTTTCCAAGGGGTATCTCGAAGACGTTATCCTCGGGATTGTCTGACACCCTGCCTTCAGGAGTCCCGATGATACCCGATGGTTGGATAGCTGTTGCCACCATTGTTTTGACAGGTTCGCTAGCATTGCTCGTTGCGTGGGTGGAACTCCTTTTAGAGTTTGACATCAATGTACTACTAAGGATTGCCTTCTGGGCACCTCCTTGAGTAGACTGCGTGTTATGGACTTTTTCCGCTTGGCGACTGTCTAGGGATATGTTTTCCTCCGCCACACAAGTGGATAGGTTAGGTTTGCCAGTATACCTCGCAATGGCGATGGTAGACACTGTGAACAGACAAGCCACTAGTGTCAGGATTGTTATCTTCTTCATAGACTTCGATGGTTGTGGCGGGTTATCGGGATAAAATCTTCTGAGTATATTCCTTGTCTTGCGTTATGGCCTTGACAATATATACTCCTGTTTGTGGTAAGGTGAAAGTGGCTGTCTTTTCCAAGCCTCCCTCCATCTGCGCATTGTAGAGCATCTTGCCAGAGGTGTCAAAGACGAGCAGGTCTGCGGAAATGTCCCTTGCTATGTTCAGATGGGCTGTAAAGGAGCCTGCGACTGTCTCCGTCACGTTGAATGAGCTATCGTCCGAGACCCCGATCTGGTCATCACTTACACTTCTTTCTGACAGACGTTTTGTTGCCATAGGTGCACACTCGCTACCAACGGTTACGATCTTCTCATAGACACTGCGGGAAATGGTCTCCACGGTGAGATCTGGGGACTTAGCTAAGATAGGACACGCTTGATTTTCTACAAGTAGGTTGCCTATATGGGAGGGACGCTGTGTGAAGATAGCGGTGAAGAACCAGCCTGGTATTCGTAGCTTGTCATAGACGGCAACGACCTTGCCGTTGATCTTATAGTCCAAATGTTGACCGTTGAATGCCAAAGAGAGAATATCACCCTGCGAGATCGTGAACTGCTTGCTGACATCTGCCTGTCTGCCGATGATGATAGTGGCTGTAGCGCCACGAACCTCAAAGCCATAATCTGGCATACCATTGGTTCTGATGACGGAACTTAGACCTGCTTGATAGGAAGAGGTGAGATTGCACACGCTCCACGAAAACTCAGACTTGCTGAACTTTCTGGAAGAGTTGGCGTAAGCGTTGCTTACCCTATCTGAGATATTGGCGGTAAGATTCGTACCACCCGTTTGGATAACTTGTATATGGTAGCTGCCTGGAAGAAGTCCGCTAATGGTATACTTGTCCATAGCGATGTTGCCAGTCTTTAGGAGTGTACCTTTGACGAAACCCGCAACGGAGTCAGCATGCACGCGGTAGCTGTAGGAAGGTGTGCCAACAATGACGTTCACACTGACACTTCCGTCCGCATTGGGCTTACCGCCCGTACAGCTGGCATCTGAAGGGGTGAGCCTAGCAAGGAGACCATCATAGTAAGCAAAAGTAAAAACATCGCTACCACTTCCGTCAGTATCGAGGAACACATTGTGGAAGATGGCCTTGCCACGCTTGGCATCGGTCTCACTACAGCGGTAAATCCGCACGGTCTCGGGATCAATCTCTCCTGTACCTGTCTCATCAATGAGTAGAAGGGCATTGGAGGCGAAGCGGGTAAAATTCTTGTCCTTGGAAAGGGAAGTACCCAGCTCCACGACATTGCCCGTGTCGCCAAAGCCACTGGCACGGACTTCGGTCAACTCAAGGCGACGGGAACCCGAAACGGAACGGATGGCGGCTATACGGCATTCTTCTGTTGAGGGGATATATACGGAGTAACGAGAACTGCCTTCTGCACCGATAAGCAAGTTCAGCACATCTCCGCTCTTGCTGATGGTAATCCGATCACCTGCTGAAACATTGGAGAGTGACTCGCGCTGTGGGGTCCCCTTAATCAACTGAAAAATCTTGCCACCCGATATGCGGTAGCCGTAGAGGTCGTTACCATCGGCAGCTGCGGTGAAGCCGATATCAAGAGAAGCGGATGGACAAATGAAGGATATGCTACCATCCTTGCCAACAAGGGGCTTGCTCAGAACAACGGCATCGTCCTTGCCTTCTTCCTGAAGCAGTGTGGCAATATAGCCATCATTTTTCACGGAAAAACCGTCTCCCTTCCATACGGAGGTCGTATCTGCCGTGGAGTGTAGATTGGTCTTCACGAGCCATTTGCGTCCCATAATATGCCATGGAGACTGATCCTTCGGGGTAAGCGTTGCTGTGCTGCCTCCGTCATCACCCCATATCAGACAAGAGCCATCAGGCAGGGGCGATCCTTTCTCTCGTCCGATGACTAATAGACGTGACTCGGAAGAAAGATTGTAGGGATTGGACTGGTAGTAGCTGTCGTTTATAGAGCTGTATCGTGGTGTCTCCTCATAAGATGTGGTCGAGAGAAGCTGGGAGAGAAGCTCGCCGTCTTCACGGGCAAGACCCGTAACCCGATGATGGTAGGTTGCATTGGAGGAGGCATCCCAGATGAGGTCGCCACGAGGATTGAGGTAGGAACCTTTCAAGGTTACACCGTATTTTAGAGCGAGATAACTTTCTACCTGTAGACGCTCGGTATTGGAGAGCTGTCGGGCAAAGACGATAACCTCGGGAGAGTAACCGTCAAAGGCATTGTTCCCGAAGAGAGTAGCATCGAAAGCATTCTTGAAGTTGAGGTTCTTCTTATCATAGGTTGAGCCGACAGAATAAATGCTACCGAGATCCTCTCCCCATACGGAATGAGAGGGCATCCCAGACTTGATATAGGATACAATCCTTAGGGAGCTCTCGTCAAATGTTTGCTGACTGATGGCATCCGCAGAGCTATAGAGAAGATCTTGTCCCTTTTCTTTACCGTAATCCAAGGCGGGGAGACCTATAGGGCTGAGAGCTTTGTCCTTAGAGAGCAGAGAACCACTACCTAAACGACCGCTTATGGCATAAAGCACGGCATCCTTGGACTTGTCGGAAGGCTTGGGACAGAACAGACCGATAATCGTGGACTGAGCCAGCGAGGTATAGCGGAGAAGAGAGACTTTGGGCTTGCCGTTCTCAGAAAGGTTCAGGGCTGGATTGAAGTTGAATGTGCGGATGTGACGCTGTCGTTGCTGAAACGTAGCGGTATAATTGTCCAATCGCATCTCATAGATGCGAGACTTGACGGAGTCACCAGAGAAGTCCTTCCACTCGTAGGTACCTGTCAGGTCACGCCCCGTGGGAACGCTCATATACCAAAGCTCCGCTCCGTTGACTCCTCCAGGCGACTGAGCTTCTACATACAGAGAAAAAGATAGCAAGAACAGACATAAGGATAGGTAATGGGTTCTCATAGGCTCCAGGGTTTAGTGTTCTATATTTTGAAACAGGTCTCAGATAGTTTTCAAAAATTCTTTCTTGTTCTCCGCAATTTTAATTGTAGGAGAGTATGTCGCAAATGTACGAAACTAAATCGTTGAAACCAAATTTTCTGTCATCTTTTTCTCTGATGTTCATAGGTTTACCCTTTCTATGCAGTGAAATGGCATCTATGAACCTACGTTTCTATGCAGTGAAATGGCATCTCTGAACCTACGTTTTTCCCTTTCTCTGCTTCTCTGAAGAATGTATTGGATTGTGCTTAGGACTCAATCCTTTTTGTAGGGGTGAGCTGAGTTTCTTAACTGAATATCTAAGGGTGATACCAGCCTCAGCTAATTTGAGACTGTTGACTTTGCAACAGTCTCAAGAGAATCATTACCTTTGCAACATAAAACAGCGTGATCTTTGAGGTACTGCAGAATGAAGATAGGAAAAGAAACTTGCTCGTTTCCAACTCGTAACCCTTTTGCCCCACACTCTTTCCTACTCTATTGATTATCTGACAGATACAGTCTTCTTGAATCTTTTGCGGGCATAGTCCGTTGCGATCAGCATCTTGGCTTTCTCTTCCTTTTCCGATAGCTCTTCTCGTCCTAAAAGGGTTGCATCCCC
>QWCH01003815.1_pt1 | contig 14959 bp, 16 predicted proteins | sample 1972671 | NCBI WGS metagenome assembly QWCH01 (sample SAMN09866713, study PRJNA288562) | Human gut metagenome isolate term3_stool, whole genome shotgun sequencing... | isolation source: gut | host: Homo sapiens | place: USA: California | reverse complement strand
CTCCGGCTCACCGGAGATATTCACGCAGGGAAAATATCTTTCCCCCTCCGGCGTTCTCACCACGAAGCCGCACGACTCCGCTGGCGCACATCGCCGGGCATGCGCCAGAATCGCTGATTCTGTCTCTGTCATGGGATTTACTGCGAAAGTTTGTTAATGGAAAGGAAGCCGCCAAAGTTGCCGACGTTATTGCGAAACTTACAACCACTCAGGCATTTGCTGCATTTATCCTTCGTGATATCGGACGTCGGCTGGTCATATTCATCCGCGACAGCCGGACCGTGATAACCGCACTCATCACCGCGATAGGTCCAGGTGCAGGTATTAGCCAGCATGATGCGCCCCGGAAAAACAGCACCGTCCGTTTCCGTCGGCGTGGACAGTACAAAAGAGGCACTGACCGCGCTCAGTTCGCTGCACTGCTCGATGCGCCAGCGGCTGATCACCTCCTGCTCCGGATCGGCGTCACTGTTTCCGTTGACGAAGTTCACCGCATCCAGAAAACGGGCGTAAACCTTACGCCTGACCACCGTTCCGCCGACCAGACTCTGCAGGTCTTCCGCCATCCCGGTGACCATTCCGTGCAGGTTAGAAACCGTCAGTGTCGGACGGGCAGCACTGCCCTTGCCGTTCAGTTCAAATCCCGTCCCCTGAATGGGGTATGCCTGATACTGCCGCCCCTGCCAGGTAACCGGCTCACCTTTTTCGTTCTGCTCATTACAGAAAAAATAACGTTCACCACCGACCTCTGTCAGATCGATTTCCCAGAGCACCGCCTGGGCTGACTGAGTGAGGCGTGTCGTCTCATGATGTGTTTCCTGTGGAATATCCTGCATCAGAGCCTCCTATGCCACGACCTGTTCAAAATCTGCCGTTATGGTTACCCACAACGCCCCCACGCTTGCCGACCATTTACGACAAACCACCCTGATCGGCTTCCAGTCATAAGGTGGCGTCCACTGAAATGCGCGGACGCCACCGTGCCGTTCCAGAAAGGATTTTAAAGATGGGTGTTCACATTTACGAACACGTATCGTCACGCTGTAAGTCGACAACTGGTTATTCAGTCCCGCCGCACGACGCTGTTCATAACCATCGCCCAGCTTCACTGTCACCACTTTCGGCTCTGATACCACATTCATATCCGGGCGCACTTTCCAGTGAAACGTCTCCATTACCGATATGCTCCACTTAACCGACCACCATCACGGGCCTGCTGTTGCATAAAGTCCGCTGCCGCTTTTTTCCCAAGGTCATAAACCACCTTCAGGGCAGCAGGACCTATCTGCCCGTTCGTGCCATCGTTATTGATCTCGATGTTGTACTGCGGGGCAAACATCGCCATACCTGAACCACCAATATCCGCCACAACCCCCAGCTTACCGTCAGCACCACGACGCAGTGGCAGAATGGCTTCAGGTCCAGCTTCCCCCATCACACCCGCGCCTTTTGCAAAAGCAAAAAACGTCGGACGGTTAACCACCGTGCCACTGTAGCGACTCAAATCAGCCGACTGATAAACACCGCCATCAGCATTGGCTACAAAATCAAAAGGCAGCGCGGAAGCAATGCCTTTTACCGCTTTCATTAAAGCTATCTGAGCCATGATTCTGGACATATCTGACAGCACAGAAGAGGTGAAGGATTTGAAATTGAGTTTGCCTGTAGTACAGAATGTCGCCAGCCAGTCACTCATGCTACTGAACGCAGACGTGAACAACTGTTCCACTGTCCCGGCTGTGTTATCCGCATTCTCAGTGACATTCTGGAGTGCACGCAGGACTCCGTTTTTCCAATTACCCTGAGCAATTTCAAGCCGTTGCCAGTAACGGCGATTCTCATTCAGTTGTCGGTTCAGACTCTCCGTCAGCGCCTGCTCGGCCTTTCTGTAGTCATCCGTGTTATATGTCCCTTTCTGCTCACTATCCCGCCTCAACTGCTCCAGCTGTTGCTGGTATTTCTGGCGAAGACTCAGTTGTACCTGATATCGCTGCCGCTGCTGATCACCCATACCCACCGTGGCGATATCCAGGTCATGTTGCTGACGCTGAGCGCGCTCTTCTTCAGCCAGTTGACTGGTCAGCTGAATTGTTTTTTTCTTCAGATCGTTGAGTGCCGTCTGTTTCTGAAGCTCCTGCTGTTTTACATCCAGCAGCGTCAGTGCCTGAATCAGTTCATCTTTACGGGCCAGCACACTCTTTTCATCTGCCGTCAGTTTTTTCCCGTCCAGATCGCTGATGCGCTGCTGCAGAGCCAGAAGCTGTTTATGCGCTTCTGTCATCTTTTCAGTGGCAATGCCTGCTGACTGTCTTGCAGCAGCAATCTGTCCTTCCACCTGTGCCTGTTGCTGACTGTACTGCAGCAATAACCGGGTGGCCTCATCATTACGGGTTTCGCGTGTTTTTTTCTTACCGGATGCCAGGGCTTTCTCGTAACGTTCATTTTCACGTTGTATCGCCGCATCCCTGACAGCCTGATCGGCGTACTGCATGGCATTAATACGCGCAATTTCACGCTGATGTCGTGCAGCTTCCGTTTCATTCATCCGGTTCAGTGCAGCATTTTCAGCATTACGGCGTTTCTGTTGCTCCTGATAATTCCGCTCTGCCTGCTCTTTTGCATCCTGCAAATCCTTCTGGCGTTTTTTCTCCTGAAGATCGTTAAGACGCTGCTGATCGTATTCAACCTGAGAAGATGATGCCGTCCAGGGGAGTCTTTTCGCCCGCGACACTTTCTCCTGCAAAGTGGCAATCTGCGCATCCAGCGAATCTTCACGACCAATATTCATGGCCGCATCCCAGAACTGCTTCCACCAGTCAGACAAAGTTTGCAGCGTACTGCCCAGCGCATTGAGGTTATTATCAATATCCGCAGTACGCCGACCGGTTTCCTCTGCCAGTGCAGACATGGCTATCCGTGCCGCATCACTGGACCGCCACTGCTCTCCAAGGACGCGTATCTGCTCAAGCTGAGTGGCAGTAAGAAAATGCAGCTCATTGTCCAGAGACTTCGCGGCATTTACAGGATCATCCTTCAGCCGCTTAAACTGATTTATGGTATCGCTGACCGACTGGCCAACCGATCGCTCCATCTGTGCGGCAGCTCTCGCCACCATACCGATATCGTTTCCACGAAATGCACCACTCCCCACCACCTGAGCCAGCGCACCGGCTGCAGCATGTTGCGTGATACCATTCCCGGAAATAGCACGACTGAGCGTCCACAGCTGCCCGGCAGTGACTCCGGCATAATGCCCCGTCAGCGACAGCTGGCGGTTAAATTCTTCCCCCTCCTTCTGACCGTCATACCAGGCTTTACCCAGGCCATAGACAGCCGCGGCAATACCGCCAATAACCCCGCCAAGCATCATGCCTTTCGGTGACATCAATGTGTCTATCCACCCGGCACGGTTAGCCAGCGTTATTCCGGATCCCCTCAGCGCACCTAAATTTCCGCGGGCCAGTTCACCTATCAGAACGCCTATCTCCTGACGGGCCGCTGCACTTTTCAGCCCCAGCGAATGCGTGGCTTTTCCTGCCTGCTCCATTTTGCGGATATACACTTCTGCAGCACTGCTTACCCCCAGCTGGGCAGCCTTGGCACGAAGCAACTCAGAAGAAGAAAGATTCTGGCGGGTTGCCTGCTCTTTAAGCTGACGGATAAACGCCACTTTCTGTCGGGTAGCCTCTTCCTCAGCCTGTGTAAGAACACGGGTTTTCGCCGTAACCTCAGAAATCAGCGCCAGATAATCCTGCTGACCAATCCCGCCACTGTTTCTGGCCTGTCGGATCTGCTGCTGAATACGCTGTAATTCCTGCAGACCCGCACTGGCCTGTTTCACACTGTCAATCTGACGATAAAACGCAGCAGCCGCTTTATCCTGAGCCTCCGCCAGAGCCATGGCCTGCGCCTGTTCCTCGCGCATTTTCTGGCTCAGCGCCTCCATACGCTGGCGGGTTTTCTCCACCTCGCGGGCCATGCGTTCATGAGCCTGTGCGTTCTTCTCCACCGTCTGCGCATGGACGGATGCGGCTGTTGCAGCCGAAGACGCCGCCTGCGTTGTCTGCCGGGCGGCCTGAGTCTGACGCTCCATAAAACGCTGCATACGGGCAGAAGACCGTTCTGCATCGCTGGCTGCACCATTCAGAAGGTTTTTGATACGGGGGATTTCATTTTTAAACTCTGCCGCATCAATCCCCAAATCAATGACCAGGTTGGCTATCTGGTCCATAACGCACACCTCCGGAAATACCTTCCCCAAGATGCATCAGTTCTTCGTCCGTTCGCTCCGGTATCCCGTTCTCTTCCGGTAAAAGGCTGAAATCAGCCACCGCAGCATCACTGCTGCCGGACACCATTCTCACGATCAATGCCTTCAGCGAGGCAAACTGCGCATCCATCCACACATCACTGAAGCTCTGCATCCGGAAATAATCGCCCCACTCACCAAGCTCAGTGGCCGACATTTCCGACAGCATCCGCCGCCAGTCTGCCCGCCGGAACTCCCGGGCAAGCCGCATGACAAACTGCATTTCCCGCGTCAGGACTTTTCCGGCGTCAGCGCCTCATGCTCATCATCCCCGGCATTATCAATGGCCCCCATACCGCTCAGCGACAGAACCATCTCCGCCCCCGCACCCAGGGCATCATACGACCATGTTGTAATAACGGATGCGCAAAGCGTCTCTACATCCTTAGACTGATCCGCATTCCACAGTGAGCGGGAAACCAGCCAGGCATTGATATCCATCCCCATCCGCAGAAAAGCAATCTGTCGTTCAGCCTCCGGCAGTTCTCCCTCACCGGCATCAAACTTTGCCGTTCGCTGCTGAACAAACGCCAGATATTCAATTCTCTGCAACCCGGACAGCTCACTGAGCACCACGGACTGTTTTTCATAATTAAACGTGCCCTGTTTCAGAAACATCATGTTCTCCACCTGCAAAAAAGCCCCGGATAACCGGGGCAAATGATGAGTATCGTCCTGTTAACCTGCGGCGCTGACAGTCACCGCAGCCACAGCCACAAAATTCCCGTCAGCGGTCATGCCCACAATGCTGACACTGCCCTGCTTCACGCCTTTCACCGTGGCCACAAGCCCGTTCAGGGTCACCGTGGCAGTCTGTGGATCTGACGAATGCACACTGATCGCTTTGTCACTGGCTCCGTCAGGTTTTACTGTAAAGGTCAGCGTGGTGGTTGCTCCCACTTTTACACTGGCAGATGCCGGTGCCACCGTCAGCCCGGTAACGCTCACTGTTTCAGTGCCTTCCTCTGCCAGATACGGACGCCCCACACCGCTGATTTTCACAGTGCGGGTCATCACGTCTTTTGAGGCAATGGTTTTACCCAGTGAACTCAGCCAGCCACGGAAAACATCAACAGTACCGTTGGGATATTTGATACGAAACGCGCAGACTTCACCGGAGTCGAACAACTGAACCAGTTTTTTCTGCCCGCTGTCACCCGGACGCCAGGCCAGCGTCGCCGAAGTATCACCGACTGATTTCTGCCCCTGGGTTGTCGTTTTCCAGTCTGCATCTTCATCATCGAGATAAGTATCATCTTCTGCATCAGCGGTCATTTCGCCAGGTTGCAGATCCTTCACCATCGCAAGACGCAGCCAGTCAGTGTCCGACAAAGGGTTCGCAAATGCGTCGCCGTTGCCGGTATACATCCAGAACGTCGTCCCCGCACCTTTCGTCTTTGCCAGTGGATTTGGTGTGGTCATTGCCACCTCCTTAATTCGTGTACGTGATCTGGTACGTGATTTCCGCCATCGCCCAGGTGGCCATCTCATTATCACGTTGATAGTTAAAACCGAGTGGGATCAGGGTGTCGATGAGTCCGGAAAGTGCCGGTACATCATTCAGGGCCGGGAAAATGGTGCTCTCCATCCACATATCCAGCTCTGAATCCGGTGCCTGTGCCCGGATGAAGACAGCAATATGCAGAACAGCCTGCCAGTCATCTTCATCCGTCATTTTTCCGGTGTACTGAGCATCACTCAGCCACACCGCCACGGCAGGCAGTTCCTGCGCATCAACAAATGCCGGAAGCCCGTCAAAAAACGTGGCGCTGTCTCCACACTGTTCCCGAAGGCGTGCCAGTACGACCTGGCGGATTTGTGTATGTCGGTTCATCGGGTCAGCCATAACCTCAGTTGTTGTTTCAGTGCATACCCCAGCTGTTTCGGCATTTCCGCAGCAATGATGCGGTCGCGGGCATCTTCAAATGCCTGTGTCAGCGGTCCGGACAGCGGGATTTTCACCACATCAATGGGGTAACGATTTTTGCCATCAATACGCCGCATCACATGCCAGCGACCATTCGCCAGTTGCTGAATAAACGCATCCCGGAAAAGATATTTACCCACCTTCAGCACACTGCCACGGTACTGCAGTTTTCCACCACGCCGGGCCAGTCTGACCCGGGCTGTCCCCAGCTTAATGGCGGGCAGATTGCCCCGGTTAACGCGGATCCTGGCCGTCATTTTTCCTGACGGACTGGCTTTAAACACCCGGACACGCTGACGTACCAGTTTCAGGGGGATCCCTTTCACCTGGTTATCTCCCGCAACGGTATTCCCGGCAACCTGCCGGGTGGCAACCGAGACCGCTTTCTGTGCCACACGGTTTATCGCCCATGCGCTGGCCTGTGGCACCATACGGGTATCAAGGCTGTTCAGATTGCGGATGGCATTCTCAAGCCCCTTCATCCCACACCTCTTTACTCAATAAAGATCATTGGCTTACCGTTAAAGCGTTCATGCCGTGTGACCGTCCATTGTTGTCCGTCATAAACAACGCGATCCCCGCGCCGTGGGCGGTATCCCGAAGAAAACACCACCAGAGAGACCGCAGGTCCGGACAGAGCATTCAGCTCTGCCAGTGTTTCTCCCAGGATCACAGCCATATCGACATCATTAATCGAGGCTGTCTTTCCCATCTTTCTGACCGTGATCGCATCCATACGCGCTGCCAACCGGGAAAAGGGATCAGACATTGAGTTTTACCGGCACTTCTTCTGCACTGGTTCCGGCATCTGCCCAGACAACCCCGACCAGCGGATCAGAGCCGCTGTTAGTCAGCTGAACTTTTCCGGACTTCAGATAAACCTTCTTACCCGTTTTCATGTCATCCGTTTTCAGCTTAGGCAGCATAAACACACCTTCGGTCATGCCGTCGCCTGTTTCACCCTGTGGAATATCGGTCAGCGCCACCGCAAAAACATCGCCCACCTGCACCAGATCTCCGCTGCTGATGGCTGCACTGGCAACAATCGCCACCGTTTTTCCTTCTTCTACAAAATTCTTTGCCATAACTGTCTCCGCACAGCCCCGTTCAGGGGCTGATTTCAGGTACAAAAAAAGCCCTTACGGGCCATCAGAGTTGTTGTCTGCGACGTTTACGCCGTACATTTCACCAGACCGCGGTGATCAACTGGCGCGACACCGGCGTCAATACGCACTTTCGTTGTCACGCCATCCACACTGAAGCCCTCCATCTGATCAATATATGGCGTATCCACACCGTTGAGATAAGCCACTTCAATCGTATCGGAGCCTTTGGACGCAGCCAGGTAGAAAGTGGTCTGGCTGTTATCATCAAGACGAGGCTCTGCAATAACGGTCGCAAAATCTTTCACCGGGTTAATAATACCGGCGTTAATGTCAGCCCCCTTGACACTTGAGGAGCGAATGACCTGGTTAGCAACAGACTCCATCGCCGTCGGTACCAGTACGAACGCAGGACGAATATTCAGATGACGCTCCCCCTCTTTCTGAACGCGCATCAACTGGCGGGCTTTATCCAGCGATGCCACGTCCATTGCAGCGCTCTCCAGTACGTTTGCATGTTTCGCTTTATCGAACAGACTTACATTATCTGTGGAGATTTTCGGGTTAGACGTCAGAATGGCATAAACCAGATCGGCAATAGTGGATTTCGCCGCACGGCCCAGTTTCATCGGGACATCGGTCAGCATATTCAGATCATCATTGATAATGGCCTGACGGGTGATACTGAACAGCTCGCCATAGGTCGCCAGTGCAATAGTGGCCTGTTTATCTCCGGTGGTGACGTATTTATATTCCGCCCCTTCACGCACCTGACGCAGAGCACTGAAGCCCCCCATACCCACACGATGGGCAATTTTAAAATCAGACAACTGACCTTTCCGCGTCCACTGTTCATAGGTTTCAGGGGCATCTTCCCAGCCCTGCAGAATGGCTTTGTTCGCAACATCCAGCAGAATATTACCGAAGTCAGACGTACTGTGTGTGAACGCCGCACCGACCATCTGCATCGGGTTATAACTGGAAACACCAATACCCCGTTCAGTCAGTGACATACGGGCATATTCACGCAGAGTCATCCCGTTGTAGACATTATCACGTTCGGTTTTTTCAAATCCGGCACGCGCCATCAGCGCCTGGCGGATCCCGTCCCCCACAAAATTACCGTTACCGGCATAAATATGAGCCGGGGTATTTTTATTGGATGGCGTGGACTCGCGCCCCATCTCGTTCAACAGCTTTTCGCGGGCCTGCTCCAGCGAACATTCAGGATCGGCAAGGCACTGAGCCTGCAGCGTCTGATAACGCCCGCCAAACATGGCAAACAGATCATTAATACCGTTTACACGCGCTTTTTGCTCTGCCAGTACCTGCGCACGGATACTGTTTTCATCCAGCACGGGTGCTGCTGCCTGCACTGGCGTCCGGGAGGCTGCAGGTTCATTATCCTGTACGCGTGGAGCACTGTTACGTGGCGGAGTAATCATGTTTCGAATGGATTCCGGCATCTTTTTAAATTCCTCTGTACGTTTTGACTGAATACATGCCATTGCCTTAACGGCTGGCGTCACCTGATCAGCAAATCCCTGTGCCAGACATTCGGCACCGGACATCCAGGTCTCATCCGCCAGCATGGCAGCAATTTCATCGGTGGTTTTCCCGGTTTTCTGTGCATAAGCGGGTAACAGAACCGCCTCAACTTTATCGAGCAGGTCGGCATAGGTGCGCATGTCCTCCGCATCACCGCCCGTAAAGCCAAATGGTTTATGAATCATCATGAAGGTGTTTTCCGGCATAATGACCGGGTTTCCCACCATCGCAATGACCGACGCCATTGACGCCGCCACACCGTCGACATAAACGGTAATGGACGCACCATGTGTTTTCAGTGCATTAAAAATGGCGATGCCTTCAAAGACATCGCCACCCGGTGAATTGATATGGAGATTAATGTGGGTGATATCGCCCAGTGCATTCAGATCACTGATAAACTGCTTCGCCGTAACACCCCAGAAACCAATCTCGTCATAAATATAAATATCCGCATCACTCTGGTGACCAGCCTGCATCCTGAACCAGGAATTATTCTTCGGACTGGTTGTTGGTGTGCTGCGGCTCCTGTCGTTTCGTTGCGGCACTGCTGCCTCCTTTATCACTGGCCGGATCGGTATCAAATACCAGATCCAGCTTGCGGTTTTCATCAATTTCGGCCTTGCGCCGACGTTTGACATCATCCGGATTACGACCACCAGCACGTACCCAGTCTGATTCTGTCGCCGCTCCACCACGAATCTGGATTTTCCAGGCCTCAGCCTCCTTAACAGGGTCAATCCACGGCATCACCGGTCCGGAATACACCGCGGTATACAGTGAAGAACGGTCAAGATCGCGGGGTAGCCTGATAACACCGGATGCCACAGCCTGTTTCAGCCAGGCACGGTACATCGGGCGGGTGACGGCACCAATAAACCAGTCCTGCAGGATCAGGTAGCCATCAGTGGATTCAACCAGCTCCTGACGCTGGGCGCTGTAAGTGCCGTTATAGTTGCGCGCTGTACTGGAAAAACTCAGACGACTGCCAGCCGCCACGGCACGCAACTGACCATTACGAAAAGTTTCAAGGTTAGGATTGGGACGATCCGACTTCACCATTCCGATTTCTTCGCCGGGTTTCAGATCGTCGTAAATAATGCCTGGCTGAATGGTAAGCTCGCGTTCATTCTCCTTGCTGTCATTACCATCCGTTTCATAGCTCTGTCCGTCGCCTTTCCGGATGTACATCCCCAGAGCAGCGGCGATCCTTGCTGCAGTCAGCTCAGAATCTTCATACTCTTTCAGGGCGCTGAGGCGGATCAGCACACCGGACAATAAAGACGTCCCGCGCATCTGGTGCAGACGGCGAACAAATTTAAGATGCAGCATTCGCTCTGCATCCACTTCTTTGGTTTCCATCTGCCGTCCGGATACAGGACGACTTTTATACACCAGATATTTTTCGGGACGCCCCCAGTCATCAACAAACACGCCCTGATTCAGCCTGTTGCTCTCATCACTGGTCATGGGAATAAAGTCCGGCTCGAGCGCCTCCAGCCAGAAATGAACACCGGCAGAAGGCGTCAGGCTGTTTATGCGCCCGGAAACCATCTGGGCAAACACCTCACCATCGCGCAGCCAGGTACGCAGCATCAGACGTTCCAGCATCGGACGGGTAAACTGCCCGGTGACTTCCGGACTGACAGACCATTCACTCCATCGGGTACGTATCTCCGCTGCCAGGTCACGGGCAATGGCACCATTGCGTAATACCGGATGTGGCTCGACAATAATCCCGTTTTTCCCCACCACCCGTTCTTCCAGCTTGTCAAATACACCAATGACCAGATCGTGGTTGTTATCAAGGTAACGGGCCTGCTCACGTAACGACACGGCCCCGTACTGGCTTAACTGGTCGGCAGTTCGGTTCTCCCGTCGGGCTTTGTGTGTCCGCGTCGTTTTTACGGCCTCATAAGCTTGGATCACCGCTCGGGAACGCAGCCTTGCCGCTTTCCATCCTGGTGAAAAAACGCCAATCACATCATCAAGAATTGCCATCAGAACCTCGCCAGCCGGTACCCGGGATGCCCCCGTCGTCGTGTAATCAGAGCCGCAAGGCGGCGCTCCCACTCCTGCCGCCCCTGCCGGATCTCAGATAAGTTTTCCATGGTCATCTGCTGACCATTAAAAGTGACGGATTTTCCGTCCAGCACTGCCATTTCAGCTTCCGTATAACGCTGAATCATGGCTTCAATATCATTCTGATTCATAACCATCCTCCGGAAGTCAGCCAGGGGTTAACATCGTCAGTTACTGTTTTCTTCCGTTTTTGTTTTTTAACAGGCGTGGATACCGGTTCCGGTGTGGGTGACGGTTCGGTACTGTCCGGGACACACTCCAGCCAGGTTTCCCGGCTCGCCCACTCCGGTGCATCCGGCCAGCGGATCTTTTCGTATCCATGCAGAATGACCAGAGCCTCGGCATACACCATCAGGTCAAAAGCTTCGTTGGCACCGCGACCCGGCTTACTCCATTTCCCGTCACTGCTCCGCTCTTCATACGTCAGTTCGTCGTAAAACCAGCTCCCCAGCCAGTCAGGGAAATGCACATAGCCGGGACCTGGCGAGTCACGCCATAACGCGTTATTCACCCGGTCTTTCAGGGCATCCGTCTGAAGAAGCCAGAGCGGTACATCACCTGCGGCCTGCGCCCGTCGGCCCGTTCGTCCGGTGTTATCAGGGAATGTACGGGTGATCAGTTTTGCGCGCCGGATGCTGTCGCCCTTAAACAGGTAAATACGTTTACCAAGGCCATCACGACGGCAACGACGCCAGAATTTATAGGCATTATCAGTGACCCCGTCTTCACCGCCGGAGTCCACCGCCATTGCCATCAGTCGCATTTGTTGAGAAGGATCGGAGGCCAGCGGCCAGCTTTTATGAAAAACATCCGTCAGCAGGACATCCCAGTCTTCCGGATAGCTGGCCGGATCAATTCGCTGGCTCTCCCCGTCGCTGTCACCGCGCAATGACTGCGTGATGTTGTAACGATCAATAATCCAGCGTTCGCCACGGCTGCCATAGCCCGTTACCTGAACCACAAAACGGCGATGAAGTCCCGCCTGCACATCCACTGTCGCCACAAGGAAATTAACGCCATCCGGAACACTGCGGGAAGGAACTGGCTCTGCCCGCTGCTCAAGCAATTCACTTTTTCGTTGCTCCATGCTGGCGCGGGGAAGATAAGGTAATCCCCAGTCGGTATTGATAACCGTCTTGAGTGTCTCTTCACTTCCGGTTGTCTCGTATTCCTGTTCTGCAGTAAGCAGTTTGTAAACGAGTTGCGAGAGTGTCTGATAAGCAGCTGCCGGCCCCTCCATCCAGAATGACGCAATACGTGAACGCCGGGGATCACCATAACGACTGCCATCTGCATTGATGGATTCACCATCCCGTAACCAGACCCCACGTCCGTTCAGCTCGCGTTTTTGTTCAGGCAAAATCCGTCCTGAACAGGAAGGACACTGAATATAAGCCGCCTCACTTGCCAGCACAGGATCGGCAATATCACGGAAACCAGCAACCACATCGCCGCAGGGCTGAAAATACTCACCACAGTGTGGACAGGGCCAGTACCAGCGACGGCGATCGCCACGGTTATAGAGCGACAGGATCCCCGTGGTTGGTGGAGCCTCATGCGGTGAAGTCCGTCGCCATTTCACATCCTTCACATCCCTGCCGGGGGAACTCTCCACCAGCGTCATACCACTGGACATAAATGTGGTGGTACGTTTTGAGGCAAGAGAGAAGGCATCCCCCTCACCATCAATATCTTCCGGAAAACGGTCATAATCCGTCAGCGCCACGCATTTATAATCTGATGAAGACATGATATTGACTGACGGCCAGCCGATTTTCAGGTAGTTGCCAGCAAGGAATGTTCTGTCATAAACGTTGTTGTCATTTTTGTTCGGACTCAGGCGACTGACCACTTCCGGGCTGACGCGAAACGTTCTGGCGAGTCGTTTTTTGGAGTGTTCGCGGGCTTTTTCCTCCGTCATCTGAATGATCAGCATATCAGCAGGATCGCAAATCACGTTGTAAATCACCCAGCCGTCAATCAGGCCGATAGTCTTGCCGGTTCGTGCCGGGCCAACAAATATCACTGCGTCGTATTCACGCGAGGCCAGGCAGTTCATAGGCTCAATAACATACGGTGCCACCAGCGGATCCCACGGGACTGAGTTCCCTGCCCCCATGGGCACCCGCATATACTGAGCAACGGCATCAGCAACCCGCATTCGTCTCGGTGCGCGAAGGATATAACCTGAATCGGTTCGTGCTGCCTTTGCGGTTTCCTGATTCAGCATTACTCCTCCTGCTGTAATTCCTCCTCATCATCCGCACCTGCTTCGGTCACCCGCAGGGCTATCTGATCGCGCAGATCATCAATAATGGACTGAACACGGCTCACAGCGGCAGGCTGCAGGCCGCAGTCACGTTCCAGAATATCCGGTAATGTCTCCAGCACCTGCACGACCGCTTTTGCCCAGATGGCAAACTCCCGTCTGACATCACTGGCCGGAATGAGTTGTGCCGTTTCCTGTTCGAACTTAAGACGCTCACGTTCAGACTGATACCAGGCTTTGCGTTCATGTGGATCCATTTCGCCCTCAGCAACCGGCGGTGGTAACCCCATAAATTCAGTCAGAATATCGGTCAACCGGTATAGCTTGAGTTTGTCATGTCCACCAGCGGGACGAATGTTTTTCAGTCTTGCCACGACAGTCTGGCGGTGCAGACCAGATAAAGCCGCCAGTTGATTAATATTCAGCACCAGGTTTTTCAACTCATGATCCATATATCCTCCGGAGAGCTTTAAACATGCATCGTGCGAACAACTTTAAGAAAACGCGTTCGATGTCGAACAAAAAACACTCAATTCGACATACAAAAAACAAACAACCATTAATAATCAATAAGATGCAAAGATGATGGTGGCCGATAAAAATGCAAAAACTAGCCTTTTTCCGCGACGCTCCCGCCCCGTGGCAGGGCCCCCCACAGGGAGGACCCGACAGCCTGACAACCGTGACGAGCATCTGAAACAGAGCTTTACATAATGGCGTGGGGATAATTCAGAAGGACATCACAGCATGCCCACACAAATTAGTGTGAGTGTCCTGTTTCTTCCACCCCCGCACAGGACTGGCGAGCATGAGGGACAACCCCGCGAACCATAACCGCGCTGATGACAGGACTGGCCCGGCTTGTATTGCTTCCAGCCTTCGCTTTTGTGGCTTTTGCAATAGCCTGACGGATCTGTGGTGGTATTGCGGTAGCCGCGAACACGGCAGGTTTTTGGGGTTCGTGGGGGCATATGTACTCCAATGAAGAAGCCACCAACATAGCCTCCTCCATTCATCGTGAAACTATTTTCATCTACCCAGTAATGAATTCTTTGAAGAGTTGTGATCAATACAACTCGCTAATGGAGAGGCTTGTCTCACACGTGAGACAAGCTTCCTGTTTGATTTACTGGACAGTATAGGAGGACAGAATGCCTTCCTCACTCGAATAACATCAATTAAGGAGGTTCAACATGTTTCATTCCACAAGTCATCAGGCTGTAATTATGGCAGCATCAGTTTGTGCCACAGACCTTTTCCGCTTCACTTTGAGCCTGATTCATTTCTACCTGACCGGCTCGCCTCTATCTTTCTAATCCCCGATTAATCCAAATTTCACTGCCATAATGCCGACATTCTCTGCCATTGTTGGCTCCGTTTATCCGTTAAAAGGGATATCAGTTAAGTTATCCCGTGCAGGGTATAAGCCATTATCAAAGCCACTCTGTAGGGAGTGGCTTTTGTAATGGCAATAAAAAGCCCCGCGAATGCGAGGCTAAATCCTGGTATTTGTAATGACTGGCTCTTATCTCAACGCAGCCCCTTACCGCGCGCAAGATGCTCAATATCAAGCATCAGCAATGAGATGTTTAATCTGGATTCACTCCAGAAGTGATCACCATCCTGTCTACAGAGCCAGATGTGAAGGATGATGAGTAAAATTATCGCTATCATCGAAGGCATTGCGTCCTGATGTATTCCTGAAGCGTTCTCAGTGCTGT
>QWCH01003813.1_pt1 | contig 14960 bp, 9 predicted proteins | sample 1972671 | NCBI WGS metagenome assembly QWCH01 (sample SAMN09866713, study PRJNA288562) | Human gut metagenome isolate term3_stool, whole genome shotgun sequencing... | isolation source: gut | host: Homo sapiens | place: USA: California | reverse complement strand
AATAAACGAACCTTTAATGATATTCCTCAAATTATACCTACTTTTGCCTCATAATTAAGAAAACCGTTTTGATAATGAAATATATCTGCTTGATTACAACTCTTTCTTGTATCATATTTTGTTCTTGCCGGGATACATCCCCGCACTTGGAGTATGCTTTGCAAGCCAGTGAAGCCAACCGGGCGGAACTGGAAAAAGTACTGAAACACTATTCCCAAAATCCCGAAGACAGTCTAAAACTGCAAGCAGCCCTATTTCTTATAGAAAACATGCCGGAACATTTCTCTTATAGCGGGCAATTTCTTCAGGATTTCAAGCAAATAGTCGACACGACGATACAAGATTACCTGTTAAAAAAAGTGATTCTCATGCAACCCGCCCGTTACTCACGTTCACGCCAGCAACTACAAATAGAAGCGGACATCAAGCACGTGCAAGCGGATTACCTTATATATAATATAGACAAAGCATTTGAACAATGGACTACCCGCCCGTGGCTGGAAGGAATATCTTTCGAGGACTTTCTGGAATACCTTCTTCCCTATCGTATCGGCAACGAAACGTTGGATTACTGGCGGGATTCACTTGCCCCGGAACAGGAAAAATACATACGGGAAGCTATACAATACTTCGACGACCGCAAATTCTCCGTCTACAACATCAGCAAACAAGTCAGCGACCATACCTTGTCCTACAAAACCAACACGGGTTCCGTGGCAAACATTCCATTCACCATCTCGGAATGTGTATTTACCAGCCGACTGGAATTACTGGCATTCCGCATGGCGGGTATTCCCGCAGCCATTGACCACGTGCCTTGCTGGGCGGACATGAACGGTTTTCACGAGTGGACGGTAGTCATCGATCCCAAGAAACTGGATATATTGCACGGGCAACTGGAAACCAAAAACGCCCCGAAAGTATTCCGTCGCACTTACGCCGTGAATGAAATTCCGGAACCCGAAGGGGATGAATACATTCCACCTTTTTTCCGCGACCCGTTTAACCGGGATGTTACCCGTAAATATCAAGCGACATCCGACGTGACCGTGAAAGCGGATATTCCCGGTCGCCGCCATTCGATACACCACGCCTATCTCGCCATTTTCAACAATCGCCAACTGCGTATCGTCGATTGGAGTAAAGTAAAACGAAATAAGGCGGTCTTCCGTGACCTCGGGCGAAACATCATTTATTTCCCCGTCTATTTTGAAAACGAGCGCCAGAAGAACTTTTCTTACCCTTTCATTCTCCGTGCGAATGGCACAACCACCTCTTTACAACCGGACAAAGCAAATTTGCAGACCGTAAAACTCACCCGAAAATACCCGTTACACAGTAATAAGGTATATCATGGGAACGCGCTCGTCGGGGCTAATTTCAGATGTTCCAACGATGCCTCGTTCAAAACTTCCCGACTCGTGTATCGCGTAGACCGAAACCCTAACATGTACCCGGTAATCGTTCCCGTGGACACGACACAAAAATACCGTTACTGGCTGTTCGACCACACGAAAATGGCAGAACTCTCCGAGTGGACCTTCAAGGATAACAAGGGGAATGTCATCCGGGGAAAAGGCATCGATCCGATCGGCGAAAGTTCAAGGACAGACAACATCTTTGACGGTAACGCCCTCAGCTACGGGCGTCTTTCCCGACAGTTCATGATTGATTTCGGCGAACCCGTCAGTATCTCGGAAATGCATTACTTGCCCCGGAACGACGCGAACGGCATCTATCCCGGCAACGAGTACGAACTTTTTTACTTTGACCGGGACGGTTGGCAATCGCTTGGCAGCAAAATAGCCGAGGGATATGAAATCGAGTTTGATGCGGTTCCTTCCAACGCGGTCTATTGGCTTCAAAACCACACAACTGGCAAAGAAGAACGCATTTTCACCATACAGGACGGCAAACAACGTTTCTGGTAAAAAACTTGCCATGCAAGAAAAAAATCCGCCCTCGTTATTTGAATGTCGGGAAAAATGGCTAATTTTAGGGGAATCATTAAATGGAAAGGTTATGTTGGACACGATAAAAAAATTCCTGAAGGAACATGATATTGATGAAAAAGCGGGATTCATCATCACCGTCAGCGGTGGTGCCGATTCCATCACACTGCTTCACGCGTTCAAGTACTTGAATTTAAGAATACACGCCTTGCACTGCAATTTCAATCTCCGGGGCAAGGAATCCAATATGGACGAGCAATTCGTGAAACGCTTTTGTGAAACTTACGGGATTCCCATGAGCGTGAAACGTTTTGAAACGCGGGAATACGCCCAGAAAAAAGGCATCAGCATAGAAATGGCGGCACGGGAATTACGCTACGCGTGGTTCGAGGAAATGCGGCTGAAGAAAAAAATGGATTACATCGTCGTGGGACACCATGCCGACGATTTGGCAGAAACACTCTTCATTAATATATGCCGCGGAACCGGAATAAAAGGATTAACGGGTATTCGTCCCGTCAAGGATAAAATACTGCGTCCTCTCCTGTCCCGCTCGCGGGAAGAGATTATCGCGTACATAGAGCAAAACCAGCTCGGTTACCGTACCGACTCGACGAACAATTCCCTCGATTACGTGCGGAATAAAATCCGCCACCTGATTATTCCCGTCTGCAAGGAAATCAATCCTTCCTTCCTCAACACCGTGCAGGAAAATTGCAACACGCTGAAAGAGGTGGAACAAATCTACAAGTATGGCATCGACTGCCTGAAAGCAAACATCGTCAGTGAAGAAAACGGCGAAATACTTATTGACATCCAAAAGACAATGGCATCGCCCGCCCCCTACACGTTCCTGTTCGAATTTCTAAGACCTTACGGGTTCAACGCCACCCAAATAGAAGATATACTCCATAGCAACGAAGCCATCCCCGGCAAGCAATTCGAAGCGGGAGAATACCTGCTCACGAAAGGCAGAGTGTACTGGCGGCTTTTCAACATTCTGGAAAAAGAAGAAGAACGCACGCTTCTGGCAGACAGCGGGGAATATCACCTCGACGATTACACTTTCACGCTCGGGGAACAAGAGATTGACGATTCATTCCAAGTCCCGCAAGATTCCGAAATCGGATGCTTCGACCTCGACAAAATCACGTATCCCCTAGTCTTACGCCACTGGTCGACAGGCGATTGGTTCTGTCCTCTCGGCATGAAACGCAGCAAGAAAAAACTGAGTGACTTCTTCACTGACCTGAAATTCAGTGCCAAACAGAAAAAAGAATGCCTCATCCTCCAATCTGGCAAAGACATTATCTGGGTAGTAGGCCACCGCATCGACGACCGGTACAAAGTCTCTCCCGCGACGAAAAGGGTACTGACTGTAAAAAGGGATACCAAATGAGTTCATAAAGTTTATAAGGTTCATAAAGTTTATAAAGTAACAGGTGTCCTTCGGACAGAGTTTAACGGCAGCCCACGCTGCCGTAGACACAAAACCTTATGAACCTTATGAACTTTACAAACCTTATAAACTAAAAAAAAGAGGCATAAGCCTCTTTTTTTTTAACACACTAACAATAAATTTACTACACTTATAAAAGCAAAAAACATTTCCTTTCATTGCAGGGACAAAGATACAAATCTAAAACGTTTGCGCAAACTTTTTTCACAAAAAAAACGTTCGCGTATAACTAATCTAAAAGTTTTTTGTTTTTCATTTTTTTATCCATACTTTTGTGTGAGTTTACGACATTAAACGAGAGAGTTAACATCATTATTAATCAAATAATAAAAGAAAAATGTCAAAGATTAAAGTTGGTATCAACGGATTCGGACGCATCGGTCGTCTGGTTTTCCGTGCTGCAATGACGAGAAACGATATTGAAATCGTGGGTATTAATGACCTGATCGACGTTGATTACATGGTTTATATGTTGAAATATGACACCATGCACGGTCGTTTCAACGGAACCGTTGAGGCTAAAGACGGCAAACTCGTGGTGAACGGACACGCTATCCGCGTTACGGCTGAAAGAAACCCGGAAGATTTGAAATGGAATGAAGTAGGCGCAGAATACGTGGTAGAGTCTACCGGACTTTTCTTAACGAAAGAAAAAGCGGAAGCTCACTTGAAAGCAGGTGCTAAACGCGTGGTTATGTCCGCCCCGTCAAAAGACGACACCCCGATGTTCGTCATGGGAGTAAACAACAAGTCATACGCGGGACAAACTATCGTTTCCAACGCTTCTTGTACCACGAACTGCTTGGCACCGTTGGCTAAAGTACTTCATGACAAATTCGGCATCGTTGAAGGTTTGATGACTACCGTACACGCCACGACCGCTACCCAAAAAACAGTTGACGGTCCTTCCATGAAAGACTGGAGAGGCGGACGCGCGGCAGCAGGAAACATCATCCCGTCTTCTACCGGGGCAGCGAAAGCCGTGGGAAAAGTAATCCCGGAATTGAACGGCAAATTAACCGGTATGTCATTCCGCGTTCCGACGTTGGACGTATCCGTGGTTGACCTGACCTGCCGTCTGGAAAAAGCAGCTACCTATGACGAAATCAAAGCAGCGATGAAAGAGGCTTCTGAAAACGAATTGAAAGGAATCCTCGGTTACACCGAAGAAGAAGTGGTATCATCAGATTTCTTGGGAGATGCCCGCACTTCTATTTTCGACGCGAAAGCAGGTATCGCATTGAACTCCAATTTCGTGAAACTCGTATCTTGGTACGACAACGAATGGGGTTACTCGAACAAAGTACTCGAGTTAATCGCTCACATGGCTACTGTAAAATAATAAAAAGGGGCTATCGCCCCTTTTTTAGTTCATAAAGTTTACAAACTCAATGAATCAAGAAAAACGTCCATTCCATATCGGTTTGGCATTAAGCGGAGGAGGAGCCCGAGGATTCGCCCATCTGGGAGTGTTCAAGGCAATGCAGGAGTTAGGGATCAAACCGGACATCATATCCGGAACCAGCGCGGGAGCAATAGCGGGTGTCATATTCGCTTCCGGGCACACGGCAGAGGAAGGCGTGGATTTTTTCAAGGGGAAAAAACTTCTCGACTTTGCCCGTCCTCTCGTGTCTAAAACCGGGATAATGAACATGAACGGAATGGGAAAACGATTATCCGAATTTATTCAAGCAAAAACATTTGAAGACCTGCAAATACCGCTGGTCGTCACGGCCACGAACATGAACTTGGGAATACCCACGCACTTCAATAGCGGCGAGCTTGTACCCCGTGTATTGGCATCCTGTTCCATACCTATCGTGTTCGTACCCGTCAATATTGACAACCACCTGTATTCCGACGGGGGTGTTTTTATGAATTTTCCCGTACGCCCAATTCGTGACCTTTGCGACATCGTCATCGGGGTGCATATCGACCCGTTGGAACCCAGCAACCATATCAAAAACATCGTGCATCTTGCCGAACGTTCGTTTCACATGGGTATCCTGTCTAACATGAGTATCGACACCCAACTCTGTGATATCGTCATCGTTCCCCGGCATATCAGCCGTTTCAGCATGTTCGACCTCAACAACGTCGAGGACATCATGGAAGAAGGCTACAAACAAGCCAAAATAGTCTTCGACCGTCCAAGAGTCAAGAAGAAATTGAAAATGGAGAATTGAAAATTGAAAATGCAAACTCCTCCGTCGGCTTCGCCGCCACCTCCTCTATAAACAGAGGAGGAGCTGGTAATTTTAGCCAAAGATGGTGAGTAACTAAGCTCTCCCTCTGTTTATAGAGGGAAACTGGCGAGTAAGCGAGAGTAGTGGGGAAACTTGTTTCCCCGTTACCGAGCGAGAGCCAGTTCGAGCGATAACTCAATACGGCGAAGCCGGGAGGGAGTTTTTTTATTGAACTTTTAATCATGAATACTCAAGAACTACTCGAAAATATCGGAATCACCTCTTTGAACGAGATGCAGGAAGCATCCTTGAGAGCCTACAAGAAATCAGATAATATCATCCTGCTCTCTCCTACCGGCTCGGGTAAAACGCTCGCGTTTCTACTTCCCTTGATAGAGTCATTAGACACTGAAAAAAACGATATACAAGCCTTGATTCTCACCCCGGCACGGGAACTCGCCATGCAGATAGAAAACGTTTTCCGCTCCTTGAAAAGCGGTCTAAGAGTGGTTTGTTGCTATGGCGGTCATGACATCAACGTGGAAACCAGAAGTCTTGCCCACGCTCCCGCCTTACTTATCGGAACCCCGGGGCGTATTCTCGACCACATCGAACACGGAACAATAAATATCAGTACCGTTTCCACCATCATACTGGATGAATTTGACAAATCGTTGGAATTCGGTTTCCTCTGTGAAATGGAACGTATATTTTCATACCTCCCGAACCTCCATAAACGGGTTCTCACTTCCGCCACAAACGTGGTCGACATTCCGGCTTTCACGGGAGTCGTTTCTCCTTGCACGTTGGATTTCCAGCATAACGCAGCTCCCGATTTGACCGTCAAATCGGTCTATTCGCGAGGAGAGAGCAAACTCGACACGCTATACAAATTACTCTGCGAACTGGACGAAGCACCCGTTCTTATATTTTGTAACTTCCGGGAACGGGCAGAGGAAGTCAGCGATTACTTGTGGGAGCGGGAAGTGGACAATCAATTCTTTCACGGGGGAATGGAACAGGACGAACGGGAACGGGCTCTATGCAAATTCCGCAACGGAAGCACGAACATATTCATATCCACCGATTTGGCATCCCGCGGCTTGGATATCCCGGAAATAAAATACATTATCCACTACCACCTGCCCAAAAAAGAGGACGCTTTCATACATCGCAACGGCAGAACGGCACGCATGAACGCCTCCGGTACCGCCTTTCTCCTGTTCGACGACGAAGACGAACTACCGGAATACCTGACGGAAGCACCGGAAACATTCTCCCTGACAGGGAAAAACTCTTCCCCAGCGACTCCCCGCTGGACAACCCTGTACATCGGAAAAGGCAAAAAAGACAAAGTGAACAAAATGGATATCGTAGGCTTCCTCTGCCAGAAAGGACAACTTAAAAAAGAGGACATCGGTAAAATAGAAGTCAAAGATTATCACTCCTTTGTCGCCGTACGGCGAGGCAATATCCGTCAACTACTCTCCCGCATCCGAAACGAGAAAATCAAAAACATGAAGACCAAAATCGACATCGCGAGATAAAGAAGACGCCATCGGGCTACCCCAGCGCACCCTTTACAGGGAACCTTCTCCCACGCTTCCCTATACCATGAACGTATCATCTTCGAAGCATGAACGTATCATGGACGACGACGTGCGTTTATGATACGTTCGTGAGGCGAAAGTGTTGTACTTTTAAGGTTAAGCAAGAGTAACTCTAGAATAGCGTAACCATTTAGGTTTGATACCTCCCCGTGTAATGTCCTACAATTCTCACACTACCGTTGTTCACTCTATCGGCAGTATCTCAACAGCGTCTGAACAACGAGAGAAAAACGAGTGAAGGAGCCTATTTCAGCAGAAATGCTCCTTCCATATAACCGTTATTCTTACAACAACAAGCCGTCCAACAATTCCACCGTGGCGGGGTCGGAAGGTCGGGTAACGTTCGCGTCAAACACTTTACCCTCTTTATCAAGGATAATAAAGCGAGGAATGGCGTTTATCATGAAAAGGTCGGAAAACTCGGAATACGTGGGAAGAGTCTTGATGAGCTGTACACCACCGAGCTTTTGTTCTTTCACCATGTTTTTCCATTTATTACTATCGCTATCGCTGGATATGCTGACAAAAACGATGTCTTTTCCTTTATACTTGTGTTCCAACTGTTTCAATGCCGGCAATTGTTGCTTGCAAGGACCGCACCACGTTGCCCAACAATCGATATACACGTACTTGCCCTTGAATTCTGATAGCGCAACTTCCTTATCATCAATATCCAGAAAAGTAAACTCGGGTATGGATTGTCCTTTCGCCACCCGATTCCATTTCACGTATAACTCCTCGACGGCTTGCCTTACCCGGGGAGAATGTACCTTCTGCCGGAACATGTCCATTAACCCGTCTATCGATTCCACCCCTCTTCTTTCCATGTATCTCGATAAAACGGAATTTAGCGCAAAATCGGCCACCGCCGTATCTTGAATATTTTGCACGATATATTCCAACTGTCCTTTAGCATAGCCGTAGGGGGTAGTTTGTCCTTCACCACCGATAGCATACAAACCATCCAATAAAAAGGCTTGATAATCCTCGGTCACGAGAAGTTCCGGGTTTTCCTTTAATTGCTCTTTCAAATAAGGATAAAGAGCATTCCCCCATTTCTTGTAAACAGAAAAGGAACGCAGGACATTATAACGCTGGCGCTCGCTCTCCAAGCGGATAAAATCGGGAGAAAGGGCAAGAGCCTGCAAAGCCTCCACCCGCTGACGTACCGTGTCGTCCAACAAGCGAATAACCCCGTCATCCTCAGACAAGTCATTCATAACACGCATATTAGGTCTTGTCTGTTCTTCCATATATTGATTTTCCCGTGCACCTCCGCCCTCGAATGAATAACGGGAAACTCCGGGTTGCACATGACGGGTAAAACGGACGGTCAAATCTTGCCCCCGTTCCACGAATATCATTTTACCGGTGCGCCCGAATCGCAGGAGCGCGTAACCCGAGGGCACATTTTCCAACTCGAACCGAATGGTATTCGCTGTATCACGCACCGCCTTCCATTCCTGATTTCCAATACTTAATGATGCTTCCGGCAATTCCACGTCCGGAGAAGTGAAGGATACGACGGTCCGGCGGGATTGACATCCCACCAGAAGCATCGTAAACACAAACATAAAAACAGTTTTATTAATCATCTCGTTGCTATTTTACTGGTTATACTCGTCCATCTCGGTAAAATTCTCGGAAGAGTAATCCCCCAAAAGGTGTTTCGCGAAATGGAACCATATTTTACGGCGCCAGAAGAGGTCCGCCGCTCCCCGGTACAAGTGTTTCTGCCCGGGCAAGACGTACATATCGAAATTCTTTCCGGCTTTCAACAAAGCATCTACCAGACGCAAGGTATGACCGGGATGCACGTTGTCGTCCTCGTCCCCTGTTACCACCAAGAGATGCCCTTTCAGATTTTTGACCAATTCCATGTTGGTCGGTACTTTACAAGTAAACACGGTATCTTTCCCTTTCACGGTCTGGGTTACCCCGTGGAAAGTTTCTCCCCACGCCTGATTGTACATGTTGTTGTCGTGATTACCGGAAGAGGCTACCGCCGCCTTGTAAAACTCGGGATAAGTGCAAATCGCTGCGGCGGACATAAAGCCACCGCCGGAATGACCGAATATGCCCACCCGATTGATATCTATAAACGAGTGACGGGCAGCCAATTGCTCCAACCCGTGCTTGTCGTCTGCCAACGCGTAATCCCGAAGATTCCCGTACCCGTAAGTACGGTAATACTTGTCCCGCAGGGGACTGCCACCCCGGTGTCCCATGTTCACGACGATGAAACCGACTTGCGCCAATGCCGCGTTGTGATTACCTGTTGCCGTGAAATTCAAATCCATTGCCTCCTGCTGGGGACCGGGATAAACGTACGAGATAATCGGGTAGTGACGGGTGGAATCAAAATCGAAAGGCTTCCACATCACCCCGTAAAGGTCCGTCACGCCATCGGCGGCTTTCACCGTGAATCGCTCCGGCATTTTCCATCCCATGGCATAGAGCGCGCTCAAATCCGCTTCCGCCAAATCGCAAATCAATTTACCGTTTTTATCCCGCAACACGGAACGAGGTGCCAAATCCACCCTTGAATAATTGTCCACGAAGTAATTCCCGGACGGACTCATGACCACGTTATGGTTAGCATCCTCCGGTGTCAACAGTTCCACCCGACCGTTTCCGTCTAAAACGGCTTTATAAAGACAAGCGTAATAAGGATTCATGCCTTTCTCCCGCCCGTGTCCCGTGACATAAAGCTCCCGGCGATTCGTGTCGAGGCGGACGATTTTCTCTGCCATCCAGTTACCGGAAGTGATTGCCCCGCGGTACTGTCCGTCAGCAGAGTACAGGTAATAGTGTCCCCACCCGGTACGCTCCGACCACCAGATAAATTCCCGGTCACCATTCAGGAAGGTAATCGATTGATAGCGGTCGCTGAAATAAGGTTTGCACACCTCGTTCAGCACCACGGTTACCTCTCCCGTTTCCGTGTTCACCTTGCAAATATCCAACTCGTCGCACGTCCGGCGTGTGCGCTGCACGTACAGGTAGCGGCTATCTTTGGAAACGTATAATAATTTCACTTTCTGGTCTTTCCACTTCTCTAGGGCTACTTTCGTGACCTTTCCCGTTTCCGCGTCTATCAAGGAAAGCTCGTATTGTGTCACCTTCTTGTCACCCGGCATCGTGTATTTTCCACTGCCGCTGACAGGTGTCACAAGGCGAGGGCGTCCTCCCCCCGCGGAAGAAACCACAAGCAAAGTGCCAATGCCCCGATTATCTTCCCGTATCACGAACAAACGGCGAGTACCTTTCAGCCAACGGGCTTTCGCGGTGAAAATATCCACTGCCTCCCCCACTTCATTGTCCGAGTAAGAGAAATTCTCCATCCCGTCATCCGTGATACGCCGAGCCAAAGAATCCGGTTCATCGCCTTTCCGCAGCCAGATGTTATGTCCCCGGGAAAACACCGCGTACGAGCTGTCCGGGGCGTATGAATACATCAATGCCAAGCGGTTGTACACCTTTCTATCAGTCGATTTCACCTCGGGACGAGGAAGCTCGGAACATTGTCCCGATACCCGGTCATACTTGATAGTGACGCCTTGAACCATGAAAGAAAAACTCTTACCATCCTCGGCAAAGTTCGGCGTGATATTCAAATCTCTCGTGTTAAATGTCTTGTTCGTGATTTCACTGACCCGAGCAGCCATATCCTCGCTGTCGAACAACAATTGTTGTTTCTTGCTTTTCGGGTTCACGATGTAATAATTATTCCCCCGACTCGTTTTGTACGAGTACCAGAATTGCTCGCTATCCGGCAGGTAATTCGGTTTCACCTCCCGGGAGAAAACGACGCCTCCCATCTTGGAAACCAAGTACTTGTCCGCCAGTTTATAATTTGCTTTCTGTTGCCCGAGTACCGTGCCGGACAACAGAAAGCAAAACGAGTATATCAATAGATTGTATAACCTCATTTTCAATGATTTTAGATTCTATCGACGATATCCCCGCATGGGTATTGTACTTCTTCCTTTACTACCTTTCCCACCGTTAAACGGTCTATCCAATGTTTCCAAATCGTGCAACACACTTTTTCCCTCCTCTTCAATCTCGGCATTAGGCTGTAATTCCAAAGCCCGTTTTACCCAAGCGGCCATTTTCAAGCGCACTTCTTTATTTTGCCGTACCATGCGTTCTCCCAAGGTCGCCCAATTACATAATCCACGGGCATCCGCTTTTGCCAGACTCTGCTCGCCCAACGCGTAAGCCTCTTCATATTTACCGGCACGAAGCAAGATGATATAATCCACCTCCTGTTGCAACATTTTGTAATCCGGTAATTTACGTTCTTTTATCAGGTCGAAATAGGCTTGTTTTCTCTCCTCGTTTACCACCTCTTTTCGCCCTTGGGTATCGTATAACTGTAACGCACACCTTATACTCGCATACAGGTTACGGATTTTTTGAAGTACAGCGTATTCTCCATGTACCTTGTACAATTTCTTGTATTCTTTCACGAAAGCAAGTGACAGAGGAGCATTGATATCCGCCGCACAGCAAACAAAAGCATCCCAATAATCTTTATCCCGTAGCACTTTACTTCCTTGTTCCTTGTAAAGTGTGTTCAACAGATTTTCCACTCCATCAGCACTATGCAAGGAAAGCATTTCATGTACATATTCTTTCAGAAAAGCCTCGTCCCGCTCACCCTTGGCAAAACGTTCCTCGTAACCGTTGTGACCGATAGCTACCGCCTTCTCAGCCAAAGCGATAAAAGCATCCGATTTCATTGCCCCCGAGCTACGGTGAGCCACGTATCCTTCACTCGTGACAAACAGAAACGTCGGATAGGCAGCCACATCAAAACGTTTTTTTAACGCTATTCCCTCTTCCCCTCTTTCCATGTTACATTTCAAGTTGATAAAGTGACGATTGAAATAATCGCCCACCTCTTTCAACGGGAAAATGGTCTTCATCATATTGAAACATGGTCCGCACCAATCGGCATAGCAATCGATGAATATCATCTTTCCCTCTTTCTTCGCCTGTTGCAAAGCTTCTTCCCAAGTCCCGTGAAAAAATTGAATCCCTTCACTCTCTTGCGCACGAACGAATCCCGTGCAACTTACCGTTAATAACAGCATCCATAAAATCTTTTTCATATACATTGATTTTATCGGTTTATAATAATGCTTCCAATCTCTCTGCCGTCGCTTTATCAGAAGGACGGGTCATATTGGCATCAATGAATTTCCCCTCCCGGTCTAACAAGACGAAACGGGGTACAGACATCGAAGCCGGCATAAATATCTTCAACCAATCCCAATTCTCTCCCAAGTGCAACTGGATACCACCCAATCCCATTTTCTCGATAGTCTGTTTCCACAATTCAATATCTTTATTCTTGTCGATGGAAAGACTCACGAACAGAATATCTTTCCCCTCGAAACGCTTCTCCAATTCCAACAAGCTGGGCATCTCTCCTTTACACGGTCCGCACCACGTTGCCCACATATCGATATAGACGAATTTCCCTTTCAAATCAGCCAAAGTCACCGTCTTCCCCGTGTTGTCCGCGAAACTGAAATCGGGACAAGGTTGCCCGGGAGCAATCCGGTCCGCTTTCTTGCATGCCTCGGCATAAAGTGCCAAACGAGCCGCATCTTTCACGTGTTGATTATAAATCTTTTCATAACGCTCGATACCCCGCTCGGCAAAGTGAAACAAGGTGACATCCACCAAATAGCCCACGATAGCCGGTTCTTGGAAATTATCGAAAATCATTTTCAAGCGGGCATCTGCCCAATCCTCCCCTTCCAAGGTTGACTTCGTTCCGTGCCCCAACCGCACCAACGTCCGGACGTATTGCTCCAAGAACTCCCGGTAATTCGGTAAAGACAAATAAGTCGAATCCTCCACGAAACATTGACGTATCGTCTGTAAATACACGGCAGTATCCAGTTCCCGCGTACGCAACACGGGGAACCACGTTTCCACTTGCAAACGCTTTCCTTCACATGCTTTAAACGTGGCTGAATAGGACGTTTTTGCCAGTTTCGCTTTGTTGACAGCCAATACCGAATCCGCTCTCCGGGCAATTACTTGTACGTTGTGATTTTTATAATCAACGCACACCCCGTCATAAAACTTCACTTGATTCAAGAATTGATTTTCCTCGCCCAAGGTTCCCCCGTACACGATCTCTTTCTCTCCTTTTTTCTGGCTATACGTCAAGGTCAATTCCTTTCCCGGCTCCAAGAAACACAACTTCGAATCGTATTTCCGCACGGTAATTTTCGCGTAAGCAGGCTCTTTCAGCTCCAACTCGATGAATCCTTTCCCGGTGGCATGCTCAATCTCTACACCTTGGTTCGACGAACCGACTATCACTCGAGGGGCTGTCCCGTCATAATCCCGGATATCGAATCGAATCGTTGTCTTTTCATCCTTGGTGCAAGCGATAAAAAACAACGCAAAAAATAAGGTCAGTATAATATTCTTCATAACTTTCAATTTAAGAAAGAGTACAACTTATTTCATCGGTATTCTTGGTTGTTCTTTCGGTAACAACGCCCGTTTCAAATAGATACCCAAACCCCGGTAATGTTGGCGGGTAGCGGCATCACCGTGCGTGCGTCCCAATCGCTCTATTGATTTCAACAATTGACTCATTCTCCCTATCAAATAATAAGAAAGGTCACTTGGATACTTTTCAACCTTAGCCTCCGTGTACAACTTTATAAAGCTCTTCAAATATTCCGTCTGCACTAAAGCCGCATAGGAGGTCACTTTCCTGCTCGCGCTGAAATTCAAAAATACATCCCGGTCAATCACATTCATCATGTCCCCGTAAGTGTATCCCTTGTTGCCTAATTTTCTTTCGGTCAACAACAAATACGCGAGTACTTCGGGATTATTCAATTTACCGAATACTCTCTCTAAGACATTCGTCATCAGTTCTCTTTCTGTAAACCCTGACACTTGTTCCATCAAAGGATTGTTCATCCATGCCGGCGCTCCCGCGAACACGTATTTCCCGATAAAACGCATCGCTTCCTCCTGCTGTGCCTTGGAAGCAAAATTCAACGGTTGCTCGTTATACCCGGCAATAATAGCTTCCGGGGTAACACTACCGATATAATCCAATGCCAGCGCCACATGATTCATGTATGCCGCATAAATCATCATAGTCAACTCACTGTATGTTTGCCAAGAATCATCTCTGTCCAAACGCTCTGCAATACTTTCCATGGCAGGCAGCAGCAATTTCAGATTCTTGATACCCAATTCGGCAGCCACCAGTTTATCCTGTGCCAAATCGAACTTATTAACCTTATAACCTTTCCGACCTTCAGGCATAAAACACAGTACGGCGTTATCTTTCGCCTTTCCCGCCAAAGCTTTCAATGCCTTCTTTTCCGCTTGGACATCCAAGCCGGGATAGTGACGATACCCCCACTCAATAGCCCAACGGTCATAATCGGAAACCTTGGAGAACAAATCCCGCAACGGAATATTATCCCCCGGTTGCACGGCATAATTCACCCCACATCCATCGGTCACGGAAGCCGAAATACCATGCTCTTTCACCCAAGCGGCATCCCGCAATTGTGCTGTCGTGTATGCCATGCTTCCTGCCATATTAGGCACCAAGCCCAATATTTCACCCAAGTATTTAGAAGTCACGTAACGAGCAACCTCCCCCTGCACCACGGACAAGGAATCGGTAAACACGGCGGGTTCATACGCTCCCAAACCGATAAAGGCTCGCAACAGATAATCCCGTATATCAGAA
>QWCH01003812.1_pt1 | contig 14963 bp, 23 predicted proteins | sample 1972671 | NCBI WGS metagenome assembly QWCH01 (sample SAMN09866713, study PRJNA288562) | Human gut metagenome isolate term3_stool, whole genome shotgun sequencing... | isolation source: gut | host: Homo sapiens | place: USA: California | reverse complement strand
ATTGGCCAGCTAGTAACTCTTGATAATACTCCTCTGTAATTTCTACCGAGCTTTCTTGCGGCTCGTCATAGAATCCTTGTTTCCAATATTTCATAATATGTAATTTAGTTTATTTCCAACGACCTATAGCAAACCAACAAAATGACCAACTAGTCCACTCGTTTAATTTATCACCACCTGCATTATATAATGTTCCGAACTGAAAAGATGAGGTGGTTTTAGTTATAAATACATTGGGTGAATATATTACAGTCTCACTTTTTTGTGCATTTATACCTGTTAATTGGACATTATAATAGGTATCAGCAAAAGATATTGGTAGATATAAAGACATAAATCCAACCCCTCCACTTCTTGTTCCCCATTGAATTAATAGACCATTATTGAACTTGATATAACTTGATGAAGAGCCAAAAGATTTAGTGGCTGCATTAGACAAGTCTGCTTTTGCATACGTAGTTCCGAGAGAACTTTGCGCAATAATGACTACAATTATTGTTACTAATTTTCTACTAAAGTGTCTCATATTTATTTCAGTGTTATAATTCTTTTACTTCCAACGACCAATAGCAAACCAATAGAAAGCTATACTAAAACCTCCGGCATCGGAATCAACATTTTGATAAACGGAGTCCATAACAAAATAAGATGCGTATTTATTAAATACATCAAAAGAATATATATAATTACTATGTACTTTCCTAGTCCCAGTCAATAGAACTGTGTAATTACTATCATAAAAGGTAGTATTAAAATACACAGTTTTACCTATTCCAGAAGTACTTGAATACCCCCACTGAATCATTAAGCCGTCGGGGAACTTATAGTATCCATTCTGTCCAAGAGACTTTGTAATAACATTTGAAAAGTCTGACTTCGCATAATTGGTTCCGAGAGAACTTATTCCAAAAGCCAAGATTTATCCTCACTCCTATCAAACATATTTGAGCTAAAAAATGAATTAAAAATACATACCTGATTATATTTTAGAGTATAATTCTAATCAGATGATATGATAATTTTATATAGTGGTAATAAGGAAATAAAGCTCGATGTAAAGGACGAAAGTTACTCTTACGAAGCGATCATGGCGGAGGATACACTTAATTTGTATTTTTCCTATCCGGGATACTTAGAAATACCGGTCGGAACTTGGTGCGACTTTTACGGAAAGCGTTATTCTCTCAAAAAAGATAGTAATTTCAAGAAGAAAGGTGAGCGCAACTTTGAATATACACTTATCCTTGAAACAGCTAAAGCGGATGCTATGATGTGGAAAGTTCGTCACATTGCAGATAACAGCATCAAATTCGCATATACAGCTAAAGCACATGAACACCTACGATTACTCGTCGAGAACCTAAATCGTCGTGATATGGGCTGGAAAGTCGGTGATTGCATCGAAGGAACAGATAAAGTTATCAACTATAATCACACATATATTCTTGATGCCCTTAATCAACTTGCAGATACGTATGAAACGGAATGGCAGATTACTGGAAAGACGGTTCATCTTCGTAAAGTTGAATATAACAAGAATAATCCTTTGAAGCTGTCTTATGGTAAAGGCCATGGTTTCAAGGTTGGTGTTGGTCGGGAATCCGGAGATATACCGCCCGAAATTGTCCTAGTAGAAACTTCTGATCGAAATATCAACTACTCGACATACGGAGCTAAATATCTGTTACTACCCAAATATAAGACCCTTCATTATGAAGGTAGAACGTATATAACTGATGCAGACGGAACCAGTGTCATGCGTGCTGACAAGACCTTGGTTACAGGTAAAGAGGATAGTCTAGACTGCACTGCAATCTATCCTTCTCGTATTGGTACTGTTAGCTCTGTTATCGAGGTCAATAAGGAGACTAACTTCTATGATTTTGTAGATAGCGATATACCTAACGATCTTGATTTTAAGAAATGTCTGATAGCCGGAGAGACCATGACCGTCATCTTCCAAACAGGTATACTGACAGGCAAAGAGTTTGAAGTCAAGTATATCCATGAGCCCATTCTTAAAGAGGATGGAGAAATAGAGAAAGCAGGTAGACGTTTTGAAATAGTTCCACAGGAGATCGACGGTATCACTATGCCGGAACATGATGTTTGGCATCCTAAGACAGGCGATACTTACGCAGTATTTGGCATTCAGTTACCGAACTCATATATCTGTAATGATGAAGAGCAGACAGGTGCGAGCTGGGAAGTATTCAAGGAAGCTGCTAAATATCTCTTTGAGCATGAAGATAAGCAATTCACTTTTACCGGGACCTTGGACGGTATTTGGGCAAAGAAACGTTGGCTAAAGATAGGCGGTAAAATAGTATTAGGCGGTTATGTAAACTTCTCCGATAGCCAATTTCATCCGGAAGGTTCGCTTATTCGTATGATAGGAATCAAGCGTTATGTGAACAATCCCTATTCTCCGGAAATAGAATTATCAAATGATCCAGTTGGTACGTCCGTAACCAGCGAACTAGATAAAATCGAGACAAATGAAGTTGACGTAGATATCAAGTATAAAGATTCTTTGCGATTTACCAAGCGCCGTTTTCGTGATGCAAAGGAAACTATGTCTATGCTTGAAGATGCTTTATTGAACTTCTCCGGATCAATCAACCCCATCACGATACAAACGATGCAGTTACTTGTAGGTGATGAAAGTTTGCAGTTCCGCTTTGTCAGATCAAAAGCGGTCCCGGTACAAGTATCTCATAACATTACTTACAATATCAATACAAAGGTTCTACATTCGCCTGCCGGCATTATCCAACACATGACGCTAGGGATAAAAGCTGTGTCGTCTGAACACAAAGCTAGCGAATACAAATTTTGGGATATGGCTGAATATAATTCTCCGGCGCTTATTGCCCTAGAGAAGAAATATTATCTGTATGCTGTATGCAGCAAGGAGAATCAGACCGGCACATTCCTTCTTAGTGAAACAGCTATCAAAATGGAACAGATAGCAGGATATTATCACCTACTAACCGGCATCCTAAACAGTGAGTATGAAGGTGAGCGCAGCTTCGTTGAGTTGTATGGATTCACAGAAATTCTGCCGGGCCGCGTAACAACAGAACGGATCATCTCTCCGGATGGAAAGACATACTTCGACCTGGTTAAAAGTGAAATAGGTGGAAATATTCAAATTAAGGCAGGCTCCTCCGGATTAGAAAATTTGGAAGAATGGCTTGAAGTAAGCGATCTGATCGATTCTATTCAGAAGTCTGCAGCTGATGCAAACGATGCTGTTGGAGGTCTGCATGATTATATCGACGGTGCATTTGCTGACGGTATTATTACTGAGGCAGAAGCTAAGGCTATCGAAAAGTACATCAACACAGTAAATAATGCGAAAGCAGCTGTAGAAGCAACATACAACAAACTGTATGTGAACCCTTATCTCTCAGGAACGGCCAAATCGGGATTACTTAACGCTAAAGTTACGTTGATGGGAAGCATTGAGAATCTTATCAAGTCTATCAATACCGCCATTGCCGACGGGCAGACAACTGCAGCAGAAAAGAAAGACGTTGATGATAAGTATGTCTTGTTTAATTCTGCGTATGCCGACTTCACCGCTGCCGTAGAAACAGCAAATAAAGCGATACACGATGCTTTGAAAGGTTATTCAGAAGAAGCATTAAGAGAGGCCGCTGCTGCTATGGAAGCAGCCAATGCGGCAGCCAAGAGTGCCAGCGAAGCAAACAATGCAGTTTCCAACCTAAATAATTATGTAGATGGCGCATTTGCTGACGGTGTAATATCCGAGGCGGAAGCTAGTGCTATCGAAAAGTACATCAACACAGTAAACAATGCGAAAGCAGCTGTAGAAGCGACATACAACAAACTATATGCAAATACATACTTAACCGGAGTCGCAAAAACAAACCTGCTTAATGCAAAGGTTACGCTGATGGGGTCCATAGAAAGATTGATAAATGCAATAAATACCGCCATTGCAGACAAACTTACTACTCCAGACGAAAAACAGGCTGTTGATACACAGTTTGCAAGCTTCAATAGTGCTTATGCTGACTTTAATACTGCTGTCGAAGAAGCTAATAAGTCCATACAGGACAAGTTAAAGTCTTTCGCCGATGATGCTATGAAAAAAGCACTGGAAGCGTTACAGGATGCGGCGGATGCCGCAAAAGCCGCTGAAAAAGTAAACGGTGATGTTAGTGATTTACATGAATATGTAGACGGTGCGTTTGCCGACGGTATTATATCAGAAGCAGAAGCTAAAGCTATTGAGAAATATATCAATACAGTCAAGAACACGAAAGCCTCTGTAGAAGCTACATATAATAAGCTGTATGTAAATACATACTTGGTTGGTGTTGCTAAGACTAACCTACTCAATGCTAAAATCTCTCTCTTTGGGGCTATCGACAATCTCCTCGCAGCAATCAACGTTGCTATTGCTGACGGGCAGACCACTACTGCGGAGAAAAAAAACGTTGATGATAAATTCGCTCTCTTTAACTCAACTTTAGCCAGTTTCAATACAGCCGTCGAAGCAGCTAATCAATCAATACAGGATGCGCTCAAACAGTTCGCCGACGATAACAAGGCAGAATTAGATATACTGAGCGATAGAATATCCGCACAAGTAACACGTGTAGATAGCATTACACAACGTATTGATACAGCCGGATGGATTACCACGGCAGACGGTAACAAGATATACGCTTCTAAGGAGCTGGAAAATGGTAATACGCTTATATCTTATATCAACCAGGCGGCCGGAGCAACAACAATCCATTCATCTAAGATCAATCTGGAAGGTGCTGTTACTATTACTGCGCTTCATAGTGATCTGCAGGGAGTAATTAACTCCAAGATTGATAGAGACGGATTAGGTAAGTTGGCATTTGAGGATGCAGTTGAATATGCTAAATTAGGCACTACCATTGTGGTAGGCGGTTACCTAAATACTGACTTGATAAAAGTCCGTAGAATAGATGCTGATTCCGGGTTTATTGGCGGTTTTACTATCGAAGGCGGTCGTCTTGTATGGACACGTTCAGGATACTTCGGTGGAACATCTCGTAGCTTGAAGTTAGGCTCTGGAACTTCAAAGGAAGGTGTTGTCAACGTTACTTTCAATGCAGAAACGGATGGACGTTTTGGGGTCGCTGCCATTGGTTCTAATTTTGGTGGAGCTTGTATTTATGCCTCCAGAAATCTAAATGCATCAGACAGAAGTTATCCATTGGCAAGTACAACGTATGCCGGCTTCTTTGATGGAGGTGTTTACGTGAAAGGAACGTTATCAAGTGAATTATGCTTAGCAGATAATTACGGCTGCATCACATCTAGAGACGCAAATGGTGGAATTAACTATTACCGGGGAATAGATTTTGATTTTGGTAATAACATGAAATTTAGAAAAGGATTATTAGTATCAATAGATTAATATATAATAATTATGAGAATCAATTTAAACAGGCTTCTACTTGATTTTAAAGGTGATGAAGCTATTAAAGTAATCAACGGTAAGGAACAAAAGCAGTTTCTCCGTGATATGGTTTCAGAAGCGCTTTATGCTGCAGGCATGAATCCTCAATTAGGCATGGATATGTCTAAAAAATTACGTGCCTACAATATGCTTCAGCAGATTATCAATAATCGAGGAATACTTGATATTACAACGGAAGATGCTACTCTCTTAAAAGAGATTTGTGCAGATGTATTTACCGCTGGTGCTTTCGGGCAAATTAACGAATTAATTGAAGGAGGAAGCAAAGAATGAATGTTACTGCAACAAACAGTACGGGCGTAACAAAGGTTACGGAAACCGTGAAGATCAAGTACAGGATGTCAACTCGCGGCACTGAGGCGATAAAAGATGTCACAGCTGAAATTTCTAATGATGAAACAGTTGTCGGATTCTTTAATATATCGAAAAACGGGGTGACTGGCTTTTCTCTACATGAGGATCACGGGCTGACTCCCGAGGAAGTGAAACAGGTATTCCATACTGCTATTGATGATTGTAGCGAGGTATTGAAATGAAGTATTAATATTTTAGATAAATGATTATGGATTATTTCAAAAACTTACTTATTGGATTGATTACCGGTATAGCTGCTTATCTTAATCCTATCTCAGGGGAGATCAAAAGCCTTATTGCTGTATTTGCCCTCAACTTCATTTGTGGGCTTCTTACTGCCCTACTAATCAATCATGAAAGCTTTTCTTTTAAAAAGGCTTGGAGATGCATCGTAGAAGCAACTATTTTCTTTGCCTTAGTTAGTTGTATCTATTTTATTGGTGAACACAAAGGAAATCCGGAAGGTGCACTTCAATGTGTCTCATTTATTACGTATAGCGTTTTCTATTTCTACGGGGTAAATATTCTGAGGAATATCAAAGAAATTCTCCCTAACTCTAGCAATGGTTACAAGGTGGTAGCTTTCTTGCACTATGTATTAAGTGTCGAGTTTATAAAGAATATCCCTTATCTAACGAACTACTTACAAAAAGGAGGTGCAAAATGATTGAAGTTTTGGAGTTTATTTTTCAAGATTCTTGGCATTGGTTAGGAACAGCCATTTTGATAGCTATCATTTTCCGTGTCAATTTGGTAAAGATTGGCCCAATAACAAAGAATAAGGAGGAGAAGAAATGAAGAAAATTGATGCTATTATCATCCATTGTTCGGCCACACGTGCCGGACAGGATTTGAGAGCTAAAGACATTGATCGGATGCACAAGCAAAGAGGCTTTAGTCAGATCGGTTATAACTTCGTCATAGACCTTGATGGAATGGTAGAGAATGGGCGCCCGCTTTCCATTGACGGTGCGCATTGTAATACTAAAGGCTTTTCAGAATCATCATATAACAGGCATTCCATTGGCATCTGTTATATCGGAGGCTTGGACGCGTCCGGAAAGCCTACTGACACACGTACTCCTGCTCAAAGGGCAGCACTGCGTGAATTGGTAGCGAAGCTCTGTAAAGAATATCCTATTGTTGAAGTGCTCGGGCATCGTGATACTTCGCCGGATCTGGATAACAGCGGCGAAGTAGAGCCAGCAGAATATATCAAAGCGTGTCCCTGTTTTGATGTACGTTTTGAGTTTACCAACTTCTTACGTAATACAGTGATCCGACCATGAAACGGCAAATATACATTATCATATTGCTGACGTCAGCAATATGGTTTTCATCCTGTCGGAGTATCCGACATATTCCGATTGAAACAGTAAAGCATGACAGTATCTATATTAGTAAGGTACTGCATGACAGCATCTATCAGAGAGACAGCATCTACGTTGATCGTAAAGGTGACACAGTACTTATTTATAAGGACAGATATTTATATAAGTATAAGAACCTAGTTGATACAATGTATGTAATCCGGATAGATAGTATCCAGGTCCCATTCCCGGTCGAACGTGAACTTTCCTGGTGGCAATCTGTTAAGGTACAAGTCGGAGAAATAGCTATAGGCGTAATTATAGGTTTGATCATTATAATTGTCTGGCTAATTCGTAGAAGGAAATAACTACTAAAAAAAATAACACTAAGATTCATAATAAAAAAACTTTGGGTGCCTCGGCTTGCGAAAGTTGGGGCATTTCTTTTCTTCATTTTTTTAATATAGGTACTTAGAGGTTTATGATTATTATTAGGTAATTATATTGATTTGGAAATGAAGGAATTTTATTTAGGCAATTTAATCACAATATTAAGATGTTTAAGCATGATATATGGATGTTTATGTAAGAATTCAAAGAAACTACGTTTTTTATTTTTTTTAATATTATGTATTTTTGTATTCATAATCGTATAAAAGTTAAACATAAACAATCAAAAAAATAGAAAATATGGGAACTTATATTTTAGGAGCAATATTGATTATTGTCGGAGTCGTATTAGTGGTTAAAGCATTTAAAGAAGAAAAAGGCACTTTTGAAAAATATGGCAGTTATTTTGTTGCCTTGATTTTTCTAATACCTGGTGGAATTATTATTAATGAAGAATACAATAAACAAAAGAGATTAGAGTGGATTGAATTTGAAAATAAGCATTCAACAAGCAATCCTTCTTTTACGGGGCGAGGATCTTATCGGAAATACAAATGTAGTGTAGGTGGATGTCTATGTACAAAATATGAGAAAAAAAGTACATATAATACTGATTGTAAGAATTGTGGACATCATAAAGGTGAACATTATTGATTATAAAAATGAAAAGGTACATTCATTAGACTATTTCTATTTTTAGCAGTCTAAATTAGAAGAATAGCATACCAATATAAAAATAATTAGTATATTTGTGTACAGACGTGGATGTCTGTTGTATCATCTCTTTGCGGAAAAGTTGCTAGTTTTCGAGATCGAGAGAAGATAATACGTTATTAATTCCAAAAATTAGCCTCGACTAAACGTAGTCGGGGTTTTCTTTATGTGCTCTCAAACATATTTAATAACAAGCCAAAGAAAGAAAACTTTGGTATTTTTGTAAGATCATTGAAATTATTATAGTTATGAAATGTGGAAGTTTAAAGAAGAAAATAGGGAGTAGTATCTGTTTCAATCCTGATGAAGAATTGATTCTCAGTGATAATATGTCTGAAGATGATAGATATAGTGCAATTATTGACCACTATAAAAGACAAAAATCACGTGAAAGTAGTTTGTTAAATGAAGTTTCAACATTGGAGGATGCAATAAAAGTTGCTACGGCTCAAGGTGCTGAAAAGAAAAAGCATTCGCATCAATATCTGATTCCGCAACGGTGTCTTGAAGAATTCTGTGAAATACTTCTTGCGAGGAAAGATTTAATTATGTCAGTGAAAAGATTCAATGATTTATATGCGATTGTTAAAGAGGCTAGCATAAAGGGAATCGGCGAACTTTGTATATATGATACTACAGAGAGAATTGGAACTTTTTTAGGAGTCTTTCCCGATGAAGTATATCTACATCGAGGTACAAGGATTGGAGCTGTAAGGTTGTTAGGAAAAGTAAAAAAGAATCGACTGGCTAAAAAAGATTTTCCATTTCCTTTTCAAAGAGGTGATTTGTCTTGTGCAGAAATCGAAGATATTCTTTGTATATATAAGGATAAATTTTAGATGATAATATGCGTCTTAACTAAATGACTGCTCCTTTTATTTAATATAGCCTTATGAACCAAAATATCGAATACGAGAAGTTTACACAAGAAATATATCAGGAGTTAAGCAATGCTCGTGGTATTACAACCAATGTTGAACACAATGTCAGGCTCACAGGTAAATCAGGACAAAAACATCAAATTGATGTATACTGGGAATATAAAATAGCTGGTATTCAACACAAAGTAGCTATCGAATGTAAAAATTATAACCGTAAGCTCTCTGTTGATAAAATAAATGCATTTCGTGGTGTATTGGCTGACCTTACTGATGTTAAAGGTATTATGATAACTCAAAAAGGCTACCAGACAGGAGCAAAAAAAATAGCAGATTCTTGCGGAATTAATCTAAAAGAATTAAGAACTCCTAGTGAAGATGATGATTGCATAGTAGCAGAAGCAAGGCTCAGTTTAGGTATATCTCTTACCCAACGTGTTTTTTCACTTGATAATGATTGGGCAAAAGCAAATAGTATAAATTGGTTATCATATAGAAACTTCAGTGCCAGCTTTTCGCAACGAGGTAATGAATGGGGAGAAGATTATCTTCCTTTAGATACCGCTGGAGATGAAATTCTTGATGAAAAAGGGAATGTAATTACGACTTTTGATAAATTAGTAGATGAACGTCCTCAAAAAACAGTACATGTATTTGATTTTAAGAACGCCTATGTTATTACCCATAATTGGGGAAAAGTAAAAATAAAAACGGTCAAATATATTAATAGCAAGACACACAAACAGACATTAATAACTCTTGATGCAAGGGATATAACAAAAGCAATACTCAAAGATGCACTGAGTGGTGAAATAATGTTCTTTTTTAAGGGTATCTGAAAAGTTTGATAGAATAGAAAATTCTCTCATTTTTATGTACATCGGTAGAAATAAGTAGTACCTTTGTCCCGGGAATCATTTCTTTCTCCCCGTGACGACGGGATTTGCCCTGGCTGAATGGTCGGAACTTTTTTATTTGAAATTTGATGCGATACCTCTCGAAATCATTGATTTAAAAACTTACCTTTGTGTCGTAACCAAAAAAACAGAATTATGACAGATATTTTTGATTTTCTAGTAAAATTATCTAAAGGAGAGTATAGCCTTACCATAGTTACTATGACAGGTGTGATATTCATTATATTCTTAATATCAAGGATTGTACTTGATTGGATGATATTTAAAAAACAAACTCGTTTTTCAAAACTACATGAGAAAAAATGCGAGTCTGCTGGAATTTTCTTTTCTAAATTCCAAAAAATGAAATGGGCAGTTGGAAGATATATAAGTTCTTTTGAAGTAAGATATGAAGGGGATAATCCTAAAAAAAAGTTAATAGATAGTTATCAAGCTTTTTGGGAAGCTTATGAGTATTTTCAATGCAATACTATATATTTTGAGCCAAAGTTACGTGGCGAAATTAATTCCTTCTTAGAGAGCATTAGAAGTTATGTTGATAAATATTCCATGCTTAAAGAAGAATATGAATACAATAAAAGTAATACTTTATCCCAAGAAATGAGAACTTTAGTGGCAGAGTCGGATTCTATGCTTGATAAGATATCAGAAGAATTAGAACTAGAATTTAGAAAAATTATAGGCAACCAATAATTATATGGAAAATAAATACGATCATGACTCAGTGCAAGAATTGCTTGCCTGGGCACAAGAAACGCTTAATAATAAAACGTATCCTGCGGGAGAATATCAAGTGAACAAATGCGCTAAAATTCTAGACTGCGCTAAATACCTTGATTCAATGTTTCAATGATCTCAAAAAACTGGGAGAATCCGACCTTTCACCCTACTATCGACCAGCTGCGGGAGTTTAAAAGTCAACTGGAGCAACAATGAAAAAAGCTCTATTCCTTTTTCTCTTGTTGTTATCCGTCACCGGATGTGGAGAAGATGAAAGTAAATCAGACGGAGAAAAGGTGTATATCTGTACAGGTAATGGATCATACGCATATCATAAGAACGATAATTGTTCAGGATTAAATAACTGTCAAGCTGAGATTATTTCAACTAGCCTCAAAAAAGCTAAGAAAAAGAGAAGCGCATGTAAGATTTGCTATAAATAGAATAAGAGGTAGCCGAATTGAAGCTACCTCTTAATTATATATTGTCTTCTCCCAATCGTCCAGTACCGTTACATCCCATTTAGGAAGTTCCGGATTAATATAGGTAACAGATTTACCATATACAGAGAAACTTTTTCCGATAAATTCGCTAATAGCCTCATCTTCTCCTTTCTGTAAGCAGATATTCATAAAAACGTGCATCTCATCCCAGTTGGTTGGCCCGATGAACAATGATTCAATAAACCGACCTTTAACGGGAGCGCCGACTACTTGGTTTCTTATCCGCTCAACTAGAGAAATAGCTTCTTCAAATGTCATACTGATAATTTTAGAACAAAGATAATAAAAAAGGCAATTACCTCCTTTCATTAGTACAATATCTATTTAAGCAAGGAATTTCGGTATGATATCAGAGCAATTCAGTATCCCCTACTATATCCCTATTAAAAAAGATATTTTTTTAATTCTTCAATTGCTTGTTGCGCACTTCGTACTATAACATATTTGTTTCGGCAGTTCTCTGCTTGTTTTTGAAACTCTTTTTGATGATCTGACTGTTTCCCTGTCTTAATCTTGAACTCTAAACAGAGAGAAGCAAACCCCTTTTTCGGTATGAGTACGATTACATCGGAAACACCGGGCTTCACTCCTTGACGTTTAAGGTTAGCAGCTTCCCTAACATGACGGCTACCACCATTCGGAACAGCAAATATAAGTCTGTCCGGAATATTTGGGAAATATAAAGGGATAAGTTTGAAGAACTCCGTTTGTATGCGAGCTTCCTCATTATTATGTACTTCTTTAGAACGTGGAGGATTATGCTGATCGGCATAGCAATTATAACACATAAAGCCGGTATCGGTTTTAATAACCGATACCGTTTCCTTTCCACATAAAATACACTTTTCTTTAGTCATTAATTCAAAATAAGCTAAATTGTATTGGCCTTCTACCTACTACTGTTATCGTTCTCTCATGAATCGGACATTGCGAAACGTACGGGCATCTCCCTGACATTGCAGAGAGATGAGCTCCATGCCATTCATCCCAACTCGTTACATTATTAGCGGAGAGGAAAGTTATCAGCTTCATGCAGCAGAAACCACGTTCTTTCTCTTGACCTCCCGCAACTTCGAATAATCCATTACTTTGTGGGCGTTTCATTTGATTATCCCTCCATTATAGTCTTATTGAATGCTCTACTTGTTTCACTCACAATTCTCGTATCTTCGGACACACTTCTCTGTTTCGCTGTCACCGTCTTTATTTTAGGAATGGGATTAATCTCTATTTGAATACTAAAGCTATCCGCATCATTACAATTCAATGAATTGACAAGACTTTTAGATACAAAGTCTGAAATGCTTTCTTTATCTAAAAAGACATTCTTGCCTGTATTATCATTATCTAAAATATAGCCATTTCTAGCTTTCTCGATCGTGAAATTTGTTATTCTAATTGACATATTAATTCCTTTCTACTTTATTTAAGCTAAATTCAACATTAGTACAGCCATAAGGCACATCATTGGTTGTATTATAGAAATTATCTGTTGTATCTGACTGCCCATTCGCTTCTTCAATATACCAACAACAGTCTCCGCGGTCGTAATAAAGAGCAACCCTTACATGTCCGTTGATGTAAGTATTGCTACCATATTCATCATAGCCATCAAACCTGAATCCAAGCTCTGACAAGGCCTTCTTGTACGCTGTTTTGCCATTTTCAATAAATTCATCTTTCATATTTTTGATATGCCAATTATATACAGCGTCGTAGACTTCTTTAAATGTTTTCAATTCGTTCATGTCTCATTTTGTATTGAGCCTTTTCAGGCTACATCGTTAATACTAATTTCTCCTTTCAAAACTCGCTCTACCTGCCTATCAAGTATTTCTTGAAACTCTATCTGGCAAATAAGGGAGCAATCCGGTATAATCTCTTCCACTGGGTCACCTCGCCATGTTGGTAGTTCATCAAGAAAAATTCGCCCGTCTTTATCCTTTAGACACGTTGCACCTACATCACGTTCAATCTGTGCCATCTCATTAAACACGTTCGGAAAGTCCTTCCGTATTTTATTCCAGTAACCCATGCCACCTTTCACGCACCCGATGCAGTTATTGTTATTGTAGCCCATCGAATACATTACAGGCTGTTTAATGCCGGCTTTCCAAAGCATACCCATCGCATCCGGTTTTGTGATTTGTTTTTCAATAAGAGGAAACAAAGGTTTTGTATCAGGGTATTGTTGTTTTAACCGGATGGCTCGGTTTATCTCTTTCGGATCATAATCAAAGCCCCATACTTGTCCGTCCCAGTGCTGCAATTCTTTTTCCAATTTATACCGAACTTTCTTTTTCAGCTCAAGAGTACAAGCAGCACCATGCGCACCATTGATAAATCCTTTCCGTAGAACATCGGCTACGCAAGTATATTTGTCGCTTCGGATGGTGTGAATAGGCTGCCCGTACCACTTCTCGCAGTCTGCAAGGAATCGGGCGTTATCAGGATGCCCGGAGCCAGTTTCGATGTAGTAAACTTGCACATCATCGTACAAGCTCAATGCTATCTTACAAGCTACTGCGGATGTTACACCGCAAGAAAACCATGCTATTATCATTGATATTCATTTTTTATTAATACTTTTGCACTGACAGAAGATGCGCAATCTTCGTTAGATTATCCATTCAAATAGATTAAGAGGAACTATCACGACGTTGGTTTCTCAAAATTACCTAATCGAAAGAAAGGAGTAATATGGATATAATAACCATAGCTGCAATTTGCACTATTTTGTGGTTCTGCTATCAAGTTAGTTGTGAATTGCGCAAGTAGTCGTACCTTCGGGGGAAAATGGAATTAGGAGTAGCTAACCTATTCCATTTTTTTTATTTACCATAATTTTGTTCCTTTCTAGTTTTATTATACGTTAAACTCCGGTATCGGCATCCAGTGAGTTATGCAACCCAAAGACGAATCAGGTAAGAATATTCGATGATCCGATTCCCATTGTCCATTTCCATAATACAATCCAACAAAGTATCCTTTATGGAGGTCTTTCCATTCTACAGTGAAGAATACGCCTGTATTCTCCTCTGGCAATCGTTCCTTTACACTTATCCAAAGGGATTGCTTGGTTCCCTCTACAAAACCCTTCGCATATACTTGTCGAAGATAAACCTCAATTACATGGGGTTGGTTAATACGGTTAGCCAATTGCCTTACGATATCTTTTAGCTTCATATCTGATTTGTTTTGAATTATTTGTTTAGAATCTGCTTCATGCACCTACGGAACTCTTTTACAGAGGCAGGATTCATATTTTTACTAAGCATGATTTGCGCTATTTCAATCGGATTATACTTTCTGTATTCAACCGGCATCTTTCCATATACTCCGTATTCCAACATCGTTTTTCTAATATCCATCGGAATTTTTAATACTTTCAATGCCTTCTGCTGTTGTGGAACAGAATACGGCTGATAATTACTATCCCAATTTCCAAATACAGAAGTCACATTAAGAATCTTTTCTGCTAATCTTATTTTCATTTCTTATTTTGTTTTGAGGGTTATAGATTTTGAAATTCGTCTTTCAACTTTTCCAGATTTCCTTTTATAGAATCCTTAATTAGATTAATGAGAAAATCACTCAATACCATTGGAATTCTCTGCTGTTCCCGTCCTCCCTCAAATGGATCATCATGTTCTATAATTAGAATAGGATTAGTACTTTCCAACGCA
>QWCH01003951.1_pt1 | contig 14997 bp, 17 predicted proteins | sample 1972671 | NCBI WGS metagenome assembly QWCH01 (sample SAMN09866713, study PRJNA288562) | Human gut metagenome isolate term3_stool, whole genome shotgun sequencing... | isolation source: gut | host: Homo sapiens | place: USA: California | reverse complement strand
AGTCGGGGCGGTTTTAGTTAGTTCATAAGGTTCATAAAGTTTATAAAGTTCATAAGGTTTATAGACCCTGCGGGCGCTTGGTCTACGGCAGCAAAGCTGCCGATAAATATTGTCCGAAGGACACCCGTTACTTTATAAACTTTATGAACTTTATAAACCTTATGAACCGTGGCAAAAGCATTTTGACGCTTTTGCCACGTAATTTTTAGTCGTCCGTTTGTTTGATTTGGATATAATCTTTATTACTTTTGTAGAAATTAAATATCATTTGTTATGGCAAGTATAAGAAGATTGAAGAAAGATGTTGATTACTTGACTTTCGCGGTAATCGCTGATTGTATGAACTACAATTCTACCACGGAGAAGAATGACCCTGAGGTTGTCAATATCGTGAAGGACATGGTTGAATATAGAAATGAAGTGAGAAGCAAGATTTCCGGTCGTAAGTCTTTTAACGACAAGAAAGAAGCGAAAGCATACTATAAAGGGATTTCTATCGATTTGTTGAAAACGATAGATGGCGAATTTACTCGTTTGAGCGAGCTTATCAAGAAGAATGCTTAACTAATCGGGAAGACCTTATAGACTTTAAGGACTGAAAAGAGGCTTTTAAACGGCCTCTTTTTTTAAATGATGCAGGACGAGATTGTTTTACCGGGAATAGCGAAAGTGAAAGTGAGGCGGGGTATGAATATCCGTTTCCTCTCGGTGCGTATGGCACCGGGCAGAGGCGTGTGGGTGAATGTTCCTTACGGGGTGAGCGGGCGGAAAGTGGAAGAATTTGTCTTTTCGCAACAGGAATGGATCAAGACCAATCTCGCGAAGATCAAAACTTACGAGAAAGACACGGGGGTGGGACTGGGAATGGATTCCGAGGTGAAGACTAAATTCCACGTTTTGAAGGTACTCGCTTGTGACGAGCCGCGTCCCCGTTACAAGATAGAAGGCACAGAAATTCGGTTGTATATTCCCCGCGATACCGATTACGCGAAAATAGCCCCTTACGTGGAGAGTTTCCTCGTGGAGGTATACCGCATGGAAAGCAAACGATATTTGCCGGGCAGGGTGAAGGAATTGGCGGAGCGCTTCGGTTTCCGGTACAGGGATTTATCTTTCCGGAACAATATATCGAACTGGGGAAGCTGTTCCGCCGAGGATAACATCAGTCTGAACGTGAAACTCATGAAGTTACCCGACGAGATTATCGATTATGTCATCCTGCACGAGCTTTGCCACACGGTGGAGAAGAATCATTCCGCCGACTTTTGGTCGTTAATGAAGAAAGTTTGTCCCGATTGCATGAAACTTCGCGGGCGGTTGAGGGAGTATAATACACGGGTATAAATGAATTTGATTATGGAAGAAAAATATTGTTATCAATATCCTCGTCCGGCGGTGACCACCGATTGCGTTATTTTCGGTTTTGACGGGCAAAAGTTGCAGGTGTTGCTTATCGAACGGGGAGGCGAACCGTTCAAGGGAAGGTGGGCTTTCCCGGGAGGCTTCCTGAACATGGACGAAACGGTTGAAGAGTGTGCTGCCCGCGAACTGGAAGAGGAAACCGGGATGAAAGATGTTTTCGCGGAACAGTTCCATGCTTTTTCGGCGATAGACAGGGATCCCCGGGGAAGAACGATCACGGTCGCTTTTTACGCTTTGGTGGATCCCCGCGGTATGAAAGTTTCGGGGCAGGATGACGCGGCGGATGCCCGCTGGTATGATATCCTCGAGATGCCTTCTTTGGCTTTTGACCACGAGGATATGTTCCGGAAAGCGCTGCAACAATTGAAAGTGAAAGTTTATTTGCAATTAAGTGGTTTTGAACAACCGGACAAGCGTTTCGCCGCGTTCGATTTGAAACGGGTACAAACGTTGATCCCTGATAAAATATAGTCCTATGGAGAGATTGAAAATTATAGAAGCGGATATTACCGTGTTAGACACGGACGCTATCGTGAACGCTGCCAATTCTTCGTTGTTAGGCGGTGGAGGTGTCGATGGAGCCATTCATCGGGCGGCGGGAAAAGAGTTGCTGGCTGAATGCCGGACTTTAGGCGGGTGCAAGACCGGGGAGGCGAAAATCACGAAAGGGTATAACTTGAAAGCCCGGCACGTGATTCATACCGTGGGACCGGTTTATTCGGACGGGCAACACGGGGAACCGCAACTTCTGGCTGCTTGTTATCGCAACAGTCTTGAGTTGGCGGCGAAGAACGGGTTGAAAACGATAGCATTCCCCTTGATTAGCACGGGTGTTTACGGTTACCCGATGGAGGATGCCGCCCGGATAGCACTTCGGGAAATAATGACTTTCCTGATAGCACATCCCGATTTTGAACAGGTCGTCGTGGCTTGTTACAATCATCGGGCACGTGAAATCGTGGAAAGCGCGAAAATGAACATGCAAATTTAAAATCTTACAATAACATACTGGATATTATGCAAGAACTTGTAAAAGAGATACGTGACGTGTTGGCGGAGGTGAAATACCCCGGAACGTCGAAAAGTATCGTGGCACTGGATATGGTGCAGAATATTAAGGTAGAAGACGGGCAAGTGAGCTTCCGTCTGGTATTCCAGAAAGCGAACGACCCGTTCGTGGGTGCGGTAAGCAAGAAATGCGAGGCTTTGCTGAAGGAAAAATTGAATTACACGGGGGTACGGGTTGAAACGGTTTTCGTGCATGACTTGGAGAAACCTTTAGCGTTGGAAAAAGTGAAACATATCTTGGCCGTTTCTTCCGGCAAAGGGGGAGTTGGTAAATCTACCGTCGCTTCCAATCTGGCGGTTGCTCTGGCTAAATTGGGTTATAAAGTGGGACTGGTGGACGCGGATATCTTCGGTCCTTCCATCCCGAAGATGTTCGATTGTGAAGATGCCAGTCCTTATATGGTTGAAGTCGGCGGGAAAGAGTTGATTGATCCCGTGGTTAAATACGGGGTGAAATTACTTTCTATCGGTTTCTTCGTTGACCCTAATTCCGCTACCGTGTGGAGAGGTCCGATGGCTTCCAATGCCTTGAAACAGATGGTTGAGGGTGGTTTCTGGGATGAATTGGACTTCATGTTGATAGACCTTCCCCCGGGAACGAGCGATATTCACTTGACGCTGGTACAGACGGTAGCCTTGAGCGGGGCGATCGTGGTAAGTACCCCGCAGCAAGTGGCACTGGCGGATGCCGTAAAAGGTATTAATATGTTCGAATCCCCCGGGATACAAGTTCCCGTGTTGGGAGTGGTTGAAAATATGTCGTGGTTTACTCCTGCCGAATTGCCGGATAATAAATACTATATCTTCGGTAAAGAGGGTGCGAAGAAACTGGCTGACGAGAAAGGATTGCGTCTGTTGGGACAAATTCCTATCGTGCAGAGTATCATGGAAGGGGGAGAGGCAGGTACACCCGTCGCCTTGGACGAGAACACGGTTACCGGCGAGGCATTCCGGGATTTAGCCCGCAATGTCGTGGCGGCGGTAGAGGAAACCGGGGAAACCGCTCACCGGGTTAGAGTAACTAAAGGATAAAGAATAAGAGGAATAAGGTTTATAAAGTCCCGATACCTGTATTCAGGATGTTTGGTAACTTTATAAACCTTATAAACTTTATGAACTTTATAAACTATTTCATTCATGGTAATTAGAAGTGCTGCCGGAAAACCTTTGTTTGGAGATGTTATACAGCGTAAGCGTTATTTTTATGCTATGTTGATGATATTGCTGATGATCGGTGTGGCAGAATGGTTGGGAGAGAAGGAAATTATATTTCCGGAAATGGCGGCACTGACAATCGGTATGTGGATCGTGGATAAGCGGGTATGGCAGGTGCGTCGTTTGCTTGTTGTCGTGTTAATGACGCTTGGTGCCGCGGCCGGAGTTTGTATCGTGCGTTATTCGCCGTTGCCGTTGGTCGGAAACCTTGCTTTAGCGTTTTCTTGCGCGGCAATCGGGTTGACTTTGACCCGTTCCACGCTTGTCCCTTTGGTGTCTGCCTGTATGTTGCCCGTGTTGTTGGGAACGGAGAGTTGGGTGTATCCATTGGCGGTACTCGTGATGTCTTTGATCGTGATTTGCGGGCAATGGTGGATGGAAAGAAAAGAATTGAGGACAATGGTAGAGTTTGTTCCCGCGGAGAGGGAGCGGGGGGAGCGGTTGCAACGTTGGTCGCTTTTGCTTGTCAGCATGCTCGCCGTTGCTTGGTTAGCGATTTACACGACGAATCTTTACTTTATTCTTCCACCGTTGATTGTTACCTACGTGGAATTTGCCAATTCTAAAGCGGGGTTTCGCGACAGACCGGTGCAAGTGTTATTAGTTCTGTTTATGGCGGCAATACTCGGCGTGACATTCCAGTTTATCGGGCATTATTATTTCGGTATCCCGGAATTTATAGTTGCTTTTATGATATTTGTTTGCCTGTTCACGCTTTTCGAGTTCCTTGGAAAGTTCTTTGCTCCCGCCGGAGCGGTGGCTCTGATTCCGATGATTATTCCCCGGGAGGGGCTGTTGTGGTTGCCTTTGCAGGTAATTGTAGGGGCTGCAATATTTATCGGGTTGGCGATGATATGTTTCCAAAGATGTCTGGCTTGGCCTAGGGCACAGTTGATAGTCTGTCTGATTCCCCCGTTTATTCGGGATCTTCGGAAAAGAATATGATGATTTTATAGGTTTTATGGACTTTTGTACCGGAGAGTTTCATTGCAAACACGGGTGATATCTTTGTTTTCCCGTGCAAATTTTTAAGATGCAAAACTTTTTTTTGAAACACAACAAAGAGAAATTTCACGCTCGATTCCTAAATAGTTTCTGTTAAAATAAGCTATATGATATAAATTATATATTATTCATATTTATAGTTTCTTTATAGCATCTCCTATTCAACTCCCATTCAACTCCCATTCATCTCCTATTACAATTATAAAAATATAGTATTTTATTAGGAATTGAATAAAATTTGTTATATATTTGTTACCTGTTATTTTAAACTAGGATAATAGTATAATTGCCGTGTATCGCAGGAATACTTGAGGTGTACGGCAGCATGTATAACGAAATAAAAGAAAGAATGGCGACATTGGACGGCTCTATTTTAGATGGTGCTTCAGGTAAACTTGATGGTTACGTGATTTACAAGGTCGGGAAGAAAACGCACGCGCGCAAGGCACCCAAGACCATAGCGAATCCCCGGACAGAGGGGCAGACAGCGCAACGCTCCAAGTTACCGGGAGCGCAGACGATGCACCGGGCGGCGAGGGGAAGCGTGTTGGAACGGGTGTACACGATCGTGGCACGGGAAGAGGAACGGCGTTCGGGCTACCATTGGTTCCTACACGCGAACATGAAAGTGTTCGGGGTGAATGATTACGTCGATTACCCCCGTCTGGTTCTGGCGGACGGTAGTTTACAATTGCCGTTCGGGATGCGAATGGTGAAAGGGGATGCGGGGAAGGTGGAGATGGAGTGGCTGGATAATACCTCGACTGTCACGGCACAATCGACAGACCGGTTGATGGTGGCAGCCATTTTTGACAACGAGCCGTACCAACCGGTGGTGCTGGAGGACGTGACGGGATGTCGCGCTGACGGGCGGGGTGTCGCGAGTATCCCGGGAGGGGAATGGAACGAGGTTCACCTGTACTGTTTCTTCGGGGCGGCTGACGGACGGCGTTATTCCCCGTGCATGTATTTCTCTGTTTGTAAATCTTAAATCATCACGGTTATGGCTACATTCAATCCTACTATATTTCAAGATATCTCGGGTTCCGTGGGGAACGTGACGACGTACAAGTTGGGCGACAAGCACGTGGCGCGGGCGAAGGCGTTCGAGGTGAAGGACGCGAAGACGCCGGCGCAGTTGAAACAGCGTACCCGGGTGAGCGTGATCACGAAACTGCGGCGTAGTTTTAACGCCGCTTTGGAGACAGGGTATTGTTCTTCCTCGAAGAAGGTTTGCCTGAATTGTTTCATGAAGGATAATGTCGGGAAAGTCGAGGTGGACGATGATATGAACGTGACCTTGGATTTGTTGTCGCTTTCCCTGTCGGGTGGAGAACTCAACATTCCCCGGGTAGGGGCAGAAATAGAAGCGAACGAACGGCAAGTGCTGTTCCGGTGGGAACGGCAACCGTTGATGCCTCGTGCCGCGAAAGACGATCGTTTGTTCGGCGTGGTGTACGAGCGGGTGTTGCAACGAAGTCGGCTCGTGGAGTTGGGAACGAGGGGAGAGAGTGGCGAATTGGCATGGATGCTGCCCGAGGAGTGGGACGCGGGGCAACTGGTCGTTTACGGGTTTGCCGCCAGCGCCAACGGGCGAAAGGCATCGGGGACGCTGGGAATATTGGGGTAATATATAAATAAGGCTTTATCAGTTGAATTTCAGCGATAAAGCCTTATTTTGGGATATCCTTATCAGGGGTTGTCAATTACTTTTTTGACAACCCCTGATTGTTTATTTAGAGATTATTAGTGTCTTGCCCGTGCTTTGATGATTTCGAAGAAATCGGCTGCTTTCAGGGAAGCACCCCCGATTAATCCGCCGTCCACGTCAGGGTTGGAGAATATTGCGTCGGCATTGCCGGGATTGCAGCTCCCACCGTAGAGGATGGAAGTATCGTCGGCAACGGTTTGCCCGTATTTCTCGGCTACCACGGAGCGGATGAAAGCGTGCATTTCTTGTGCTTGGTCGGGAGTGGCGGTTTTGCCGGTTCCGATAGCCCAAACGGGTTCATAAGCGATAACCACGTGAGCGAATTGTTCCGGGGTTAAGTTGAAAAGACCGTCAACGAGTTGTTGTTTTACCACTTCAAAATGTTTACCCGCTTCTCTCTCTTCCAGTACTTCACCCACGCAGAAGATGATTTCCAGTTTGCTGTCCAATGCTTGTGCTACTTTCTTCACGAGAACAGGGCTTGTTTCCCCGTAATAACTTCTTCTCTCGGAGTGTCCTAGAATCACGCATTTTGCCCCGGTGGAAGCAACCATTTCGGCTGATACTTCACCCGTGTAAGCCCCGGATTTTTCGGTTGCGCAATTTTGCGAGGAAACCATGATCGAGGGTTCCGTGATATTGTGAGCCACCTTTGCCAAATGGATGAAAGGGGTTCCAAGAACAACCAACACGCCTTCTGCACCTTCCTTGTATCTCACGTAGTCGTTCACTTCTCTTGCCAATTCGACACCTTCAGCGAAGGTTTTGTTCATTTTCCAGTTACCTGCTACAATCTTTTTTCTCATGTCTATAGATTTAAATCGTTGTGTTTTATTTAGTTTCTTCTTTTCTTTATACGGGGAAAAAGTAAATATGCTACAAAGAAAAGAAGGATAAAGGAGTAAACCAAATAATTCCGTTGCATTTCTTGTTGACTCTGCAAGCAATAGGCTGCCAAGTCCGTGTCTTTTAAATCTTTGATATCCGGGATATCTTTCCCCGCGCGTTTGTCCAGAATGGTTCCCTGCCGTAAAATAATCACGCCGGGATTGGAACGGATCATGGTTTTCAACTGTATCTCGTCTGCCGCGCAGAACTCGTACGGCACGTGATGGCGGGTTCGGTAGGCTTGGATATCCTTTTGCGAGGAAGAAGTTAAACCGTAGAACCTGTATCCTTTTTCCCGCGCCAGATTTGCCAATCGGTTCAAAGCGGGTTGTGCATCGGCGTCGCTTTTGTTGATATTATAGGCAACTGCAAGTATCGTGTAATTGTCATCTTCAAGTATTTCTTCCGTGATGTTGCCCAATTCCGGGTGTTCGATCACGAGATCGTGTATTGGGGTGATGTATCCTTTCTTTACCAAGCGTTCTGAACTACTCTCGTATTCCCAGTTCACGGTATCTTGCCAAGGGTAGTTCTCCTCGGTGAATGATTGTATTTCTCCGGTCTGCCTGTTCTTGTATTTTAGAGTCACCTCGTACTGGTCGGGTTCGGCTCCCTCTGGTAGTCGCATTCCCTCGGCAATATTTTTACCGATCGCGTAGGGGCGGAAGTCTATCACGGGTAAATGACGGTAACAATAGACGGACAGACACAACATTCCGGCTCCCGCGAGCACGAGCATCGAGAATTGCCCCAGCGGGGTAAGTTGGGGTTTGTACTTTTCGCGATAAACAAAGACCACGATGGCAAATAATAACAAGACGATATTCTTCCAGAACGTTTGCCAATTGGTCAGTACGAGGGCATCCCCGAAACACCCGCAATCACTGACAGGATTCGTCAAGGCGAGCGCTAACGTCAACGGCGTGAAAAATGCCATGAATAGTAAAGCTCCCCAAGCGAGGCGGGATACCCATAGGTTGAACAGTAACGCTATCCCAATCAGTAATTCTGCCAACGAGAGGGCAAAGGAGAAAAATAGTGTCGTGGCATTCATCCAACTCATGCCGAACGCGTTGAAGTAGTCGGTGAATTTATAATCCGACCCTAGCGGATCTATCCCTTTCACGAAGCCGGAGTAGATAAATACGATACCGACCACGATCCTGCAAAGATTTTGAATGAATTTGCTTATCATGTTTACTTTTCTAGTTTTCAGTCTTTAATTCTCCACGACCAGGCGAATTAACCCGAACACGGCGTAATTCACCATGTCGAAGTAGTTCGCGTCAATACCTTCCGATATGATTGTCGCTCCTTGATGATCTTCGATCTGTTTGGTCCGATTGATTTTCATCAGGATTAAGTCCGTGTACGAGCTGACGCGCATTTCCCGCCACGCCTCGTCGTAATCGTGGTTTTTGGCGAGCATGAGTTCTTTCGCTTGCAGGAAATAGTTCTGGTAGAGATGCAATATTTCCTCTCGCGGGGTGTCGTTGCCCGGACCGAGTTGCAATTGAATCAATCCCATGATGGAGTAGTTGATGATGCCGATAAATTCGGGAACGATACCTTCTCCTACTTTCGTGACTCCTTTCTCTTCGATACTCCGGATTCGGTTCGCTTTGATATATATCTGGTCAGTGATCGACGTCGGGCGGAGTATTCTCCACGCTGTCCCGTAATCCTGCATTTTTTTCACGAAAATATCCTGACATATATCTATCACTTTATCATATTCTTGCGCTGTGTTTGGCATAATTCTATCGTTTTTTAGTAACAGAATTTGAAAAATAAGTTGTTTCTTTGAAGTGTAAAATTAGTCAAATAATTCAAAACCGGAAATTGAAATTGGAAAATTATGATGGAGATCGTTTTAAAATTACTGTCTGGGTCCGGTTATCGAGAATGTATTTCTGGGGGAACGATGGATGCGTTGGATGTTCGGAACGATTACCGAGATGGGAATACTTTGTATTTTGAAGCATATTAATATATTTGAGTTCGGCACAATTCTTTCTTTTTGAACTTTAGAAAATATGGTGGAATAGAATATTTTCTAAAAAATTGTAGGGCATTTTCCGTTTTTTTTGTTTTAATTTTATTAACTTGCAAGAATTAGATTGATTTTGGAATAATAGAAATTGATGATTATGGAATATCTATCATTTCGTTTTGACCATATTGTGGTTACGTGATATGTTGTGTAGTATGTAATATTATTATAAATCAGTGGTTTATGAGGATGCGATTGATTTTTATTTGTTCAATTTTATGTATTGTGTGTGTATTGAGTTCTTGTTATAAAGATACAGGTACGAACGTTATTTCAGGGAATTCTTCAAAATTAGTGTGGAATGAGGAACTTTGGCATATATTGCAGAATGATTCAAACTTTATAAAAATCGGAGAACTTATACTGAAAGATCGTATTGCATTTAATAAAATAAAGGGGCAGGCTGATTCGGAAATTGAAGTACGGAAACAAATGGATTCTTATATAGTAGCAAATTCTACTATAAATAAAGCTATTAGTAAACAATTGGTTATATTGCACGATAGATATTCTGAGTTTTCAAATAAATACTATTATTATTTTTTAGATTCTATTAATATAAATCTATCTACGCTATCTAGCCGTTCGCAGGAATGGGAGGTAATTGGTGATTGTACTAATATGAGAATGTACTGTGGTATTATAGCCCAAAACATGACAGAATTATATGAAGCTTATTGTTCTTTATGTAGTACTTGCCAATATAATGCTTTCACACCTGAGCATGCAGTATCTGTTGCGATTCAAAGAATTAATTTTTTTACGAATAATGAGCATAGAATTTTATTAAATAATTATTATTCCCTTGTTTTTATCGTTGGGCGTAATAGTCCTTCATGTGAATACGCTGGTCAACTAGCCTCACAATTTTATGAAATGGGTTCTTCAATTAGGTTTGTTGCTGAAAAAATGAATCAGTTAAAGTATTATAGACAGTATCCTGATGTTCTGTTTGGACTACCTTCTTGTAAAAAGTGTGGTGATTATATTATAGGAGGAGGGGATTCTTCAAGTGGCGGAGATGCCGGTGTTATGCCGGGAACCGTCGTGACTGAAGTACAATGGTGGCCGTCAACACATGAAAGAATTATTTATGATGCGCTTGAAAATGAATGTTTAACACAGGAACAGCTTGATTCAATTAATCTGGGAAGTTTATTAGCAGATAAAGAGGTTGGGGCACAAGATACGGCAAATGCACATAAACATGCGATGCGACAACTGAATGAAAGTATCGAAGATTGTATAGTTAAGATGCGTGATTATTTTGTGGACGAGATGTTGATTTTTTTTAATGATGGCAATTATATAGCTTTAGGTAAAGGTTTGCATCTAATCTCAGATGCGTATAGTCCGGCTCACCGTTTAAAAGTTTGGAGAGGTAATTTCTGGGCATATTTACCGCATATTGCGGAAATAGGTGCTGCAAACCAAAGTGGAGTAGATAAGTCTATTGTCGCTGTAAAATGGATTTATAATGAAGTTGTTAATAACGGTAGAAATCCCGGGACTGTATTTGACGAATGGATAGATGAGAGAAATCCCATTGCACCTAAAAGAGCAAAAAAATAGAACATATGCAAAAAAACAAGATTCAAATATTATGCCATTTGGTATTTGTAACTTTAATCGGAATGATATGTAATGCTTGCTTTGTCGTTAATGGCAAGTATTGGGATGTACGTGAACCTTACGAGGCGATGAATCCCACGGAATACGTGTTTGATTTTCCAATTCAAACGGTACGAGGGATGATTGATAGTTGTTTTGATTTGTCTGTTAGTGAACGTTTTAAGGATATATATGTTAGGAAATTAAGATCTGATTTATTCAAGTTAATACACGCCGAAGAGTTTCAATCTTATGTATTCAGGGACAAAAAGGGAAACTATTTACCTATGATTGTTTATCCAGTCTTGATGATTGATTCGTTAGGAGAAAATCAGACTATGATTCAAGTGAAATCAGAGGAGCATACGATTGTAGCTGGTAAACGATTTGTTTTTTTTAATCCAGAAAGATTCTCTATGTGGGCTATGCGTTATAAAAGGGAAAAATCATCCACAATTGAAGAATATGAAATATTGCGTTATCTTGGCAAAAGATTAGGACAGATGAATATGCCTCCAATTCATTATCCCAAAGCAATGACATTAGAGGAAGTGAAGTCTAGGTTTTCGTATTTTCCATTCTCTGAAAGTGATTTGGAGTTTGGAAAATGAAAGATATATTTCAAATAGTCAAAGTCATAATTAGAAATAAATACTATATTTGAATTATAGAAATATGGTTTAATTTGTGATTTATATAAAATTTATTTTATTGATTTTTAGATGATAGAATATATATATAACGAAATTTCTTGTATTTCTGTAGTGTAAAAATTCAGTCAAATAATTCAAAACCGGAAATTGAAATTGGAAAATTATGATGGAGATCGTTTTAGGAGATAAAAAAGTTAGTTTGGAGCGACCTGTCGTGATGGGTATTTTGAACGTGACACCCGACTCTTTTTATGACGGGGGAAAGTACTTGAGTGAAATCGGGGTAATCAAGCGCATCGACGAGATCGTGGAGCAAGGGGCGGGGATTATTGACGTGGGAGCTTATTCCACTCGTCCCGGGGCTGCTTTCGTGAGCGAGGAAGAGGAACTTTTACGGTTGAGTTTTGCCGTCGAGCTAGTGCGTAAATACCATCCCGAGGTTCCGGTTTCGATAGATACGTTCCGGTCGGGAGTGGCAAAGGAGATCAATCACTGTCTGGGACCGGTTATCGTGAATGATATTTCCGGTGGCACGATGGATGACAGGATGTTCGAAACGGTTGCCGGGATGGGAGTACCCTATATATTGATGCACATTCAAGGTACGCCGCAAGATATGCAAGTAAACCCACGCTATGATGACGTGGTACGTGAGGTCGGGGAGTTCTTCACGGAGCGTATAGCCCGTCTGAATGCCTTGGGATTTAATAATATCATACTGGATCAAGGTTTCGGTTTCGGGAAGACCGTGGCACATAATTATCAATTGATGGATAAAATGGAGTCTTTTCTCGATTTTGGATATCCTTTACTCGTGGGCATTTCTCGCAAAACGATGATATGGCGTTTATTGGATATTACCCCGAAAGAGGCACTGAACGGTACTACCGTGCTCAACACGATATCGCTAATTAAAGGTGCTCACATCCTTAGGGTTCACGATGTTCGTGAAGCCGTGGAGGCAGTGAAGATCGTGGAGGCGATGAGAGGGTGAATCACTTGCCATAGCACGATTCCGGCAGTGACGGAGATATTGAAGGAGTGTTTTGTCCCGAATTGCGGTATTTCAATGCAGTTGTCCGAGAGGTCGATGACTTCCTGCTGCACGCCTTTCACTTCGTTGCCGAACACGAAGGCGTATTTTTGTCCGGGAGTGATGGTAAAGGTTTCGAGAGAGATGCTGTTCTCCGCTTGTTCCACGGATAGAATGGTGTACCCCTCGTTTTTCAATTCTTTCACGGCATCGGTAGTTTCCTCGAAATATGCCCAGTCGACGCTTTCTTCCGCGCCGAGGGCTGTTTTGTGTATTTCCCGGTGGGGTGGGGTGGCGGTGATACCGCAAAGGTATATTTTCGACAACCGGAAGGCATCCGACGTGCGGAATACCGAACCGATGTTGTTCAGGCTGCGCACGTTGTCAAGAACTACTACAAGCGGGAGTTTTTCAGCCTCTTTATATTCTTCAGCAGAGAGGCGGTTCAGTTCTTCGTTGAGGAGTTTGCGATGGGACATAAAATTGAAAATTGAAAATTGAAAATTGAAAATGAGGGTGAGTCATTTCGATTTCCAATTCGGGATTATTAATGATAGTTTTTAGTTTATTTGAAGATTGAATATGTTTTTTGAGTTTTAATTTTCAATTTTGCATTTTCAATTTTCAATTGTTTTGCCGAGTAAGGTGGCTGCCGTGCATTCGGTTACTCGAACTTGAACGAGGTCGCCGACTTTAGCGCCATTATCCGGGAACACGATCACTTTATTTTGGCTGCTACGCCCGAAAAGTTCGTCCGATTTCTTTTTGGAAACACCTTCGACCATAACTTCGAAGACTTTACCCACGTCTTTCAAGTTACTTTGATGAGATATTTCTACTTGCATGTCAATCAGTTCTTGCAGGCGTCTGCCCTTGACTTCCTCGTCCACGTTATCCGGTAAGTTACGGGATGCCATGGTGCCGGGGCGTTCGGAGTACTTGAACATGAAAGCGGAATCGAACATCACTTCTTTCATCAAATAGAGAGTTTGCCGGTAATCTTCCTCGCTCTCGTTGTGGAAGCCCACGAACACGTCGGTAGATATTCCACAATCCGGGACAATCTCACGGATGGCACGGATACGGTCCAGATACCATTCACGGGTGTATTTCCGGTTCATGTCTTTCAACACGGAGTTACTGCCGGATTGGAAAGGCAGGTGGATGTGTTTACAGATATTGGGATAAGTGGCGATTGCCCGAAGTATGTCGTCATTCATGTCTTTCGGGTGTGACGTGGCGAAACGGATACGCATGTCCGGTACCGTTTTTGCAACCATGGCAAGCAACGCCGGGAAATTCATTTCCGTGTTATCTCCCCGCCACAAGTACGAGTTCACGTTTTGCCCGAGTAGGGTAACTTCTTTATATCCTTTTGAATGGAGGTCGAGTACTTCGTTGATGATGCTTTTCGGGCTGCGGCTGCGTTCGCGTCCCCGCGTGTAGGGCACGATGCAGTAGGTACAGAAGTTGTTGCATCCCCGCATGATAGACACGAATCCGGAGATGGCCGTTTCGTCTATGCGGGAAGGGCAAATGTCTTTATAGGTTTCGGTTGTCGATAATTCGATATTGATGGCTTTTTCTCCTTTTGCCGCTTTTTCTATCAACAAGGGAAGGTCCATGTAGGCATCCGGTCCCACGACGATTGTACTCGCCCGCGTACCCGTTGTTCGGCGTTTTCACGGACAGAACAAGTGTTGACCAGAATTAAATCCGCCTCGTTTTTGTCTTCGGTTCGTTTGTATCCTTTATCTTCTAGTATGGCTGCCACCACTTCGCTATCCGCCACGTTCATCTGGCAACCATAAGTTTCTATGTAAAAATTCCGTATCTCCATTCTCAAATTTTATTTCCGAGGTGCAAAGGTAGTGAATTTCATTCAAAATCCTACCGTATTCCCAAGGTAATCCTAGGGTAATAATATCTCTCCTTGCTTGCAACCCAAGTGTGTGGCACTTCTAGCATCGTGGGGAAACGGTGGGATAAGCGTGTTGCGAGTGGTCGGTAAGGGGTGTAAGGTAGTAATACGGTGGTATTACCGGGGGATTAGTCAAAAATGAAACTGTCAAATCGGCAGAGAATATTTTTTGGCATAACTATTGTCATTTAGTTGTCGTAAAAATTTGAAGTACAATTAAATTAAAAATATAGAGTTATGTCAACAGGAAAGATTGGAGTTTCAACAGGGAATTTATTCCCGATTATCAAGAAGTTTTTATACTCGGATCATGATATCTTTTTGAGAGAAATTGTATCGAATGCCGTGGATGCTTCACAAAAGATGAAGGTGCTGGCTTCGAACGGGGAGTTTAAGGGTGAACTTGGTGAGTTGAAG